>Ga0335396_10002981_pt1 | contig 19960 bp, 11 predicted proteins | sample FRY02_FD_205743 | JGI IMG/M metagenome (GOLD analysis project Ga0335396, IMG submission 205743) | Freshwater microbial communities from Lake Fryxell liftoff mats and glacier meltwater in Antarctica - FRY-02 (spades assembly) (version 2) | ecosystem: Environmental > Aquatic > Freshwater > Ice >... | reverse complement strand
TCATTGCTTGCGTGGCGGACACTGGAAATTCAAATTCCGCAGGAAATCCCTGCATACGCTTCGCTTCTTCTGGCGACAGTTTTCTGACATGCCCGTCCACTCGGTACGAATCCCAATTGCGCCGGTCGTCAATAGGAGAAGACTTCCCTCCGACTCTGAGCGTAAAACCTATAGACCTTTCAGCTTTTCCATTTAAGACTGTTGACATTGTGAATTCCAACTCGCGTTTCAGCGGAAACTCAAACTCAACATCATGGTCCCGGAATCCCACTATGAATAGTCGTGGTCGATGTTGCGGCAATCCATGGTCGGAGGCTTTTACAATTTGGTGATCAATTTTGTAACCAAGTTCATCGGTAAGCACCTCACGTATCCTTTTGAAGGTTTTTCCACCATCATGGTTGTAAAGATGTCTGACATTTTCTAAAAGTATGGCCTTAGGCCTCTTTATCTCAATTATTTTGGCTATTTCAAAGAATAGTGAACCTCGAATATCTTCAAAACCTCTTTTATGCCCAGCTTGACTAAACGGCTGACATGGAAAACCCGCACACAGAATATCAAAATCTGGAATGGAATTCTTATCTACTTCAGTGATGTCCCCCATGAAATTTCCCGACGAAAATAGATCTGGTTCTATTTTCTCAAAATTCGTTTTATATGTAAGCCGTGCCGATCTATCAAACTCTGATGCAAATACACATTTTGCACCAGCGTTGTGAAAAGCCAAATGAAATCCGCCGATTCCAGCAAATAGATCAATAAATGTAGGTTTTTTCGACTTATCAAGCATTCCGGCAACTCTCAAGTATTTTTAAAATCGGATTGACTGAAATCTTTTTGGAACTTAAATATCAAGTGCTAAATGTCTAACTCAACTCATTCCGAAAGGCCAAAGACGCATAGGCATCCTCAACTTCATGTCGCAATCTTTTTTCCATCACTATCGACAACAAGGTACTTGCTCTTGTAGCTCCAATATATGCCTGCTGGCGAGCTGTTGGGCTTTGTAGCTCCTCTATTCCAACAAGGATAACCACCACTGACTCAAGGCCTTTGGCCTCGAAGGCAGATGCATATTTTACTGAATCCTCTGCTCCTGGCTGGTCATAGCGTTTCGTCAATCCCTCAAGTTCACCTTGCAACCAGAAAGAGTCTTTGTCAAAACTAAGTACCAATATTTCATCCGCTAAAACACCGGAACCAAGTAATTCGTCAATTTTCTCCTTTACCCTTTTCCTTGAATTATCAGGGTCAACATAGAGCAGCTCTACAACTGGTCCATGGATTCCGCCAGAAATATGGTTCACGTAGCCCAATGCACTAGCTGTTACTGCGATCTCTTTGGTAGTTCGCACGTTGTCAAGCAGATACATTACGGAGGGTTTTCCGATTTCCGAGAAGTCGGACTCTAGACCTCTCTCTTCAAATAGCACCGATTGAAAGGGGTCTAAAAACATGCGCCATGTACCTGCTGCGATTCCGTTATATAACAGCGAATCAAGTATCAGAAAAAGACGCTCAGAGAGTAGGTCCTGGGCTTCGTCAATGATTAGCACGTCATACTGATTCGAAAACACTCGCTTAGGAAAAAGTAAGTCGAGTGAGGAAACGACATCAACATTCTTTACGTCCAGAAATTGCCGAGCAATTCTGTGCGCCATATTTACTGAACTGCAAACGTAGAGAACTGAGTGCCCTAATTCAATTTGTCTGTCAACTTCATGCACCGCCAGTGTTGACTTTCCTGATCCGGCTGGTCCCTTAATGAGTAACCGCATATTTGAGTGAACCGCTTCAAGGACTCGTTCCTGCTCCAAAGTTGCGGCATGTATCTTTGCGGCAACATCAACAATTTCTCTACGTAAACTCTTTACCATCGGGGCATCTGCACATAGGCTGTTGCGAATTTCCTCAATTTGCTCCGTATCTAGAACGGAGCTCTTCCCCGTTCTACGCATCCAATAATGACGCATATTATTAATTAGGTCTTGAGCAGAAATATTTAAGTTCCGAGCGTCGTAATAGGACTTTGAATCAACACCTAAATCATTGACTTTAAGTTCACATTCTGGTGTTATTACCCAATAGCCAACTACTGCATCTCCCACCCATTCATGGCGATTTTGGAGAAATCTTCTTGTTGATGCCTCCGCCCCGGCCACTTGAAAAAATGGTCCACGGCCAAGGCTTTCAACTCTCCCATCTATCCTTTCAACACGCCACTCACCATTGGTGCGACCTACTGTTCCACCTTTGACTTCTATGAAGAAAATTCCTTCCGGCCCAATTACCGTGAAGTCAATTTCTGCCCAACTCTTATGATCATGCCGCATAGAACCCAAAGAATGCAATACACAATATTTGTCGGACAGTTTTGAGAGTTTTCTAAATAGCCAGGTTTCGGCGCTGCTTGAGTCGTGTGCTGGACTTGATGGAATCAATATCGCCATGGGTGCTATTTGAACATTTCTGAGAAAAACCCAGGAGAACCATCTGGAGAGCCGATCAACATTCCTCTATCAAGAAGTAGGTTGCGCATTTCGCAACTAGTTTCGGAAATTAATGCACATGAATGACAAACGCCCAGGTTTGCATTTGCAAATCCATTTGGGCCGCTTTCTATACAAACTGGATCATTTGAGCACCAAGAACTTCTTTGTAAAGCCTCTTTAAATGACCTCATAAATCGACCGCCTTTAGCCATTCCCACAATCCCACCTAGTGAACCATGTGAGTCACTTGTAGCCGTATAAATGAGAACTCCAGCCATTTCATTATCAACATAAATACGCTCACGCAGCGCAGAAGCGGGATACCCACATTCAAGCGACCATTGATCAATTAGCGCATGGGCAAATGTGTGAATGAGTAGAAGACGAGCACTTACTTTAGGTAAAGAGGCGGTCAGTGCGTTCTTTTCCATTTTTGCATCAAGCAAAGCTGTTCGATGAATGACTTTTTCGTTCGCTTCCCATATCCGTATCTTTTGAATATCAAATTCAATGAATAGGCCCTCGCCACTCACCTCAATAGCGGGAAGCCAGTGCTTATGCGAACTGGAAAGCTTCGCCTCTAACATTTCGGCAGAATCACCACTTGAAAGTCTGTTGAAACCCTTTAACGCCCTAACCTCACGAAGCCTGCTTATCATGTGAATTCTTGAAATTTGAGCAGGAATAAGCTCGCCTGGTGGAGGTAACTGACAAACAAAATCTCTATCAAACTCTGCCTGTGGAGTGACTCTCTGTAACGCAGAAAACTCTTGTCTACGCATTGTTGACTCGTCTATCGGCACTCCATCATTAAGCGCTTTTCTGTTGTTGACTGCCGCTAAGGCCTCATCAACGCCACCCGGCAAAGGTAACCGTACGATAAGTTTAGCGATCGTTGCATTAAGTGCCTCAATTGGAATCGCTGCCAAAACATCCCAGAACCGGTCAACAAAGCGACTAGCTTGGCCACTCCAGGGTGGGATTGAGATACTTGAAGATGTACTCGCCTGCCAAACACCTGAAGCGCCTCTCTGCGATCCTCTTGGAGACTTCTCGCATGGTTCAGAATTTGGTGGTGGCAACCAAGGACGATCCCCAAAACACTTTGAAATATTCTTCAATGCGTTTTTCCCAAGAGCGCCCTGAAGGCTCCGCGACTTCCCACAGCCGCAACTGATAATTATGTCGTTAAGTCCCGCACTTCTCCCTTCATTTCTCAATGACAGTGAATGTTTTCCGGCACCTTCAACCCCTTGATGAACCCATCTCGAAAAAGGAAAATCAGAAATATGCCCTGAATCACAGAACGCAACAAACCTTGAGGGCACAAGCCTCTCAGAGCCACATAATGTACATTTCCCATCACCATCAGATATTTGCGTATACGTATTAAGTCGATTGCATCCTGAACAGGAGTACCACTTTGGGAAACGTATTACTGGAAGGTCCCGCGAATTCTCCTTGTCGGACGTAGGTGGCTTAACAAAACCCTGGACGCCCAAATGACTTTCAAGTCGAGCTTCATGAAAAATCTCATGAACTTCCGGTCCTCCTGATCCAAACCAAAAGTCAGTACCTGCGACCATAAAAGACTCACCGCCAACAGGGATCAAAGATCCTGGTCCATAGGTTGAAATCACTTGCGCTTGACGAATCTCACCCAGCGACACGTTTCATCCTCCCACTAATTTCATAAATTGAACTTGTCTTATCCACGTCTCGCATGCTTGTCAAAACTGGCAATGCATCAATCAGTTCGTCTTCAGAATCGCCAATTGCAAATAGCAAAACATCTTTAGTTTCTTTAAACTTTTGGTACTTCAGCGCCGGAGAATCCAACGCCATTCTCTTCCATCTATCAATAAAATCATCTAACTCGATTCTTGTGTCATTCAATTCAAGTGGATCCACCCGTTTCACACGTGCAAGCAATAAATCCTTAACAGACTCAATTTGATTCTCAAAATTGTTCACCTTCTGCGCACTGTCATTGCCCTGAAGGCCTGGAATGAGATACCGGCATAGAATCACGAATGCAGCATGCAGAGCTCGCTCTCGCGCTCTTGGACTGAATGGAGTGACGCTCGTAGCTTCAACTCTTCTATAAAGCGCAGAATGATAAGGCAGAAAGGTTTCATAGTGTGACCTGTCACGGGACCGCGTTGAATTGTAGATAGTAAACACCAGTCCGGGGTCTCGACGACCAACTCGACTTGAGGCTTGTATGTACTCTGCAGTACCCTGGGGTTGACCAGCAATTACCATAACTCCGAGCCGGTCAATATCTACTCCGACAGAAATCATGTTCGTTGCCAGCAAAGCTTCAACTGTTTCAGCGTCAGGCAAACCTGTCCGCAACTGTCTCAGAAACTTAGGTATATCGGAGGCTGAAGCTCTACTAGTCAGCTCAATCCGGTTCTCATCAGGCTTGCGAGTATGTGAAGTTCCACCATTCAATAACTGAAGCCTGTCACCGACGTCATCTTGCATCAACAATTGCGCTGATGCAAGAATTCGAAGGCTATTGAAGTAAGCGACAAGGGTCCAATAAATATCTCTTACTTCATTGCTCCATTTACCAAGAGTTGTTTGGTGAAAAATGCTTGCATACGTTCGTACCAAAAGCGTCGCCTGGCTTAAACCAGGAGCCATTACGCCAACATAGCGACGAGTTCCTTTGCGCTCGGGAGAACTTTCAACTGCAAAATAGGAATCTCGGGAGTCAAGTGCCGACGGTGGAAACTGGCTAACTTCACGATCAAACACCGCTCTCACCTGCTCGGCTGCTCGCCTGATGGTCGCCGTTGATGCAACAATTTTGGGCCTCGGCCCGAGCGCAAAACCATTCTTGCTATTTTGCCGACCAATTTCATCAATAGCGGCTTCATACAAACCGGTTAAAGTCCCTAGCGGTCCAGAAATTAGGTGCAATTCGTCTTGAATAATGAGGTCAATACCAGGCTCCTGACCAATGCCACGATTGAACAACCTTCCTGCATCTTCCTTAATTGAGAGCATTGCGAACTTATCAACAGTTCCTATTATTAAGTTTGGTCGCCGGGCGTATATATCTTCATCAACTACCAGCCATGGAAGCCCCCTTGAAAACTTGCATTCAGAATCCGGACATTTAGCCACGCAACTTGCGCCTACTACATGGTCAATCGCGCTTAAATTTTGACCGCACCATACACAGATATTGATTTGAATTGGGTTTCCATACTTGCTTACATCAGCATCTGAAAGAGCGCGAAGCTTGTTCAGTGCTGCTGCCGCATTTGACAATGTATTTGGCGTACCAGACTTTCCAACATATAAACCAACTTCAAAAGGATCATTTCCCAATTCATTATTTCCGATGCGTATATTTTCGCAACAGCACATAAGTAGTGCTGCTCGCTCAAACTGCTGTGTCGTAAGCAATCGAAGCGTGTACCGCATAATGGTTGAAACACCGTGAGGGCGATGTTCAAGCCGCCTCAGCATGAGAGTGAAGGCAATTAAACCTAAATAGGCTTCGGTTTTCCCTCCACCTGTTGGAAACCACAAAAGATCTGCAATTTCGCGATCTGGAGACTCAATATCAATGATCCCGCCTAAACACTGCAGAATGAACATCAACTGAAACGGTCTCCAAATGGCTGGAATTTCTGCTGGCTTCAGGTCTTTTCTACCTGCCAGAACAATTTCACTTCGTAAACGCTGCTCGACCATTGCCTGACTCATATACATAAACGCCTTGTAGGGATTTACGTTGCGACTATCGGCAAGCGCAAGTATTCCTGCTCGCATGCGAGAAGCCGACTTACGGCATTCATTGATATTGGAAGCAGCAATATCCTGTAGATCAATAGCCAAGCTCGTCACTTCGTTGGACTGTATTTCAATCCATCTTTCATAAGCATCACCTAATTGATTTAACTCGTTAATCAGATCAGATTTTCCTCGTTGTGCTGGGGCTCGCATATCCAATGCCCAACTGTTTATTGAGGGGTTTGACTCAGCGAGTTTCAAATCAAATGTTGGCAAATACGTAGTCCACAACTTCTTGGTTCGCCCAGAATCCTCCCACTCAACGGCACAACCATGTCCAGTCGCAAAGTTTCTCGTATGTCTAAATAAAAGCCGGCTTAATTGGATATCTTTGTCGTCAAGATCGTTTGAAATTTGGGAACGATCAACAAAATCACAATTGGCTTCAACTGGGATCTCAACTGAAATCTTGGGTTGAAAAATGACTGCTTGAGCTTTCATTTTCCTATCCAGTATTTCTTCATGTGAATTCACTAACACAAGGGTTAGTGCTATATGACCTCTCTGGTCTTTATCTCGAATGCGATATCTCAAATCCAGGCCAGGAAATATTGATTTAGTGTTGAAACCCTCAGTTGGTTTCAGCGAAATATCTCTAATTTTCTTAATTACAGGCTTTCGCAACCAGTCCCCATTTGAATATTCATACTTTGCGGCATCAATTTGAATCAATAATTCAGAATTTTCATCGCCACCCACAGCAAATGTCAAACCCATTGAGGACGGAAACCGAAGATTTGCTAGGGATGCTATTTCCTCGCTTTCTTCGTCCTTCGCCCCGCCAATCGCAACATCGTCGACTTGATTTTCGTTTTGAACTTGCTCTACGGGGTGGAGCATTCCGACAGAATAGACATCAATTGGCGAAACGCTGAGTACTTCGTCACTGGATTCTGGTCCCAATAGATGAATGCAAAAACCAGAGGTGATTGCATCACGGAATGCATATTTTTGAGCTAAATCTGCCACTGTCACTCCTTGTTTGCAGGATGTACCATGCCCGCCATATACGGAACTTTAGCAAGATATTTCTGAGTCCAACTATCTCGCGAACCCTTTGGAATTGGAATACTTGAGAAACCAGAAACATGAAGTCCCAGAAATTCCGTTTGACCTCGATTACTAAATTCTTTTTGAACCGCATTAGAAAAATCCTGACTCAATATTGCAAATGGATCCCTCCGGTCTTGTTCGTAAGCGCCAAAAACCCATACACCACCCTCAATTTGCTTGAAATTTCGAATAGCTACTGAGTCACCAGGTTTGAGCGAAGAGGGTTGGTATAAATATATAAAATCTTCCATTTTCACCTCCAAGCCACATGTGAATGTGTTTCTCCCTTTAAATGCCAGATCCACCCACCTGCCAGTTTGCTTATTCCTTCTTGAATTTGTTTTAATGCCGTCAACATTTAAACGCACAATAGATTCCTGGCTCCTTGTAAGTGCAACAAATAGTACACGCGCCTCTTGCACCTTAGTTTTCAAGTCAATTCCAACTGGGATATCCAATCCAACGATGACCTTCTGATACTCAAGTCCCTTTGCCCGATGAACTGTAGTAAGCGAAATGATCTTGGGATCATTTTTGAGAAGCAATTGAGGTACCCGTTTTTGGTGAAGCGAATCTGAGAATTTCTCTATGGAAATCCTCTTTGATAGACCACCTTGGCACCATCTCTCAAAAAGCTTTGAAAGAGCGGATTGATTGATATACGAAGGAGCGCGTGACAGCACCTCCTCCTTCTCGTTTGCATCGTCAAGATCTGCGATCCAAGCAGGAAGCGAGGAATTTCCTGAATCTACTGAGCAGTGATGTTCAACGGCCGCCTGCGAAAGTTTTGTGGACAACTCAATCATCTGCCGATTTGTTCTAAGTAAAACTCCAACGGATTGGCCGGACTCGTTGTAACCCATCGCCGTTGATACCAGTTGTGAAATCGTAAGAGATTGCGTATCCAAGTACTCACGCCAAATATGCTCAATCCCTTGTTCGCTTGGATTCTGATTCCGGAGTTCGGAACCAAGGATGCGTACTTTCCTTGCTTTGTCGGTTTTTGATCTGTGATCTATTTCTAAATTCAAGTACTTATCAAATTTTCCATTAACAATGAGACTCTCGAGAAATGATCCTTCATCCCCTTCTGACCCATACTCGTAAATCGCTTGCGCGGGGTCTCCGAGAACTGTCCACCCTTCAATGAGATTCGTTGCAAGGAGTAAATTAAGCAACTCAAGTCTGACGCCATAAATATCTTGTGCTTCATCAATGACAATGTGGGCAATGTCAGAAGGAAATTCAAAATTCTGAGAATTTTTTATGTGGGCAATCAACTGGGTAATATTTTTGTCATACCCAGAATTTTCATATTGGGCTTCCAAGCTGGCCAGGTCGCGCAACTTCGCACACCAAGAGTCAATTGTTCTTACCTCCACTCCTGCTACAACGTTTTGATTCATTAGGCGTTCTTTAGTCACGTCAGTTGCCGCATTTGTAAAAGTCAAGCAAACTACCAACGCATCAGAATTGTCGGGAGCAGCTTCCAGCTGTGAAATTATTGAAGCGACTCGAAGTGCTGCAGTAAATGATTTTCCCGTTCCAGGCCCAGCGCTAACAGCAATTTTACTATTCCACTTTTGATCTATTACTTCCTGCTGATATTGGTCAATTGTCTCATCCATTTAGGCTTAGCGATCAGCTCGGTTGAAACCAGCTCCTGAGCCACTCGGTAACCACCAGTCACCCATCTCTTTGTAGATGTGATCAATATTCATGTTTTCAAAATTGTCTTCAATGTCAACGATCAAACAATCCCGAGTCCCGCCGTTAACCGGTCCCCTTAGCCCACGCCCAATCATTTGCAGATAGAGACCCTTGCTGAAAGTAGGCCTAGTTATATATATGGCCTGAACTTTTGGTGCATCAAACCCAGTTGTCAATACTCCGTAGTTCGTAAGAACTCGAATCTTTCCGCTGCGGAAATTGCTTATATGCAGTTTCCGAATGCTCGGCGATGTTTCACCAGACACAGACGCACTCTTTACTCCATTTTTAGCCAACAGTGCAGCAAGTAACTGGGCATGACTCACCGATAAAGCAAAAACGATTACTGGCCAGGTTGAATCTAATGAAAGAATACTTTCAATGATTCTGCCATTTCTCTCGCGATTCTCTGCCAGTCTTTCTTCAACAGCTTGAGGAAGCCAAATTGGTTGACGGCGCTTAGTTGATTTTGGATTTGAACTCTCTGAGTCGTCTCCGTCAATCGCATCATCATCCTCTGATTCCCCTTCTAATTGGTCATCTAAAGGCTCTCCAACCAAAACTCCAGGCAGAAGCTCGTGGGTGGCATACGACAAAACGCCTATACCTCTCAGGTATTCAACATCCGTAGATTGGCTATCTCCAATTACATCTTCATCTATACGGATCATTCGAGGACCAAACCTGGCCTCAATTCCCGGATGCGCAGGAGTTGCAGTAAGGCCTAAAATCGGCCGATCGTCCACAACGTTTTTGGACAGCCTGACGCCAGTTCCAAGCCACGACAGTATTTTCGTGTACGACTTAGTTGCTCCCCTGTGAGCTTCGTCTACTACAACAAGAGCGGCGTTTTTTAGCCATTCATACTCTTGTTTTTGGACCGCCGAACTTACCAATTTCGCATCCACTGCTACGACAATTTGCCCAGCATATTCGGATGGAATTGAAACCTCTTCAACTGACTTTTCGTTCCAAAATCTATCAACGGAAAGAGACCCAACGGTACCAATAGATGACCAAACTTCCGTAAATGCTTGAACTGCCTGTTCACAAATTTCATACGACTGAGCAATCCATAGAACTGGGCGGTTACCCAATTTCCCCTCGTTGATGAGTTCAAGTATCCCTTGCACGGTTACTCGAGTTTTACCTGCACCCGTTGGTAGATAGAGGGTTGCCCTCCACTTAGGCTCATTCTCTTCACGTGCCACAAATGACTTTATGTCATTTTTCAATTGCACCTGATATGGGTGCAGATCTCCTAACTCAATTTTTCCTTGAACCTCAGTGTGTGCAGCTCTATCAGGCTCCTTGAATCCAGCAAAAGGTCTATCAAACCCAAGTTCAGTTACAAACTTGATAGCAGACTTACTTCCCGCCCACTGCCCAGGAGGTTGAAGCCCCAACTCTTGAAGTACAAACTTTGTCTTTTCCAATAGTTGCGGCCCATAGACCGCCTGAAGCATTTCAGCCAGGATTACTGGTGAATCAGCTTCAGCTGCAATTTCTTCCAAAATCTTCACTGGAAGTGCCGCTTTCATTTGCTCAATAGAAAAGATTGTCGTTATTTTATCAATTTCATTTACAGCACCCCGTATGGCCTGGCGTTTACTTTCAACAGCTTGACTAACTACATATTCTAGAATACTAGTGAACTCATCTTGGCCTAAATTTAAGTGCAAAAATTTATCTGCTGCTCGAAGCACTTTGTCACTACTATCTAGTGAATTTGCAACTACATAAATTGTCTTGTCGTGGTATGCGCTTGGCACATTGTTTCTTGCTTGTCCTTCAGGAGTTTGAATCACATTAATCAAAGACGTACAACGCACCACGTAAACTTCAGAAATTTTTCGTGGATATCTCTCCCCCAGTAAAAAAAACATGTCAGAAAGCAGTTCTGGCTCACTTGGCGAGCCAGGTTCAAAATCTTGTTGGACACTCTCGCCTGCCTTAAGCCCCCACCTAGTTGCAAGTTCATTTGCCATTTCGGGATTTGCGGCCAATACAACTGGTATCCCCACAGCCGAGATTCGATCAAATTCGTCCCTATCAGCAACAACTGTCACCGATGTGGAACCATGTAGCTCAATAGCGCGGCGCACTTTGCACGGGATCAATTTAGGAGCGGGCAAATATCTGCAAATGGCTCCGAGACAATCGCCAATCAATTGATCGTCCACTTCAGTTGACAACCGTTCAATGATTTCACCGAGTGCTTCCATTGACAACTCTGCAAAAGATGTACGAAGACCACACCCGTTCGTAAGCTCTGCAAGCACTTGTGATACTGGAGCTACTCGCTTGAAGCTAGCCATTGACTGTGAAAGGGCTTCCCCGAACTCTCTCGGTCCGAGCGAAGTCTCAATCAAGCCAAATTGCTTTATGTACCACAATGTTGGTGAATCAATCAAACCAGACATATTGTCCGGTTTCCATGAAAAAGTATTATGAAAATTCTCAAACACCCACGTTGTATAACGTGCTCTTCCAAATTCCTTCATCCGACTCAAAAGACCAAATTTTGCTGGACTTGGTGGCGCAGATTCGTATGCTCTCTTTAAATGTGCCGCAGTTTGTTTGTCGGCCGGAAGATTGCGTTTTAAATATCCTTTATAACCCGCAATATCTGGGTAATCGGATACAGCACCTGCGGCTGGTGGATACTCACTTAATCCTAAATTCTTCAGGATCTCAAGTGATTTTGCATGGAACGCGACATCAATGATTAGCTCATCATCACCTTCACCGCTCTTAAAAATTTTTCCGGGCAGAAATAATTCTGCTACATCACAGAATTTTTCACTTACCGATTGCGCCTTAACTAGATTCACCCTTGCGTGCCTGGATTTGACATCCATGAACTCCTTAGCACCTAATTTTTCTGCGGCCGCCCAGAACTCTTTCCAATCTTTGTCTGCGGGGTTTTCAGGCCACTTTGCAAGAACGACATCAAGTTCGGCGGCGCCTTCAGCCTCCGTGATTAAACATTCGTCTATCAAAAATTCCCGAATAAATTGCTTATTCATCAAATCCTGATGCACAACCAAGATCTCCGAATTTACAACGCCACGATCAGAATAAAATAGAACGCCTGGAATGGGTGCTGCTAGTTTTCCTCCAGCACACAAAATAATTTTTGCTTCTTTAGCACGCTTTCCTACTTCAAAGTTGACATGTGCCAACAGACTCCTAACAAGATTTATTGATTCGGCGGAATTATCCAGGGTTGGATGATTCAATGCGCCTTCAAGCCAACTAACCAAATCTCCTGGCTTATTTGCGGCCGGATGATCAGATTTCTCAAGATAACGATTATACCCGGCTATCCGGTTCCCACCCGCATCAATAAGTGTCCAGTGTGGAAGATTGCGTGCGGTCCCTTCAATTTGTGCCCATTGTTTATGTAGATTTGAATCAACTCCATCCAAAACTCCAGGAATCTGCCGCATAGTTGATGGCTTCTGTAACTGGCCATCTAAATCGATCAGACTATTATTCTCACACATAGATTTCGTGACTTGATCTACCAACAAGGACGACGCCCGCGACGGCTCTTCGTAACCTCTACCTGGAAAGTAATCCAAGTACTTACCCTTATCGTCAGGGAACAGTGAAACGAGCACTGGAATTGATTTAACAAATAGATCTGCAAATTCCTTTAATAGGAACTGGTTATATCCTGTTGCCAATACTTGAGTTCGCTCATTATTTGTATCCCAAGGAGCATTGATTATTCCCCTCATAGTTGAGCCATCTTTAGTTGGAAAAAATAACCAAAACGTACCTCTGGTTAGCTGACCGCTGAGCGGTACGGCCCACGAAATCGGCACTGGCAACAAATCGCCTTTTTCATCCCGACGGCGATTCGTCTCAAGTTGATTACCCACACTTCCAACAGAACTTGGAATTACTACATTTTGCTTATCAACAACTAACCACTCACGTGTCTTTCCGCCACCTTCGTCGACCTTAATCTTCTTAAATTGAATTCCGTCTTGGGAATGGAAATGAACAGGATCTGCGTAATCGCAAGATATCGTTCGTGGCTTAATGTGCTGATCGTGTACTTCAAAATCAAGTTTTTTAACATTGCCGGCAAAGATAAGGAATTCTGACGGAAAATCATCCAGTGCACTTTGAAGCAGTTTGAATCGATCTATTCCAATAAATTGTCTTGAATCAGTAAATGGCAGATGAATTATTGTTGCAGCCCATTCGGAAAGTTCCTTCAGAATAGGATCCATAGCAAAAAACTCGTCTGGATCTACAGGAACTGGAATCGCAAGAATTGACACTTTTGGATCATCTTTGCTTCCAAGCTGCTGATGCTTGATACTCGACTCGTTTGATTTTTCTTCATCAATTTCTTCTAATAAAAATTCTGTTGCCAACTGGAAGGAATAATGGCAGCTGACCGATCTACTGTAAATTCGGGGTTCATTTGTAACTGCAAGAACTGACTTAAACCCTTGGCCATAGCGTCCAATTTCATTTCCACTTTTGGCCGACATGACTGGTAAAGCAATTGCTTCAATTCCTTCAAACGTGAACGGTAAACCTTCGTTGGCGCAATAGAGTCCATTTCTAGTTAATACGATTTTTATCCTTCCAGATAAATTTGAATCACTTTTTATGAAGCCAATCGCATCGGCTCCATTTTGTACCAATTCAAATATTTGTCTTTCCCGGTAGTCGCCTTGAGAGATGAGCGACACAATCCTAAAATCTGAAATAATTCGAGGAGGAGCAAAGCGGTAGACTTCTCTATTAGTTTTAGCAACTTTTGAAATGATTCGCTGTCCCAGTTCAGATGTTGAATCGGTCCACTCCACAATTAATCTCCCCCCTATGCTTTCAACCTAGACGAAACCTATACCATGGGTGCACTGTAGATGGAATGGAGGGATTCCTTTGTCTGAGCAAAATGATAGACCGTGGAAATTAATTGAGGAAATTGCCCTTAACGCGAAGGGATCTTCCAATTCCCTCGTGAAACTTACGTCAAAGATTCAAGAGATCTGTGCCGAAGGATCACTAAACCGATACGGCGAAATCGCCGAAAAAGTAGCCATGGAAATTGCCAAGTTAAGCGCGCAGATCAAGTCCATTGAAAACCTGATAAGTGATGTCCGAAAATCTGCAAACGAATTGCAGGCGGAAGTTGAAGGTCTCTGCAAGGAACCAAAAATTTCGGACACAATCTTTTCGTCTGGACCTAATCTAATTGTTTTCCCTATGATAGTTCGTTTTGGAATGAACGGACTTGACCCTGAAATAAATATTGGCAGCGAGAAGATTAAATCTTACAGACCAGACTTTATAGTCAAAAGGATTAGGGAGCAGATTTTAAAACCTTTTGATGCAGAGTCGTTCCTAAAGAGTGTCAAAGCCGCATATTCATTGCTTCTGAGAAGCGAGAACCAGCGAGATGTTTCTTTAGAAGATATTCGACAACTAATTGGAATAAGTCATGACTCTACAAGTCGCTGCAGTAAGGAACAATTTGCAACCTATATACAACGCCTTTACAGTACCGACCAATCAAATCCCTCATTAATACTACCAAGATTTATTCCAGTGGCCGCAGCAACCCGATCATATTTACTAATCGGGCGCGACGGATCATCAATCTCGGTTAGTTCAATCTCTTTTGAGAGAACGGGAACCAAATAAGGACATGGACAGAATTACTCCAGCCGAGTGGCTCGATCACACGTTGAACTTTGATGAGAGCCTTAGTTTTATAAAAAGTGGAGGATCTGTAATTCGCTTTGTGATAGTTGACAATGACGAATCGCATGAATCTCTCATGAGTGAAATTGATCAAATCCTAATTAGAGAGTCCATGTGGATGTTTACTGTTAGTGAAGACTCAGATTATCCGTTTAGTAGGCCAGATTTGATTCTAAATTCTCTTGCAAGAGTACTACCGATAAGCATCAGTGACACTCTTGATAATTTGTGCCAATTGATTTGGAAATCTCTAGGTGTTCGAGACCAGGGAATCATCCTTGCTCATGAGGCTGCGGCGCATCTTAATGTTGACATCGAGTACACACAGAAAAGGTTTTACGACAGCCTGAAGGATTGGTTAGGCAGATCAGCTTCCACAGACCAAACTGATGAAAATGGAGAGAACCACAAGATTCGGTCGTATACCCGCGATTTCTCAAATGCCATCATTAATCTTTGTATTGATCTAACCAACGGAAGAGATCACTCAATTAGAACATTTGAAAACTGGCTTCAGGGAGAACCAACTTCTGCTAGAGATAGACGAAGATTAGGGATAATGTCTCAAATAAGACGCGACAATGCTTCTGCAAACTTGCGAAGCCTGATAGCCCTTTGTACATCCTCTGATAAGTGTCCCTCCATTCTCCACCTAGATATTCGTGCGGTAACAGATGCAGAATTGTTCTCAGATAGTGATGAAAGTCGGCGCCATACTCGAGCCACCAGAATTAGTACTTACCAATGGATGCGTGAATTGATCGACCAAACATCATTATTTCAGGATACTTTGATCATTATTGAAGCTGGACCTGCGTTTCCAGATATTTCCCCATTGGGAAAAGGTGTTGGGCTTTATGATGCGCTCAAAAACAGAATTACTGACGATATTTCTGTTGTGGGGCGATCAAATGCCTCAGCGGTTATGGTCCCAATCGGTCTCTAGGAGTTTTCACCTGTGCTTAATTCAGACCGCAAAATTATTGAGGCACTCAGAACCGGTGTTCCAATCAGAGAAGTAGTTGACTTGCTCGGATGTGGGCAGCCAAATCTGGAGAAAGAATATGTTCAATTACTACACTCAAAGCGAAGAGGAGCAGAGACCGAACGAAACGGATTTGTGTTTTTTGGGGGGTTTGGAACAGGTAAATCTCATGTACTTGAAGCATTCTCTAAAATAGCAATTGACGCAAATTTTGTTGTAAGTCGTGCAACGATCAGTAATAATTTGAAATTAGGAACACCTGCAGACATTATTAAATCGCTGGTTTCAAACACGCAGACGAAAGAACATATTGAAGATGGGTTTGAACGCTTGCTTGCGGATGCTTTATCGGACAGGAAAGATCTCACCTCGTTGGCAGAATGGCTCCAGGACGAAGTTAACGATGGAAGAATAAGTTCTATTTACCTTGGCATTGCAAATCGACTTCCAAGGGAGCATTACGGAACTGAAATTTTTGAACTCACCATTGATTTCTTAAGAGGGGGTTCTGTCGGTGGAAAACTCAAGCAGTTACTTTTTGACAGAACATTGACTTTGCCTCCTGCTAAAACAAGGCCGGCTGAAACCTCTGCATTCCTAACTCGGCTTTTCATTTCGCTTGGTTATTCTGGATGGGTAGTTCTGTTAGATGAGCTTGAACTCATTCGTTTACTAGCTGGTCATATCACACGGGGACGATCGTACGCAGAATTAGCAAATTGGATGGGTTACGACGAGCAACGCCCAACACAGGGACTAACAGTTATTGGTTGTATGACTGCTGGATATGTGCGAGAGAGAATTGATTGGTCCAACAGCGGTCCAAGCGAAGAATTAACAATACCTCCAAGGATGGATGTGTCAAGCGCAGCGATGCTGTTAGCAGATGCAGCAAAACATGGAATGGAATTGCTTCAATTCTGGGATGAGGATGAGGATCTTCAGTTGAACCCACCCACGATTGTTGACCTAAACCGCATCCAAGCAATACTCATTGATACGTACGAAAGTGCGTACGGCATGAAAGTCACACCGGTTCCAACCAAAAACTTGAATATTGACCCTATGCGAGTACACATTCGAAGGTGGATAGTTTCTTGGGACCTTGAACGCCAGGGCCGGCATGCCGACCTTCAGGAAAATCGTGTTACACAAACTTTCTTTGTTGAGGATGAAAATGACGATGATAATTCTGATTACATATATTAGATATGAGCAGAAATCTATTTTGCAATATGACTGATCGTCCCATCGGCACTGCACGTAATAACAATTCTCGTGCCGAAGAGTTTGACATGATATTTGGGTTCCTTAAGGAACCTTCAGTTTTAGTTAGACGGAATCACCAAAAAATTCCCGAGGAGACAACAAGCGATGTAGAAGACATTGAAATTGAATGCGGAAACATATCAAGACTCGCTATAGCCCTTGACAGATCTACTCCCACAAGTCCATTCAAATCGATCCCAAAGTACATCGGACTGATTCGGCATGCTGTCACCAGTTGAGTTTGGTTTGCGATTCAAGCAATTGACAGTGGTGTGATTCAAGAAATCTGCCTGCACAAAACACGGTGCATACGAGAGCCTCTAAGATTCCCAGGGCGAATCAATATAGTAGTTATCAAATTTTGGCATATTATCTCTTACCAGACCCAATTATTAATATCGTGCCTACTATTGGCAAAAGCAATAAGATGGGGCCAATCACTGCGATTAGCCCCACCACAAAAATAACTCCCAATATTATTTGTAGTGTTCTCTCTGACATGGCTAAACCTTCTTTCTGATTTTGAGACTGTTGCGAGCCACTTCACGACAAATTGTGCTTGTCTCACGCCCAAGGCAACCCCCAATCGTCCTCATGTTTGCCCCTCGGGCACTACCCCGGGAGATCTCTTCACGCTCAAAAGACGTGAGCCGATGATACTTCTTTAGTGTTTCCATACTGATATTCAATCCTCATATCCGTTACGTTAAATATCTGACACCAAGACCAAAAAATATATATGGCCGCCCGTCAACTTCATTTCTTGTGCTCCATCTCTTGATTCTTGATCTTTTTATATATAGTTTTCCGAGAAATATTGAATCGCTCTGCAAAAGACTCTGGACCGACGATAGTAAGATTGGTGCGCGCCCTACTCGCACCGACATATACATCATTATTTCGGATATCGGCATTCATCGTTGCAAGAATTACGTTATCTACTTCTATGCCCTTGGCGCGTTTTGTAGTTTCACAAGCCAATGATGTTTCGTTACGATCTTCCCACTTTCCAAAAGAGAACTGAGATGGGGTCGTGTTGTAAAACATACTGCGCTCATGTGAATCTCCTGTGATGACCACAATGTCTTTTACGCTTTGCCCCTTAATTTCAATCAATTGGCGAATTTCTGCAAGGACTGCTTCCAGCATCAATTCAGTATTTTTAACAGGAATGAATTTGACTGGATCCCCTTCAGGGCTTGCACTTGCTGAAAGGCCACCACCAAATTGCCTCACAAAACTTCCAATCTCTCGGGTATTTCGGCAATTAATTCGCAGCTCTGCCAAGGCCCATGGAGATCCACCCTCGGGCATGAAAAAGCCGCGATCGTATAAGTCCTGTGCCGGGTCGGCAACGCAGAGCAACTTTGAGTCTTCACCAGCAAGCAGTTTTTCTACAATTTCAATCCATTCATCATTAAAGTCTTGGAATTCATCCAACACAATGGTGTCAAATTTGACTTCAGATTGAACTGCGTATTCATAGAGGTGCTCAATCATTTCAACATTCCAAAACGCATCTCGCTCTTCCTTTCCATCTGGCTCAACCAGTGGAGGTATACCGGGTAACTGACTCACCGTCCTAAGGAATGGCCCAACGGTAAGAGTTGGTATGTCAGATGAAACACTTTGAAGATACTTTGCAAGAGGGTCGTTGTAACAGGAAAGAAGTGTATTTTTTCCAGCACGCGCAGATTGATGAGCCCACCAAAGCGCGAGCCTAGTTTTTCCAGATCCGGCTACGCCTGAAACGAGAGCTCTGTCGTTGATGTCCATAGACCGAAGTGCGCGAATCTGTTCATCGCTAATTCTGGTCATTGACTCAATCGAATATCGCTGCTGAGCCTCGGGATCCCAGGTGAACTTGACTGTAGGTAATACTAGTTTGTAAAACTCTTCAATCTGTTCAATAGACAAGGATTTCTTTCGGCCAGACGCATAAATGCAATTTGTTACCAAATGCTCAATATTTTCAAATACTGGATTCAGGAACAACATGTCTTCCGTGCATGAAGGCGGCAATGCTCCTTCAAGTCTGAGAACATCAGGAAGAACTAGAGCATGAGGAATATGGACTCGCTTCAGAGTTGACGAATTATCCCGCAGGAAATCACGAAGTTCAAATGCGGCATCTTGGGCTTGACGAATTGGTGACGTGGAAAAATACTCATCTCTGCGGTACCACTCGCCTTCATCGATGCTGACCGGTCCGCCCTTAACCTCCATCGCAAGGAAGCCGTATTTTTCGTGCATCACGAGTACATCAATTTCATATGGTCGACTTTTATCCCAAATGTCCTGGCGGGTGAAGATGAACCACGAATCACTTAAACCGTCTGCAAGCACCTGCACGAAATGTTTCTCGACACCTCTTAGGTCTTTAATGATTGATCGGTCAGGATGTACGCGGCCCATTACTCAAGTATGGTCTAAACACTTTATGAACCCACAAACGACGCGTGGACGATGTGCTCCATTTATGGAAGAACCTAATCAGGATTAATCTCCCGTATCTTGGGTTTGTTGCACTGTTGAAGGACATGATGAGCCAGAGATCGATCTCGCCTACATTGGTGCAAGCCGTGCAGTGGCGTTTCATGCTGTTGTTGGACCGCAGCAGTTTTATGCGCAATTTCAGAACATGAAAAAATGACTTAATTGTGGTGGCCTCGCGAAACTAACGGTTTTAAGATCGCCGGCTCTACCACTCACTGCAACGGTGATCGTGCGTATTAGTGGAGATGAATATGAACAAACCGAATCCACTTCCCTACTACTGGCGCCCCGAGTATGTGCTCGGCGGCGGAGTTGAGACGCGCACCAAGTCTGGGCTCATTGCGGCACTGTTGGCTGCAGGCACAGTCGACAATGTCGAGTTGAGGCAACCTGTACCGATTAC
>Ga0335396_10002972_pt1 | contig 19995 bp, 10 predicted proteins | sample FRY02_FD_205743 | JGI IMG/M metagenome (GOLD analysis project Ga0335396, IMG submission 205743) | Freshwater microbial communities from Lake Fryxell liftoff mats and glacier meltwater in Antarctica - FRY-02 (spades assembly) (version 2) | ecosystem: Environmental > Aquatic > Freshwater > Ice >... | reverse complement strand
TCCCGGTTCAGTGACCGGGAATTGCTGTGGGGGGGGTGAGTGGAGGGCGGGGCTAAAGTCTGGTCGGGGTGGCCGTTCGTCACGGGCTTCTCAAGACAAGTCGCGTTGACGGTTTTGGATGCCACGGTGCATTGTGCAACGGGCCCTACGGCAGCTTTTGACCTACAGCGGCCTGCTTGACCACTTCCGCCTGGAGCAACACAGGATCGAGGAATAGGATCGGTTCCAGCCAGTCAACATGGGCTCCGATGTCCAGAATGTCTTCGGGTTTTCGGAGAGCGTCGTGGGTTGTGTCGGCCACCAGCACCAATCGACGGGGCTGGCCGTTGGCTGCGGGCAAAGCGATTAGCCCCGTGTCCAGCGGATAGCTGCCACCCACAAAAAGGCTGCTCTGGTAGAGCGGCTTCCCTTTGAGATCGTCCATGTAAACCCGCGCCGCTGCCGCACCCCGCGAGCCAGTGGTTGAGTCGATGCCAATCGTCGAACGAAAGCTCTGGGCACACTCAGGCAGTAGAAATGTCAGCTCATTGGGGGCGTGAACGCCATAGCCCCAGAGAAACTCACTGCCGCCGCTGCGGAGAATATCGCCCGTGACATTGCGGTTGAGTTTCCATTTCCAGCTATTGCCCAGCGAACTTCGCTGCACGACCGTTTGCGGCGCTAGTCGCGTGAGAGGCACAATGTGTGCTGCTGCCTGCCAGACCAAGCGCATCGTCTGCGGCGGCAGCGTGATCGCGGTGCGACACCAGACAGGTTGGATCGAGCGACGGCCCGTGGGAATATCGAGAGAAAGACGATTGGCCGAGGAGGTCAACCGCATGCCGTCGAGAGTCTCCACTTGAACCACTGTGCTCAAGCCAGTCGGATTCAGAGCAGCCAATTCGCGGTAGTAGGTTTCCCATGGGTCAGCCCCAGACAAACAGATTTCGGCCACATCCCGCAGCGACAATCGCTCCACACCCTCGTCTGTGAGAATGCTCACGCTGTCGGTACCCCAGCGAATGCTCTGAAACGAGACAAACCGGCCATCGCGACAGGCGAGCGATTGAGGAGGGCAGTTGCGGGCCCGCGACTTGTCGAGAACGATCCGTCGCACCCAGCTCAGATCGAGAGAAAATGTCTCCTCTGGCTTCGAGATATACATCGACTGGGTGCGCACAATCAGTTGTGCTGCAGAAGGCTGAACAGGCTGAGAGGCGGCCGTCTGATAGTCGATGATCCGGCCCCGCAGACTGTCACCGTTGTGAAACTCAATCGCCATATCGGTGCTGCTGTCGGCCTCTCCTTGCGGCGAATCAAATTGAACACACAAGAGTTCAGAGAGCTTGGCAGGATCGGGATAGGCCACCTTGCCGGAAGCATCGCTCCACCGCCAGCCCTGCAGCGGGTTTCCCTCCAGTCGAAAGCCATTGGCAAAGCGGGCCACAAAATTGGTCGTGCCCCCCATCTGCCGCAGTCGCTGGGCCAGTGAAAATTGATCTTCAACGCCGTCAGAGGTTTCTGCGTAGGGGCTGATAAAGACCGCCTCGCAATTCTTATTGCCAGGCCCCACGCCCCGGATCAGAATCTCTGCCGCTCCCTTTTTGAGCAAGGGCTTGCCGGCCAATCGCCAGCAGACTCCACCAGGGCCAATGGTGTGCGTGACATCCAGTTCTGTGCCCTGAACGGTGGTCTGCAAGGCGGTGAAATTCCCCTGCTGACCACGGGGATTTTCCATCGCGCGAACCCAGACAAAATAAGCGCCGTCGTGCGGAATCTCGACGGTCATTTTCATCGGCTCCAGTGCGATCGGTGCCGCAGCAGCGGCGAGTCGTCCAGTGATGCCTCCGGCACTCACGGGCCACGGCCCAGCAAAATCGCCAAGCGACAACAGCAGGGCGTCGGTCGGGAAGAATGGATCGATTGCATTCAGGCCGTAGCGACCGCGAAGGTAGCCCAGCAGACTGCGTTTTTCCGAGAACGAAAGGCTCTTGTTGAAGATCAGCACCTCGGCAATCTGCCCGCTAAAATTCGGTTCGGTGGGACTCAGACCTCCCAGAGTAAATTCTGGCAGACACTTGAGACTGCTGGGCTTCATCTCGATTGGAGCTTGCGCGGTCAAGCCGCCGAGAAACTCTCCCGAGCCGTCGTGATGCTCGGCAGATATTCTGTCGCCGCAGTTGAGCCAGCAGATACGCAAACGCCCTTCGCCGCCGCCGTCTCCAGGCAGGGTTTGACCAGGAATCAGGTCCTTATTTTTAAAAGCGCGAGCCACTCGCGGCGTTTTTCGATAGAGCATCGGGCCGCCAGCCACCGGCAGGCCAACCCCTATTTCGCGTTCGCCCATGGCGCTGCACATCAGCCAGCTCTGCACCGTTGGACAGGAGACGAGGGCATTGGCGGGGGGGAGATTTAAGTACTCGCGGGTGTTGCCCCCTTGGCCAACCGCGTAGACGGTGTTTCCTGAACCGGCCTGCTGTTGGAGCACGACGATTGTTGTCGATTCGGCCCGGTCGTGCATGAGGTCTTTGGCCCGAGTGAGAATCTGTCGGCCTGCAAACGAAACAACCGGCTGATTGCCAGCGGCAGCCTGTCGGGCAACAAACAATGGCGCCCGCTCTGGCTGCATGGCGATGAGATTGTATTTGTGGGCCGAACGATCGTTCCACTCCATCACGGCGCCAGAAAAAGCCGGGTCGTCTGTGCTGAGCCCCTTGCCGTCCTTGATGCCGGAATCGGCCCGCAGCCAGAGTCGTAAATCGGGGCTGTTGGGGTCTGGCTCGCCAGTCGGCAGGAGTGTTTCTGCTCGCAGGGAGTGAGCCTGCGGGCCGATCGCTGGAACCACACCGAAAACGATCAAGAAGGCCAAGGCGAATTGATACCCAGCGCGATGACTGGCAGAAGGCTCATTCCGGCAGGCGTTCATGGGTGTTCTCTTTGAGCCTCAGAGGCCGAGGCTGGGGCGGTGGATGTTATGAATAGCACTTTAAAAAATGCGTAAAAAATGGCATAAAAATCTCTGGAAACAGATTGAGACACAAGGGACCGCGATCACTGACCGGCCCCAGGCCAAGCCACCGCAGTAGGAATGGCAGTCTGCAATTCGTAGATGCGTTTGTCATTCGCTGGCGGCGATAGGTCGCCCTCGATGCCACGATTGCTGAAGCACCAGAGGCGATTGCCGGCGGCCACCATTGGCCCCAAGACGATCGCCTCGCGGGTGGTTTGTGTGAGACTCGTTTGGCTCTTTATCTCGCCTGTTGCCAGATCGATCCACGAAAACTCAACGAGCATTTTGTCTGGCAGCGTGACTTGCCGGGAGCAGAGCAGGAAACTTGAGTCGCCCGCCTTACCGTCACCGCTGGCAATGGCAATCGCCGACAGCATGGCCGAGAGATCGCGCCTCCAGAGAATCTTCCCGGTGGCCGCATCAAGGGCGAGGACTCCCTGCAACGCTTTCACGATCACGCGGTCGCCGACGACAGCAACGATGCGTTGCAAGCCGATAACGCCCCGTCTCCAGACCACCGCACCAGCCTCGGGCGCGAGGCACTCCACCGCGCCGTTGCCAGGTTGCTGGAGAAAGAGGCGGCCATTGGCTGCAATCGGCGGCAAAATTTCCTGCTGATCAAAATTGGGATCGACATCCAGCGGCAGTGAGCGACTGGAGCGTTGCCATTGAATCGTGCCCTGCAGATCGCAGCAGATCACGGCGCCCGAGATCGTTATCACCAAGCGATTGCCTATCCACGCCGTCAGGCATTCGTGCGGCATGTTCAGCCTCTCCGACAGCAGACACAGCGATCCGCTCTCGAGCACTTCGCCAGTTTCCGGATTCAATTCCACCAGCGACAAAAGAGACGAGAAGAGCCCACTCTGCTCAAGCGAGGCCCGCACCATCAGCGTAAAGAGTCGACCGTGCACCAGAAACGGATCAGCCACAACATTTTGACCGCAGTCGGTGCGCCAAAGTGCCCGGCCCGTTTTTAGATCCAGACAGACCACGCCATACTTAAGAGCCGATGGGGTGCCACGGAGAAAAACCCGGCCGCTGGCAATGACCGGCCGCAGCGGGCCAGGCAGCAGGGAGTTGCCCAGTTCGCTGCTCCAGCGCGGCTTTCTCGTGGCCAATTCAATGGCTGTTATGCGGCGGCGGTTGGTCACGATCATGAGATCATCGCTGATGACAGCCGAGGTGTTGCCCAAGGGCCAGACACGGGCACGGAGAATTTCGGCCATGGCATTGGGCTCGGCCACACCCTCGGAAAAATCTCCCCATGGCACAGCCCGCAGCGGTGCGGCTGCAAAGTCAGAGACGGCCAGCGATCCGGTCAGGGTCAGGGACGTTATCAAAGAGCCGGTTGACTGGGCAGCCAGAACGCCAACGCGTTGCTCAAAGCGATCGGCTGGAATACGGACAGTTCCAAAGGTAACTGGCTGGACTGGAGGCTCGCCGACCGGCTTGCCTAGAGCCGCTGAGGCCAATCGTAAGCGGGCCTTGAGGTCGGGTTGCTGTTCAGGGCTGGCGGCCGAAAGGCCTTCTTCGTACCAGTTCATGGCGGCGACAAAGTCGACATTGGCCAGTGCCCGATCTCCCAGCGCCTGACAGGCGGCGGCAGCCGTTGGAGTTCCTGTGGCTTGGATCGCCAGCCGTTCGATCGCGGCTGAATCGGTTTGTGCCAGCACCTGCTCAGCGTGTAGCTGCTGGGCAGGCGACAGATCTTGTTGAACAGCCTCGGCAAAATCGGGCTGACGCTGCTGGATCGAACGCAAGGCCAGCGGCAGCGACACATACAAGTGGCCGTCGCTAGGGCTGGGCACCAGGGCGTTGTAGTCTTGCAAGCTATTGGAGCGGAACAGGCGAACCACATCTTGATACTGCCGTTCCTGTAAGGCCGAAAGCAGGTCGATGTAGAAATTTTCCGCACTGCGGCTGACGGCGACGGAAACGGGTTGTGCAATGTTGCCAGAGGCGTTCGACTGGCCGGCTGCGCGGCTCAGGGCCTGGGCATGGAAGATGTCATAGAGGGCAATGCGACGGTCGTTGGTCAGCCATCCGCGCATCAACGGCTCACCAGAAATCCAGAAAGAAAACCAGTGAATAAAGCTGTCGAGTTCGGCGGTGCGATTCTCAGCGTGCAAGAGGAGCATCACATCGCTGGCAAAGATGCGGGAGACTGGACCAGATCGCGGCAGTGCGCCGACGATAGAGGCCTCCATATAAGCCTGCATAAAACGGGAGAGATCGGCCGAGTTGCCGTCGTAGATCACCTTGCGACCCAGCCGTTCCCAGAGATCGACCTGATGGAGGGCATCATCAGGACGGTTACGATTGATGAGAGCGGCATCGTCGAGCAGTTTGATCTGCTCCGACAGTCCCGGCAGGCTGGCTAATCGGGCATCTAAAACAGTGTCTAAAAGGACTTGTGAATATTCGACAGTGATGGCGTTTGCAAGAGCCTGCATGACACAGGCGTAGTGCCAGTCGGCCGTTTCGCAGCCAGCCGGCTTGAGCTTCATGACGCGGTCCAGCCAGATTGCGGGCGTTTCGGCAGGCAGCATCGAAGCACTGCTCGTGGCAGCTTGGCTGAGCACCTTGGCGTTGACGGCACCCGTCAAGCCGTCGAGTTCACGCACGATCACTTTTCCCAAACGAATCTTACGCACGGCCCCATCGGGCTTTTGCGGGTCGTTGGTTTCGCGAACAAAGAGGCCGATCGATCGCCAGTCGCCGGCTTTGCTACGAGGATCAAAAACACGGCCCCAGTGCAAGCCGTCGCCGCTTACCCAGTAGCGGGAGGTGCCGCCGGTCACAATCAACCGCACCCACTGACCGGGACCGAAGTAGGGCATGGGCCTGTTTTCCTCAGGCCATTGGTCGGGGTTGGGATTTTCGGCAGGCACCCCATTGCTGAAGATCAGCCGTCCTTGGCGGTTGCGAAAAAACTCGATTCCCTCAAGCGGTTCGCCCGCATCGTTGAGCAAGACAACCCCCGTGCCCGGAGTCGCCTCTTCGACCTGAAAGATCACTTCGTAAACGCCCTTGGTCTTTAAGGGAAATGAGACTCGCGACACAGTTGCGGTTTTCTCGGCGGAGAGTTCGACGGCCCCCGACAAGGTGCGTGTAAACAAACTGCCTTCCGGAAGTTCTTCCTTCCATGTGAGGTCGGCCGGCCGTGAGCCATCGAGAATAAGCCGGTGTTGAGAGATCGTTTCGGCAATCGCCGGCTGGGCAGTGACATGGGCTAAGTCTCGAACATCGATCTCGGTGGGGGCCTCGATAAAAACTGCCTGCACGGGCCCGTCGAGCGGCACCGACAAAATGCGAATGTCTCCCCGGTAGACGACAACCGATCCATTTTGGTAGCTGATGTGGCTAGTGCCGGTGGGAAGTCGCACGTTGCGGCCGTCGTCAGTGGCGAGGAGCGTTCCGTACGGCACTGACGGTTGCGTGGCCGACGCCCCTTGGCCTGGCACATCAAAGGTTTGGTAGGCTGCCACCGTTGTGTTGAGCGGATAAAAGCGGAGAGTGACCCCCTTTTTTGCGCCCCAGAAATGGACCCTCAGGTGCTCTCCCTGCTCAAAGCAGCTCAGCCGTAAAAGCGAGTCTGGGGTCCAATTGCGTATTCTCGCCAGTCCTTGAAAGCGGGCCGGCTGGTTGACATTCGAAGAAAGCATGAAGGGCTTGCTGACCGGCTCAAGCAGTGGCTGTATATCGGCCTGCGTGGGAAAGTGAAGAAACCCAGGGCCTTCGAGCAGCACTTCCGCAAAGGGCCGCAGGCCGTCGCTGACTCTATCGACATCAGTCTCAGCGGCCCAGCAAAAACCTGGCAGGCACACGAGGCATGTCGCGATCACCCAATTATTCAATTTCAGCATGGTATCGTGGTATCCGTCTGACGATCGCCTTCTGCCGACTGCCTTCTGCCGATTGGTTGCGAGCGCTGCATAGGGCTCGTTTACACATTCTGAGTATACACGCGACTAGCGTCCACGGTGCATCTGGCTGCGCTGATTGAGATAGTCGATCAGCACTTCGGCTTTATCGCGACTTGTGTCAACCAGCACCCGTTCGATGCGATTTCGCTCGCAGATTTCATCCAGTCGTTTGTTAAACGATTCCATGACACGCAGGTAGTTGTTGCGGATGGCTTCTGGCTGGGCTAATAATTCGCGGGAAACTTCCAGTCCGACGAATTTTGTCATCCGATCAAAATTGAAGACCAGTTCGTCGTGGTGCATGGTTTGAAACAGCACCACCTCGTGCAGCCTGTAACGCATCTGCTGCAGCGCCAGTTCCAGCGACGGCAGATCGGTGAAGAAGTCGCTGAAGATCATCACGATTTCCCGCCGCTTCATTCGTCCGCAAAGCTCGTTCAAGCAGTCGGCCATATGCGTTTTCTTGACAGGCTCCATGCGATCAAACGACTCCGACATGCGAATGATCTGGGCCATCGCATTGCTGGGGGCCACAACATCGCGCACTTCCTCGTCAAAAATAGCCAGCGAGACTTTGTCGCCCTGGCGTACGATCGTATGGCCTAGGGCAGCAATCATCTGTGCTGCGTAGTCGAGTTTCTGCTGCTCTTCCTTGCCATATCGCATCGAGGCACTGCAGTCGAGCAGGAAATGGCAGACATAGTTTGTCTCCATTTCATACTGCTTGATCATCAACTGGTCGCGGTTGAAAAACACCCGCCAGTCGATGTGCTTGGGATCATCCCCTGGCGCGTATTCCCGATGCCCGGCAAATTCGACGGCAAAGCCCGACAGCGGCGACTTGTGAGCGCCGGCCAGATTTCCCAACACCAGACCGCGAGGGTCGATCTGCCGGCCGGTGAGTCGGTTGAGGACTTCAGGATTGAGATACCGTGCAAGCGTCGATTGAGACATAAGGAATCACGTCAGGGGAACGAAGCGGAATAAAGGGAGAACAAAAAATCGGCCCGAGCTATCGAATGGAGCAGGAAGCGGTACTCGTGAGGCATGAATCAATAGAGCCATGTTCACTTCGAGTTGGTCACTACACGCACGTCGATCAGGCAGCTGGTTTCTCATATTTCTTATCGGGGGAAACATGTTTCAGCAGCAAGTCGATGATGCTGTCGCTGTTCATGCCAGACGCCTGAGCAGCGTAGTTGGGAGCGATGCGATGCCGCAGGCTTGGCTTGATCAGCCACTGGACATCTCCGATGGTGGCATGCACGCGACCGTGCAAGACGGCGCGGGCTTTGGCGCAGGTGATCAGCGTCAAAAGACCACGGGGACCAGAGCCCCATGCCACCCACTTGTTGACAAACTCAGGGGCCGCAGCGGTTTGCGGACGCGTGGCGAGCACGGCAGCCCAGGCATAGCCCAGCACCTGATCGCTGACAGGAACGCGTTCCACAAGCTTTTGCAGCTTGACAATATCTTCTCCCGTCAGCGAGGGAGCAATTTTGCCCCGCTTGCCGGACGTAATTCGACGAGCGATTTCCCATTCTTCAGCCGGCAGCGGATAGCCGACTTTAATGTAAAGCAGAAAACGATCGAGCTGGGCTTCGGGCAGCGGATAGGTGCCTTCCTGCTCCAGTGGATTCTGCGTGGCCAGCACGAAGAACGGATCGGGCAGCGGCATGATTGTGCCACCGGAGCTGATCTGTCGTTCCTGCATGGCTTCCAGCATCGCCGCCTGCGTCTTGGGGGGCGTACGATTGATTTCGTCAGCCAAGAGCATGTTGGTGAAGAGTGGGCCGGGTAAGAATTGATACTGGCGACGACGAGTCTCAGGATCTTCCTGAATGATCTGCGTGCCTGTGATGTCACTGGGCATCAAGTCGGGAGTAAATTGAATTCGCTTGAAGCTCAAGTGCATTGCTTGAGCGATAGAACTGATTAAGAGCGTTTTTGCCAAGCCTGGTACGCCTTCGAGCAAGGCATGGCCTCGGGCAAAGATAGCGATCAGCACTTGCTCAATAACATCTTCCTGTCCGACGATCACTTCGGAAAGTTCGGTGCAGATGCGGGTGTACGATTCCTTGCAGCGAGCCACGGCGGCAACGTCTTCCGGATTCGATATCGACTTGTCATCAGTCATGAAATTCCTCAATTATCGTTAAAAAAAGGACGGGTCAATGTTTGCGAGCCACTACTCTACTAAGGAGCTACGTTCTGAAAATATTCTTGAATCCGCCGGTCGTAACCGGTCGGCGGGTTGAGTCTGGAATTGGTACGAATCGATTCACGCACATCGGGCGGGAGGTCGGCAAACCAAGGTTCTTCACCAAACAGTGGCCCTTCGGTTAATACTGCATCAGGACCGTCAGCCCCATTGGGCTGATTGGGCATTGCCTTGCCGGGCGCACCCGCTTTGGATTTGTTGTAAGCAAGGCTTTTGCCCTCTGTTTGTTTCATGGCCATGCTTTCACTCGGAGGCGCCGGTGGGCCCGGTGGGCCCGGTGGGCCCGGTGGGCCCGGAGGGCCTGGCGGACCAGGCGGACCAGGCGGACCAGGCGGACCAGGAGGACCAGGAGGACCAGGAGGACCAGGAGGACCAGGAGGACCAGGAGGACCAGGAGGACCAGGAGGGCCTTTGCCCTTGCCAGCCATTTTTCCAGCCCCTGGTTTAGGAGCCCCGGGCTTACCAGCACCTGGCTTGGGAGCCCCTGGCTTACCAGCACCTGGCTTGGGAGCGCCTGGCTTGCCAGCAGTCTGTTTTGAATCGGCCTTGGGAGGCGCCGGTTTGTCATTTTTTGGAGGTGAATTGGCCTGTGCAGAGGGAGGAGTTGGGGGCGTGGGAGGCGCAGGCGGTGTTTCGCCAGGTTTTGGTGGGTCCTGCGGGGCCTGTGGATCTTGAGGCGGGGGGGGAGGGCTGTTTTGAGCCAACTGAGTCTTTTGGGCTTCTTTCAGTGCGTCCTGCAGGTTTTCAATCGCTTTTTTGGCTTCGGCCTGGGCCTCTGGAGTTTTTTGCTCAAAAAGTTTTTCTGCAACTTTTTCCGCAGCTTGCTGCGCCTTGCCGAGGGCCGCTTTGAGTTCTGGTGAGCTCGGCGTCATCGCTTTCATGACAGCTATGTCTTTGGCGATTTTATTTTGTTCGGCGGCATTCTTGTCGGCGGCATTGGCATCGAAATCTTTCTTCTCGCTTTCAGACAAAATCTCTTCCTGTTGCGCCAGTGCCGCGGCGATCTTATTTTCCAGTTCGCTGGCCGAACCGTCGATTGTTTTTTGTAGGCGTTGAATTTTTGCCAGCATCGACTGCAAAACCTCAATCACACCTTTTTGCTGGAGAATGGCTGGCTGAAAATCAGCCGACCGGAGGGCTGCTTCGGCATCAACGAGCCGATTGGTAAGTCGCTCCTGTTCGTAGATCTTGAGTGCCTCCGCCGCGTCTTGGCCAATCGTGCCAGAGAGTTGCACCGCATCGCGCAGATTTTTTTCGAACTGACCGCATGTGAGTCCCACATCGCGCTGGTCTTCAAGGGTCGCAAGATTTAAGTCCGCACGGCTCGACTCGGGCTGCTTGAAGAGATTCTGTGTTGAGGTCATCGTCTTTGTTTGCTGGACAATGAGTTGCTGCACCTGCCGGGCCAGTTCGGCAATCTTGAGCCGACGCAGCAAAATCTGCTGCTCAGCCAATAACTGAGTGACAATCAGACGGCTCTTTTCGCGAGCATCCTGAAAAATCTTCACGCGGGCTGCTTCGTCATCGACATCGGCTTTTTCAAGCAAGGCAATCACATCCGACATCTCGTTGGTGACGAGTTCATCGAGGTGGTCTCGCATCCGGGCGATTTCCACATAGTAGGGGTGGGAGACAAGATTATTTTCCCGCAGTTGTTGCAGTTGTAGATCCAGCACCTCGGCGGCGAGCCGCTCGGCCATGTCGTGCACCTGTTGCTGCACTCGCTGTTGCTGGCGGAGCTTGTCTGTGGGCAAGGCTTCAGACCGCACAACGCCAGAGAGAGTCATTAAAAAGAGCGCGAGGCTCCACGCTACGGGCGAGAATCGTTTAGCGAATTTCATGGCGTATCCCCCAGTCCTAGGAGTTGCTTGATAAACATCTCTAGCTCACGAGCCGATTTTTGATCGCCTTCTAACAGGCTGGCCATTATTCCCTGTTCGTCTGTCACCTGAAAAACGAGTGGCTCGGCATTTGTCGTTTTTCCAGGATTCTTGCCACGGTAGTCGGTGGCGTGGAATATGATCTTGAGCGCATCGCCACGGGTGAGAGGAATCTTTTTAAGATCAAAGGAATAGGCCCCCTCGAGAACCGGCTCCGGGACTTCGTTGCCCTCGATCTGGTAGAGCTCAATCGTGTATTGATTGGCAACATTTTCCGCAGCGGCAGCGGCCACGCTGGCAGCAGGCACATTGCCAAGCAGGTCATTGGCCGTGACGGCCACGGCCTTTGTGCCGGCAGTCTCCGCACTGCCGCTTCGCAGCACTTCCCAGGTAAACCAAATCCGACCCACGGCATGATCGTCTGTGACGCCGTAATACGATGTGGGCTGCGCACCAGGCAGAATAAACGGCGTTCTGGTGGCGGCCACAATGCGGGGAGGCAGATCGGGCTCAATCCGGATGAAACCCTCCAGGGGGCGTTCCAGAGTCTGATCTTCATTGTCGATCACGTCGATCGAATAGCGCAGCGGCTCAGCGATTGCGGTGAGCTGAGTGTTAGCCAATTGAGGCGACCAGATTTCCAGTTCTTTGGTCGAGGCTGAGGCGTTGCGATCAAATGCAATTGTTTTTTGTCCAGCCGTCAGCGTGACTTGCTTGAGCGGTCGATCGGACGAAACATTGAGTCGTACCTCTGATCCTTCGACAACGGAAAACTGTCGAGTGCCTCTGGGAAAAGTCAATAATTCTTGGCCGCCCGAGCGGGCGTAGAGGGGCGGCACGACTTCGGGCTCAACTTCAACGGTTGGCGAGGGAATAATCGTAAGTTTTAAGGGCTCAGTCCAAGCGTCGCCCAAATAAATCTGGCAGCGAGCGTCTTCCAGAAGTCGCGGATAGAGCCCCTTGAAGGCTGGGGCATCGTCGGGTGATGGAGGTGTTGGGGTTGGCTTAGCAGGGGGAACTGCTGGATCGGTCGAAGCAGTAGCTTGGGCGACTGGTTCCAGTGATACGACGGCAGACTGCCCGCCCTTCGCACCGGAGAGCTCGATGCGGCCACCGCTGATTTCCGGGCCTGTGGCCCGGATGTCAAACTTCACGGGGCGACCGTAGGCCACGCGAATGACTGCATCGCCCCGCTTGGAAAGATCGATGGTGCGGCCGTTGACAGCGATGGACTTGATCTGAGTCAGGGTTGGGTATTGCTGGGCACCCAGCAGAAGGCGATTGAAAAAGACGCCCACATAGCCTGGGATCAAGCAGGTGACCAGCAGCCAGACAGCAGCCACGATTCCCAGCATTTTCATTCGCTTGAAGAGTTGATCGCGACGGATAACACCCGTCACATCGACTTGACGCTGTCGCGACGAGACATTGTCGATCAGCGCGGTTGTCAGGGCAGGGGAGCCCCAGTCGACATTGGCAGAAGATTCAAATTGGAGGGCCGCCACTAAATCACTGTCGATGCCAGCATGACGCTGCACTCGCAGAGCCATCTCCATTGGTTCCTCGCGAGGCTTCAGCCACGGTTTGGCGTATCGCAAAAAGGCCCAGCCCAAAGCGGTCAGTCCTAGCCCCAGGACAAACAGTCGCTGGAAGGTGTCTTCGCTTTTTCGGAACGACCAGTCGAGGGCAAAAATGCCGGCCAGCACCAAGAGCAAGGCGATGGCCATGCCGCTGGCTGCGGTGGCAATGCGAACCCGCTGTGCCTGCCGGCAAAGATCGACGAGTTGTGAGCGAAAATAGTCGAGTTGTTTCATGGCAGGTTGATCCACTTACGGAGAAACCATTCGATCAGCAATAAGCCGGCGAATAGGCAGAAGCAGAGCCAGGTGTTGACGAGAGAGATTGCTTCAATGCTGGTTTCTGTTTTGGCAACGGGCTTGATTGCCTTGACGAGCGAATCGATATCTTTAAGGTCGACGCTGCGGCCGCCCGTCTCGGAGGCCAGCGACTCCTGCAAGACAACATTCCGAATGGCCCGCTGCCTTTCGACTGGCATGCTGACGACATTGAACGTCCATTCAATCGGTTTATTGCTGACAGGGTCTGTGACCCGCACGCGGTGCTCGCCCGACATTGCCGCAGGAAAACGCGCTTCAAAAGAGCCTTTTTTCACCTGCGTCAGATTGATGGGTTGGGGGGGTGACTCCCGGCCGCCGTCGTTGGGCAGCACCAACTCGCCGGTCAGTTTGCTGCCGACCAGATCGGCATCGGAAAGGGGCTGGTAATCGGCATTTCGGGCGTCGACTGTGACTGTAACGGGATCGTCGATTTGGTAGTTGCGACGATCGGTCCGCACGACAAATCGTTTGTCGGCACCGAGCGTGTGGTTGAGCGCAAGGCGTTCCATCACCTGCCCCCAAAACTGGCGAAACAACGGCTCGCCCATCGTGCGGCGAAGTCGGAATGTTTCATTGAAGCCAAGGTAGACCACCTCACCGCGTCCGTAGGAGCGAACGGCAATCAGGGGTTGCTTGTCCTTGCCGTCGATGCAGGTGGCCGTGGGATGCTCCGCCAGAACGGTGGCCTGGGGATGCTTGCGCAGCACAGGCTGATACCAGGGCAGTTCGCCGAGATTGTCCCAGCCTTCCTGAAGGTCTTTCAGCGTCGAGCCCTTGCCGAGTTGCATAAATTTATATTCGGCTGCCCTGGGCGTCAGACGCATCGTAAAGGGCATCTCATCTCTGAGCCGAGCGGCAGGATCGACAATCACCGGCAGCATGTCGGCCAAGGGCGTTCCCACCAACTGCTGGGGGCCAAACCGTGGGCCAGAGAGAAACACAACGCCGCCGCCAAGTTCACCGACAAACTCTTTCACCATTTCGCAAAACCGCGTACTCAGCGCCGAGAGCGGCGGGGCGGCGGGCATGTCACCGATGAAAATTAAGTCGTTGGCAAAAAACTCGCTTCGCGGCGGGGCCATCGTGGGCAGGAAGAGTTCATTTTGCTTGCGGACCTTCGGGTCGGAGGAATAGAGGAATGTGCGAAAACCCTTCATGCCAACAAGGCGATCGCGATGAAACACTTCCTTGATAAACCGCCATTCCCATGTCGGCTCGTATTCGACAAACATCAGTCGCAAAAAATCTTCAAGGACCGTGATCTCGCGACTGGCGCGGTTGTTGTCTTCGACGGCTTCGCCGGGGAGAGGCTCGACTTCGGCCACCATGTTGAAGCGACCGGCCCGCAGCGGCACATAGGGAAATTCGACCGCCTGCGATGCACCACTGAGCACGACTGTTTTTTCCCCAATCGTGGAACTTGAGCCAGCGTTGCTGCCAACGCTGCCGAGCGATTCGCTGAGGAGTCGCACGGTGGCTGTTTGGCCGTCGAGGCCCGTCTGCTTGACGACGACGATCACGGTGGTCTGTTCGTCTTTGTGGGCAAACGGTTCGGCCAGCACTTCAGCAGCAGCATCCACTGCCCGCGTGGCTCCGACGCCGACGGTGTAAACCTCGATGCCGAGTTGTTTGGCCACAGGCACCGCGGGCGGCCCGGCATTTTGGTTGAAATCGCTAAAGATAATCAGGCCGCTGACATTGGCTGTAGTCTGTCGACGAGCCAGATCGGTGAGGGCCGTGCTGATGGCTGTGACCTTGCCGGTGGTTGTGAGTTGCTCCGCCAAAAGCTTGCCGTTGGGCTTGCCCTTGGTCTCTTCTGTCAGCGGAATGGCCCGCACGCCTTGCGGAGAATCAAAGACAAAAGCCTGCAGCCGAAAATCCTTGCTCAACCGCTCGAGGATGCCGTCATCCTTCTTTTGAACCATTGCCCGGAGGTAGTCGATTCGGGAGGGCTCGCGCTGCGCTGACTGAATTTGTGCGGCATCGCCGGGAGAAGCTGGCGATTGTTTCTCAAGGCCGACAGCCTTGGCTGTGGCCGCTCGCTCTTCTTCGGGAAGATCATCGGCAATGCCCATGCTGTCTGTGCCGTCAAATAAGAGCCAGAGCGACGGTCGCTTTTTACTTTGCAGCGAAAGCAGCAAGATTGGTTCAGCCAGAAGTAAAAACACAAGGCTCAACAAGAGTCCGCGAATCACCAGCAATGCCAAGCGAGTGCGATGGCTGCGATTGGTTTGGTTGCGCAGATAAAAAACACCGGCCACAATAAAGAGCGCCACGCAGCCAAACAGCAGCCACATCGAGGCTCGCTGCGCCCATCCGGCGGCGAAGCCGAGCTTGCAGGAAGAGATGCTCTGCATCTGCTCCATGCCGAGTAGGCGTCCAAGCAGATCGTAAAACTGCTGTTGTAGCGTCATGCTCATAGTGCGGGCTCCGTACGGGGGGTCGATTTGGCGGCGACGTACAACTCTGCCAGCAACAGGCAGAGAACCAGTCCAATCAGCCATTTCCAAATATCAACATCCTCGTTCGCAGTTGTCTTCACGGTTGCGCCGGCACTGGCCACGGCAATAAAGTTGCGACCCCCTGCGGCCTTGCCGAGTTGGGAAACAATCAGCTCCGATTCGTCGGCAGGGCCGTTGACCGCCAGCGGCAGTTCCCAGAGTTTGGCTTCTTCTCCCGCAGCGCCATCGGCGGAGTCATTGGCCCGGGCGGCCGTGACGCGGTAGATGCCTCGTTGCGTCCAATTGCCAAGATTGATGCCGTAGCGGTCATTGCCCAACGCGTCGACCGTCAGGGCCTCCGCCTCGCCGTCGGGGCCTGTCAGCATGTAGCGAGCAGAGCGTTCGTTGGGTGCCACCGGCAGGACAAAGCCACCCTCGGTGCTCAGATTTCGCACCGGCAGTGTGTCTGTCAGTAAGCTGCGCACGATGCGGTCCATCAGCCACCACGACTGACCAACATCTGGCATGGTGGTCCACTGCGGCGACAAACTGGCAGAAAACAACAGCGTCACTCCACGGCCCCAATACCGTCGCACCAAGAGCGGCGTGCCATTGTTGAGCCGGGCCAAGACGGTTGGCCTGGCTCGTCGCGAGATTTCCTCAACGGTGCGCTGTTCTTCGGCACTGCGGCCAGCCTGATTTCTCCAGAGCAGCCACGCCGGCTTCACGGCGTCGATTTTTTGGATGAGATCAGTTTGCTGCTGCAGGGATTGAGCATTGCCAGCCGCGGCCGTGCCACGGCCTCCAGCCTGCAGGGCAGTGAGTTGCTTGTCGAGTGCGGCAAGCTGCTCGGCCTGCTGACCAAAATATTCAGTGGCGGCGGCAACGGCCTGCGTGTCGACTTGTTCGCTGGCCACAGGCACGAGAGATTTAAAGAATAGCGTCGGCGGACCATAAAGCCCCTTGAGCTCTTCTTCACTGACCCCCTCGGGCCGAAAATATTCATGCACAAGGCTGTCGAAATCAAAGACAAAAGGATCGATCTGGCCGGCCCGATCTTCGCGGAGCTTTCCGATGCACGCAGGCTCGAGCGCTGCCGGTAGAATCCCATGGCCGTCGTTCCATCCAACTTTATTCCAAGCCACTGGATCAAATCCACCACCGCCGGCCACGATCAGATTGCCACCCTGCTCAACATACTGACCCAGCACAACAATAGCCGCAGTGGAGGGCGCTGTCACACCGGCCACCACAACCAACCGCACATCGTCGAGCGTCTCTGAAGAGAGCTGCTCCAGCTTCAGACGACGAATCTGAATCAGCGGCTGCGGCTGTCCCGGCGTACTCAACTGAGGGGCCAGCAGCCGACGCAGCCAGAAGGTGTCGCCGTAGAGGCCCTGCGAGGGATTTTCTTCCTCGCCGAGATCGTCGACAAAGACAACCGGCAGACTTGCAACAACCGGCACCACGATCGACCGCTTATCGTCTTCGGGCAATTGATCGGGAGCCAAAGAAACTTCGACGGTTGAATAATTTGTTTTGCCCGCTTCATTCGGCACCGAAAATCGGTATTCAGGAAATTGCACTTCGCTGCGCTGATCCGGCTGGAGAGAAACGGTCTGCGAGGAGACGGCGACACCGTCGATCTTGAGCGTCATTTGCACATTGTCGCGAGCCACTTTGCCCTGATAGCCGATCGTGGCCAAAACGATCCCCGGCGACTGAGCATCGGCCACGCCGTCTTGAAGTTGGACATCCGCCACCCAAGCGTTGGATATGTCGTCGCTGAGCACTTCAATCACCTGAATCGGGGCGGGCAGGCTCTTGAGTTGCTGGTTTTCTGGGTCAGTCGACCAACCGCTGATCTGTTGATCGGCAATCAGCACGATGCGCTTGCTTGTGAGCTTGGTATTACGGCGGCAGGCTTCGGTCGCCAAATCAACGGTCGATGTGGCTCTGGCCGAGCGATCGACCGGCTTGATTGCCGCCAAGGCTTCCAGTGCCTCGTCGGTGCTGGCGTAGGCCTCGTAGTTGATGCCACCGGCGGCACCACTGATAGGAATCAGCGAGACCATGCTGCCTCGCGGCAAGCCTTCAATCAGTTGACGAGCCTTTGTTTTGCACTCGGCCAAAACACTGCCATCAAACTTTTGGTAGCTGGTGCTGAGGCTGTTATCGATCAACAAGACGGCGTGAACGGGACGGTTGGGATCGACCGTGGTCTTCGCTGCACGATTCCAAAACGGACGGGCCAGCGCCAAGCCAAATAGGATCAGGCAGAGGAGTCGCAGCAAGAGCAGCAGCAGATCGCGGAGTTCAAAAATGCGGCGGCTGCGAGAAACTGCCTCGAGCAGAAAGTCCATTGCGCCCCACTCGATCACCTGATAGCGGCGACGATTCAGAAGATGGACGATCAGTGGAATCGAGGCTGCGGCCGCACCGGCAATGGCAAACCAAGGAAATTGGAGGGCTGTCACAGGACATAAACCTGATGGAGGCGGGTCGGCCGAGACAAGTCAGCCGAGGGGAGCGGCGGTTGTGTGAATCAAGGGGAGAGAAACAGGTGATCAAACACCAAGGGGAAGAAAAGCGGAAGCATGTCTTTCGGGGCTAGCGGGCTCGTTTGGGAACTCACCTCAAAGGATCACTTCTCAAACTGTTTTCGCAAGCTGTCAATCTTACCTTCTTGAAGGATGGGCAAATAGCGATTGGGAATAGCCAACACAAAACAACAGACCGAAGTTTGGTAGAGGTCGCCCCAACCCCCATAAGCGGGAGTGCCTGTCGCTTGGCTTTGGGCTCGGATGATTTTTTCGCGAAGCAGCGGGTACGATCGCTGCCACGGTTCGCCGCCGACTTGATAGAGAGCCTGGGCCACGTAGTAGAGCGTGTAGGCATCCATTCCAATGCCACCACCCGGATTGTTGGAGGCTTCAAGAATAGCAGCCTCGATGACCTCAATATTTTTGGGAATCCGCCAGTCGTCGTATTGTGCAAACTCCTGCAAACAGACAACCCCGGCAGCAGCCATGGCGAGTGTTTTGCGGCCGTAATTGCCGTCGTAGGTGAATTGACCAGGCCTTTTTTTCTGCTCTTCTTCAGGCAGATTGCGGTCGCCCTCGGCGGGAGCGTAGTAGCGACGCACGTGCTTGATAGCGAGATCTGTAACAGCCGGGGGCACGCTGAATCCGCTATCGACAGCGCTGCGGAGGGCTTTGGCCTGCATAACGGCCAAGCTGAGATCGTGACCCCCAATGGGGGCAGCTTTGTAGTCCCAGCCACCGTCGGGACCTTGGCACTTGATGATCAGCGTCAGGGCTCGGTCAAGCACGGGACCGACACGATCGTTGTTGGTCATGCCGTAGGCTTGGCCGAGCACAAACGTCGAAAGGCCGTGGTTATACATATCCCGGCCTTCGCCGTTGATATTGAGCAATCCCGAGGGCTTGGCGTTGGTGAGGACGTAGTCGAGAGACCGCTCCAAAACAGAGCCGTATTTGCCTCGACCCGGGGCATGGCCGTCAGCCATAAACGCCAGCACGCCCATGCTGACAACACCCAGATCTTTTGTGCCCCAATTGCCATCGGAGTTTTGGGTTTTGGCTAGGTGCTCAAGGCCTCGTTCCAATGAAAGTTGACTGTCGGCCGTGATCTCCCACTTTGATTCGGCCCGCAAAACCGAAAACGAGGCAAAACACGCCAAGAGAGCCGAGGCGGCCAAGATCAAGCGTTTGGTGAGGTTTTGGGCAAGCATGTAAGAAGGCGTAAAGCCTCCCGGAGCCATCGAGCCTAATGCAGGCTATGAATTCAGCTCCAGCCTTTAAAACCTTGCGGTAAAGCTTCAGTGAACCACGCCTAACTCAAAAAACAGTATCCTCACAAAGTGACGGCGCCAAGGGGGGGCCATGGGATCGCGAAAAAACACGGAATCTTAGGAGTGCCAACTGTTTTGACCACAAAAAATGACCATCCCCACACTATGCCGGAGTGCAGACCTTCTGTGCCAATGATAGATAGGTGAGACACCTGCCTTTCTCCTATTAGACTAGAGGGCCCGGAGGACAGGACATGGAGAACTACAAGATGATAGGACCCCAAGAGGCGGTCGTGGACGCTCACCGTGATGCGCGCCCGCCCACTAAAATGACGGAAGACCCTAATGAGTAACGCACTGAAAACATCCAAAGACCGTGAAGTCGTTCGGATTCGTCGTCATGATCGAGGAGATGCCCGCTTGCCACTATGCCGCTGCCAATAACATGTCGCCTCGCGTGATGAACTCACCCAACTTCGCTCTGGCCGCTTGATGAGGAGCTATTGTCAAGAGTTGTGTTTTGAGGGTTTGAATCAGGCGGCGTTCTGTAGGACTCCGTCGGTGAAGATTCTTCCTTCGAGAACAAGAACGATCTGGTGATGCGCGTTGAGTCGTCGCCAACGTCGGCTGGCTGACTGAGCAAGCTTGAACATCATGGCTAAGCTGGCCTTCCTCGAGCCGCTACCCTTCGTCCGACGATGCCGAAGGCGGATCGTTGCGAAGGTGCTCTCGATGGGATTGGTCGTCCGCAGGTGGCCCCAGTGCTCGGCCGGGAAGTCGTAGAAGGCCAAGAGGGCTTCACGGTCCTTCGAGAGGCAACTGC
>Ga0335396_10002968_pt1 | contig 20019 bp, 20 predicted proteins | sample FRY02_FD_205743 | JGI IMG/M metagenome (GOLD analysis project Ga0335396, IMG submission 205743) | Freshwater microbial communities from Lake Fryxell liftoff mats and glacier meltwater in Antarctica - FRY-02 (spades assembly) (version 2) | ecosystem: Environmental > Aquatic > Freshwater > Ice >... | reverse complement strand
GCCGGGGTTTACGCGCCACTCGCAACCCTTCCTCTCGCCAAATACGTTGCACTTTCTTACGATTCACGACATGTCCTTCAGCGCGCAGGTCAGCCCAGGCGCGCCGGTAGCCCTTACGGGAGTTCCGCGAGATGCCTGCCCATTTACATAAATGCGTGCGTAGCCACCGGTCAGGATCACTGGGTGTTTCACACTTAAGAGGCCTACGGTTCGTTGATCTTTGAAGCCCAACAGCATTACACGTGAACCGTTCTGATGCCCCAAACTTTTCTTGGAGCAACAGAACAGCCCTGCGTTTCGCTGTTGGGCTCAGAATTTTCCCTTAGCGATCTCCTTGAGCATCAGCTTCTCTAACTCGGAGTCAGCGACCAGGCGTTTGAGTTTCGCATTCTCCACCCGGAGCTCTTTAAGTTCCTTGGCGTCATCAACGCTCATGCCGTCGTAGCGTTGCCGCCACTTGTAATATGAGGCGGTGCTTACGCCAATTTCCCGGCACGCCAGCTCCACCGTCATACCTTTTCCCAGGAGTTCATCAAAGCGCTGCAACAACCGGACAATGTCTTCCGGTGAATGATTCTTTCGACCTGCCATAACAACCGAGCCTTTCCACCCAACATGGGTGAACTAAGACTCTCAAATCACCCGGACCCACCACAAGGGGTCATGCCAGGGGCAGGTCAAAGTGTCAACCAAACCGGGGGCAGTCCCACCATTTGATTTTAGAAATGAAGGTCACACTCGTAAGGGACGACGCAACTAATTGTCTCACCGGGTGTGTCCGATCAGAGCTTTCTGATCCTGCGAATGCGCGAGTGATTGATTCTTCTCGCCGAGGTGACGCACTTTGTTACATGACTTTTAGATGCGTGACTTGGCCAGACCCTCACTTATAAAAGTATGGGCTGAGGTAGCAAGGTCCATGCCATCTGACCAGAGGTTTCGCCATACAGCCAAAGTATTGGAAAGGTTGGGGTCTACGACCGCAGAGGAGAAAGACTCGAACGTAATTGGTCCGCTGTAGTCAATGTAGGTGAGGGCACCAAATACTTCGTCAAAATCAATAGTGCCGGTTCCCAGGTAACCGCGGTGGGACTCGCCAATGTGGACGTAGCCCAATCGGTCTGCGCAGAGGAGAAGAGGTTCGCGGAAGCTACTCTCTTCTATATTCATGTGGTACACATCTGCATGGACGTACACATTCTCCTCATCGATAACATCCATGTAATCAAGAGTTTGGGCGACCGTGTTCAGCAGGTTACTTTCATACCGGTTAACGAATTCAAGGCACACGTCAATGTCGTACTTGGCAGCTTCTTGTGCCAATTCTTTGACCACAGCCGCGCTATTTCTGCGGGCTTTATCAGTGGTTGGGCCAGGATATTTGGCAAGTGCCCCGAACAGGACGCCACACATGTACTGAGCGCCGGTGCCTTGGGCTACATCAAGGACCTTCATGAGCACCTCGCGCCCACGCTTGACACTCTGTAAATCCTCTGAGTTGATATCGGTATCTAATGTCAACCCCATCGAGTAACTGACATCCATCCCGTGCTCTGCAAGTCGCCTCTTCGTATCGCCGATATCTACCGTGTCCGGGTCAAGTGCTGGGATTTCAATGAGGGTGTATCCCGCCTCATTGGACGATGCGATGGCGAGCTCGGCATTCTCAGGCGTCCAAGAACCAGTCCAAACGGAGGCGTGCACCCCAATTAGATTGCTCATTTAAACTTCCTTTCCGCGCTTATTGGAGTTCAGGCAGGTAGCCCACGGTTAATGCGGTTGACCCGTAGTGGCTTCGCTCACCGGTGACGATCATGAGGGCGAGATTGGGTAAAGTGGTGAGCGCATAAAAGTCTTCGGGCGAAATTCTTGCGATTTTTACTTTGGGGTAGATCGCTATGACTGCCTCTGTTATGTCTACATGTACGGGGCGGGTGACCCCGGATTTAACTTCAAGGCCAGGCACGGGGATGATGCACTGTTCGATGGGAATAGTTTGGGCCACAAGCTGAACAATGAGTGGGGTTGGAACCAATTGGTGAGAGATGTTTAGGTTGACAAGTGGCACTTGGCGATCGCGACAACTCTGAGCTGGGTAGTTGCTGTCAACTATCGCGATAGTGTCCCCGTGACCCGATGCGGCAAGAATCGCTAGGATTTGCGGATGGGTGAGAACTTGGTGTAGCACTTTTTACTCCTTTATGAGAGTGGTGAGATTTATGGCGTTGGCCCGGTCACAGTTTTTGAGGCCGAATAATCTTCTTTTGTTTCTCGCGTGGTCTTGGACTTGAGGCGAAAACGCTGCAGCGAGAATGCGTAGATCGCTACGAAGATAACAATCCCTGTAATAATTTGATAGAGATAAGGATCGGCCCCGATTTGGTTGAGGCCGTTGCGAACCACCTCAAGGGTGACCGCGCCTAGGAGAACTCCGGGCAGGATCGAGCCGGCCCCTCCATAAAGACTGATACCTCCAATAACCACGACCGCGACCGCCGTGAATTCCAAACCTTGTCCCAGGAATGAGGTGATGGAACCCACCTGCACCATTGCTAGGGCTCCCCCGAGCCCCGCCAGTCCGCCAGAGATCACAAAGGCCACGAAGGTTTTGTGTCGAACATTTATGCCGATGCGCTCGGCTGTGTCCTCATCGTTGCCGATAGCCATGATTTGTCGTCCGAAGCTGGTGTTCTTCATGACGCCGCTCATTAGGAGTAGTGCAAGAATAGCAATGATTATGTCAATGAAGATGGGGCCTACCTTCGCATTGCCTAACACTCGAATCTCTTCTGGCAGCGCGATTGACTGAGACCCGGTAAGAGTTAGCGCCAGTCCTCTAAAGGCAATCATGGTTGCAAGCGTGGTTACCAGAGAGTTGATGCGAAGCCCCACGATGATGGCTCCGTTTACGGCGCCAAGGGCAAGACCAATGAAGACCATAATGACCAGGGAAATTTGTGAAGGCACTCCGAACTCATAGTGGAGTTTCATCCCTATGACGGCGGCTAGAAACGCTACGGATCCGAGTGAAATATCGATTTTGCCGGCGAACACAACAACTGCCAAGCCGGTTGCGATAACAAGCATTGGCGCGGTGGCATGAAGGACGGCTAGAAGGTTGTCGAAGGAGAAGAAAAATGGTGCAGCGAATGAGAAGTAGATCACGACAACCAAGAGAACAAGTATGAATCCGTACTGCTGGCCAAATCCAGCAAGCCGTGAAACGTTTGTGCCTTCAGACGTGCTGGTTCCTTTCAGTGGTGTTTTCACGAACTGGCGTCCGCTCCTGCTGCGAGCGCCATGAGTGTGCGCTCATCTGAATTTCGGTCTAACTCACCGATAATGCTCCCTCGCCGCATCACGAGATATCGATCGGCTACGAGTCGGAGTTCGCTCAACTCGGAGTCGATCACAAGAATCGCCGTGCCCGCGGCAGCAAGTTCGGAAATAAGCTTGCGGATTTGAGCTTTTGCACCAATATCGAGTCCTCGCATTGGTTCGTCAAGCACATAGACTGGAGGTCCCACTGCAACCCAACGTGCCAGAACGACCTTCTGTTGGTTGCCGCCGCTCAGTGTGCCCACGAGTTGGGTTCGCCTAGAGACTTTGATTCCGAGGCGATCAATGTATTGCTCAGCCAGCAGGGCTTCCCGTCGTTTCACTAAAAGCCCGAACCTACTTAACGTTTTCATTGCGATCATGTTGATATTGCGTTGAACGGACATGGGAAGAAAGAGACCCTCTTGGCGGCGGTCCTCGGGGACATAGCCACAAAGTGCCCTGCGTTTTGATGAACGCATTTCTCGAAGCCCATCACCGTCGTCTATCGCCACCGATCCGGCATCAGTGGGATCGAGACCGACAAGGGCCCGCGCGAGCTCGGTGCGTCCGGATCCCATGAGCCCCCAAATCCCGATGATTTCACCACGCCGAGCAGTGAAATTGATGTCGTTGAGAACTGCAGATCTACGAAGTCCAGTGACTTTTAAAACAACGACTTCTGACGATTGATGAGGCCGCTGCACAGGTTGATGTTCTACTGAGTCACCAATCATCCAGGCAACTGCCTGTTCCATGGTTACCTGATCAACACTGCCTTCGCCTGCGACGGTGCCATTCCGCATGACCATGACTCGGTCGCAGATTGCGAACACCTCCGTGAGGAAGTGTGAAATGAAGATGAATGACACTCCCTCTGTGCGCAATTGATTGAGTACAGCAAACAGGCGATCTTTTTCACTCGCGCTGAGTGATGACGTGGGCTCGTCGAGGATGAGGACCGAAGGGTTCGACATGAGAGCGCGAGCAATTGTCACCATCTGGCGATCGCCGGTAGAAAGAGTTTCTATCAGGTCGTCGGCCCCGAAGTTGCAGCCAAGCCGCTCCAACATGTTCTGAGCCTGCTTTCGCATCAGGTTTCCCTGAATAACAGGTCCGCGGCAAGGGAAGTCGGTGATGTAGATGTTGTCGGTGACACTTAAGGTGGCGAATGTGGCAATTTCTTGCTGAACAAAGGCTATACCAGCGCGCTGGGAATCGCGAGGATTTCGAAATTCGACCCGTACCGAGTCTGTTGCGATTACTCCGGCATCTGGCCGAAGCAAACCCGCAAGAATATTGACTAGCGTGCTCTTCCCCGCACCGTTTGCACCAATGAGACCGAGAACCTCTCCCTTGTCCAGGAACAGACTTACGTCGTCCAGTGCGACAGTTCCCGGAAACGCTTTCGAGATCCCAGACATATCTACAATGCGTGAATTTGTCATGAGGATGTGGACTTACCCGCTCGTCGCCGGGCAGTGTCAAGGGCCACAAAGAAAATGATGATGACTCCCTTAATCACTAGGGTTGTGGAGTATTCAATTCCCATCAAGTTTGTCGCATTGCTTATCGCCGTGATGAATACAGCACCAAGAACTGCAGCAAAGGGTTTTCCAACTCCACCGTAAATGCTGACCCCACCTACGACGGAGGCACTGACCACGTCCAACACAATTTGATCAGTTCCCATATTTGCTGAAGCTGAACCAAATCGGGCAATGATGAACACAGCGGCTACGCCTGCCATTAGTCCCGAAATGATGTAAGTGGTCATGATTACGTTGCGAGTGTTGATTCCGGCTGCGCGTGCCGCTCTGGGGTTGATTCCCGTCGCGTAAAGGCGACGCCCGAACGTTGACTTGCCCATAACCACAGACGCAATCATGGTGACTAGCACCAAGCCGATAACGCTGACCTGAAGTGGGCCAAACTTCAGAGCAAAAAAGTCAACGAGCGCGATATTGACGCCGGTGACGCTGACCGACTTTGTTACCCACACAGATACACCAAATACCACCGTCATCATTGCGAGGGTGACTACAAATGGAATCATCTGTAACCAGCCGGTTGAAAACCCATTTATCAATCCGATGCTCGCGCTAATCACCAACATGATGAGCACGGCGATGATGATTGGGCCGCCGGAGTTCATATACATGGTGCCGATGATTGCGGAGAACCCCATGTTTGCCGGCATGGAAAGGTCTATCCCGGCTCCGATTAGGACGAACGTCATACCGATTGCGAGCAGTCCCAAGACGGCTGATTGATTGAGAACGTTGGTGAAGTTTTGAATGGTTGCAAAATTTTCCACAGTGAGAGCGAGGTAACCGAGAATGCCGACGATCGTGGCAAAATAAACAACTCGGATCCATGAAACTCGTGACCCGCCGGTGTGCTTTGCCGTTGTCGATGTCGCCTCTGAATTCACCTGTGGGACTTGAGTTGCGACCACTAAGCGTCCTGAGCTGTGGGAGCTACTACAACTTCGCGTATACAGACATTCTGTGGCAGTTCATATATATGGAGAATGAGGTCGGCGATCACGGTTGCAGAAATCGCGCCTCCGACACTGGCCTTGTAGGCCTGGTAATCCTCAACTATTTGTGGGTCTGTTGTGTGTTCCAAAAGCTCGGTTTCAACGAGCCCGGGCGCAACAATAGAAACCCTCACGTTAGAGCCCGCGACTTCTTTGCGCAAGCCCTCACTCATCGCATGAACGGCGAATTTTGTCCCGCAGTAGACGGTGTGGTTTCCGTACAGATTGCGCCCGGCGACTGAACCAATGTTGATAATGCTCCCGTGCTTTCGGGCAATCATCGAGGGGAGCACAAGTTGCGTTGCCCCGAGGAGCGCCACGACATTCACGTCGAACATTGCCTGCCATTCTGCGGGATCTTGATCAACGATCTTTCCGAGCGGCATGAGACCTGCGTTGTTGACGAGTAGATCAACGGGACCATGCAAATCTTCTGCGCGGTGAATGGCTTCTTTTACTGATTCTTTGTCGGTCACGTCGACAGTTGAGAGGACGGCATTTGACAATTGTAATTCCGCTAGTCGATCACCCCGGCGGGCGATGAGCAAGGTCGGGTATCCGGCGGAATTAAACACTCGCGCGCACGCGGCACCGATACCTGAACTCGCACCCGTGATAGCCACCAGTTGTTTTTTCGACATGACATTCTCCAAGTTTCATTTAGTTTACTGAAAATACTGCTCTTGGGTGTGGCCACAAAATTGGGCCACACCCAAGATGCAACAGTTTTACTTTTTGCTGCTTCTCACTACTTTTTTGTGCCATCGGGGTTGTAATCCCGCGACCACAGATTCTCCAAGGAGTCAACCGTGGCCGGGGTGGCGACGCGACCCTTTGCGAGACATCCGTCTGGTCCGCAAGCGGGATCTTGACCAGCCATGAGCGCGGCTATTACTCGCACTAATTCTTGTGAGTGCGCGTAGGCGTCATAGGTCGTCCCTACATCGATGTAGCCATCTTTCATCGCTACATATGCTTCAGGGAATACGTCCTGCGTTGCAAAGTAGAGATGGTTAGCATCGCCTGATGGTGCCCACTTGCCAGCTCCTTCGAGTGCCGATTGAACACTTGGCAGTGCGAAGTCACTTGCAATTATGATGCAGTTTGCATCTGGATTTGCACGCACAGCGTTCGTTGTACCCGAAAGGAATAGGTCTGGCTGCCATTCAGTTGGAACCTGGGTGATGATTTCGAATGCATCTGTACTTGCATCGACATCGGCAAAGCCCTTTGATCGGTTCACTGCATTGACATCGGTCAATGCGCCCTGAAGTTCGATGCACTGGCCTTTAACTCCCGCGTTAGTCAGAATCGTGGCCAACTCATTGCCGGTTGTCAATGCCTGGTCATAACTGTCGCCACCCACGTGAACGGTGGGCTTGTCGGTTGAAGATGATCGGTCAAAGGTGATGAACGGAATTCCGGCAGTATTAGCCGCGCGAATCGATGCACCAATGGCAGCGCTATCTTCAGCGCGGGCCACGATCAAGTCGACCCCTTGGTTGATGAGATCTTCGATATTTGATGCCTGGCGTGATGGATCGTTGTCGGCGACATTGATTACCCATTCGACGTTTAGGCCTTGTTCAGAAGCTAATTGCTGCATGTAGTCCTGCCATGCTTGGACCAACGCGATATTCTTTTCGTTCCAGGAAAGACCGATTTTGAACGGTTCCCCTGAGTCGGCCTCGGGCTCGACTACTTCAGCTGCTGACTCAGCCATTTCTGATACAGCCACTTCTGGTTCTGTCGCTGAATCGCTGCTACCGCAGGCAGCTAGGAAGGTCATGGTGACCATGACACTAGCGACGATCCCAATGGAGCTTCGTTTCTTCATTGTGACTCCTTGAATGAGTTAATCTGGTTTTTGAGACCCCGCACGCCGCGAGATCCGCTGAAATTAAATATATGTGGTAATCTTACTACATATTGCGAGATACTTGGAACGTTGTTGAACCGTTATACATAACTTAATTTTTTTTGGATCTGGCTCTTACATTGAAAGGTAGCCACCGTCGACGACGACCACTGATCCAGTCATATATGAGGCGGCATCGCTGGTTAAAAAAACTGCAATTGATGCGATCTCGGCTGGCTGTCCAACGCGACCCATGGGCGTGTGATTCGACCACACAGACATCCATTCGGGGTTTTCGATCCCACCCCTAGTGAGCTCTGTATCCACGTATCCGGGTGCGATGGCATTAACCCTGATGCCCTTCTTAGCCCATTCAACGGCTAGGCATTTGGTCATGGTGTGCACACCCGCCTTGGATGCGTTGTAGGCGGTTTGGTTTTGTGGAACATTGGCTACTTCACCGGAAATCGAGCCAATTGTGACGATGCTGCCTGTGCGCCCAAGTCCGATCATTTGACGCCCTGCCTCACGAGCCGCCCAAAATGCCCCGGTCAGGTTTATGCTGATGATGCGGGCCCAATCTGAATCCGCTAAAACGAGGGATTCCCCGTGACAGGCAACCCCGGCACAGTTGACTAGCGCGTCAAAGCGCCCGAATTTGTTTGCTACTCCAGCCATTGCATCTCGCACCCGACCGCTATCTGCGACATCAACCTCCTCGGCCCATGCCTGAAAGCCTTCTCCCTTCATCTCCTCGGTTGTCGCGTTCACTAAATCAGCGTTCCTATCCATCGCTACGATCACTGCACCCTGTTCAGCAAGGGCAAATGCGGTAGCGCGGCCAATACCTTGTGCTGCTCCAATCACGACAGCCACGCGGCCATCGAGAGACATCTGATCCTTCATTACTGCTCCTTCGGCTTCAATTGAGGTATTTTGAGGGGGTACTTCTGTGGGCACTTCTTTGAAACACTCATTCATAATGAGGTTCCGTTACAACAGTAGGGGCTTAAAGCCCGCGTCATGTTAAGAATTTCCTAATTTTCGTTACGCGCCATTAGGATAATGTAGTATTAGTACAACAAAAATTCAAGAAGGTCAGAAGTAGGGAGAATTAGATGATCAGCGTCGGCGGTGTTAGGCCATTCACTACGCGGGTAGATGGTCTAACGGGCGCCTCGCAAGGCTTTCCCGACCACTACACGAAGACGTTTGACGGGCTAGCTGGGGTTTATCAGGAAGAAATCCCCTCGCCAATCCGTGGCGGAAATGCAGCAGGTGACTTGGCTTACGAGGTTTTTAGCACGGCGCGGGCGCAACTTCCTGGGGCGCTAACAGTGGGGACCAGCGTGCTGCGAGCTAGTACTATCGGTTCAGAATTCGCGATGACACGCGGTCATATACATCAAATTGTGGACCGAGCCGAGATCTACTTCGGTCTAAGCGGTCAGGGTGTCATGCTTCTGGAGAGCCTGTCAGGTGAAGTCGCGACACTCGAGGTCTTACCGGGAAGTCTCGTGTACGTTCCGGGGGGTTGGATCCACCGGAGCGTCAATGTGGGAAGCGAGCCACTCGTGAGCCTGTTCTGTTTTAGTGCCGATGCCGGTCAAGATTACGAGATTGTTGAACAAGCCGGGGGTATGCGAAAGCTCGTTGTCACAGACGAGCAGGGGGGCTGGATGCTGGTTGACAACCCTCGATACCGGCCGCGGGCATCCTTATGACCCAATTTCGTGCGCAGGAATTGGCTCGCCGAATTGATATCAGTTGTGTGCGAGCCCAGAACAGTGAAAACGATGTGCGGCTTTTAGCGGCTGAAGCGAAACATTGGCACTGCATCAATGCCCATGTACTGCCAAATTGGTTGCCCCTTCTTCGTGAACTGCTCGAAGGCAGCGACACTTTCGCTGCATCACCTGTTGGATTCCCGGCAGGCGGCGTTACCACCGAGACGAAAATTTTTGAGGCTGAGCAATTGGTTCAGATTGGTGTCCAAGAACTTGACGTTGTTCTCAACATCGGACGCTTGATCGACGGAGACTTGGCTTATGTCAAAAATGAACTCCGCAGCATCATTGGCGCCGTGCCTCCGAGTATTCCCGTAAAGGCGATCATTGAAGTGAGCCACTTAAATGAGGAACAAATCCGCATTGCTACCCGACTGGTGGCGGAGTCCGGTTCTGCTTTCGTAAAGACCGGTACTGGTTGGGCAGGCCCAGTTTCCGCCGCAGCAATTGAAATAATCGCGCGGGAATTGGAAATATGCGGTGGCCAGCATGTTCAAATCAAAGCTGCTGGTGGAATCCGAACCCCACAAGACGTCGAGCAACTCGCATCAGTAGGGGCCACTCGATTTGGAATTGGGTTGACTGCAGCGGTAGAGATTTTAAATGCGGTGAGCCAAGAATGACCAATATTGAAGCCCTCATTTATTCGGAAGCTGTCTTGACACTGGCCGTGATTGACCGAAGTGAGGACGCGGCTCCGCTCGCAAACGCTCTCTTGGAAGGCGGCCTAACCACCATCGAGGTAGCGCTTCGGACAGATGAGTCGCTCCGAGCGATACGTTTGATTGCAGATCAGGAACCGAACATCACCATATTGGCGGGTACTGTTCTCAGTGTTGATCACGCGGATCAGGCTGTGGGCGCAGGTGCGAAATGCCTAGTGAGCCCCGGGTTTAGCTCGGATGTGAGCCGCTGGTGCTCAGCGCGTGAAGTGACGTACATTCCGGGAGTTGCAAGTGCAAGCGAAATCATGGTCGCGATCGACCATGGTCATCGGTTATTGAAATTCTTCCCGGCAGCTCAGTTAGGTGGCCTTGACATGTTAGAAGCACTCCACGCGCCCTTTGCAAGTCAAGGTATTTCGTTCCTGCTCACGGGTGGGATGAATCAAATTGATCTCGAGAGCGCGCTTCGGGTGCCTTACGTCGCAGCTGTCGGTGGTTCTTGGATTGCTTCTCGTTCTCGAATCAGCGACAAAGCGTGGGAGGCAATATCAATAAGTGCGCAACTTGCCCGTGATTTCGCGACTCAGATTCGGACAACAGGAGTCAATGCATGACCCTTACATACTTACCAACAGACACGCTTATTCCGGCGAGCGTTCCTACCATGTATTTCATTGGAGTGACAACCGCTCAATCGAGTATTAGGCCGGTATTCAAGCAATGGGCTCGGATTCTCAACCAGCCTGATGTCCGATTGGTTGGAATCGACCTTCAACTTGATGCAGATCCCTCCGAATATAGACGAGTCGTTTCGTTTATACGCGAGGATGAATTATCACTCGGTGCTCTTGTTACTACACATAAAGTTCAGCTCTATCGTGCTTGCATGGACCTTTTCGATGAGGTCGATGCCGCCGCTACGACGCTTCACGAGGTTAGTTGTCTCTACAAGAGAAATCAAAAACTGTTCGCGAGCGCGAAAGATCCAATTACGTCTGGCTACGCGCTAGATGCATTTTTGCCAAACAACTATTGGGAGCAAGAGCCCGCCGACGTCATCTGTTTAGGCGCGGGTGGTTCGGCTTTGGCACTGGCCTCACACCTTTCAAAAGTTGCGCAGAACCAAGTTAGACCACGGCGTATTGTGGTTTCGAATCGAAGCGCCGAGCGCCTTGTCGACTTCCGTGGAGCCTACGACTCATTAGGATCAGGACTGGACCTCGAATTAGTACAAGCTTCGAGTCCGGAAATTAACGATGCACTTGTTTGTTCAGCTCCTGAGGGATCACTGATCATCAACGCGACCGGGCTGGGTAAAGACGCACCAGGGTCTCCCCTTACGTGGGATGCAAAATTTCCGATGAAATCCTACGTTTGGGATTTCAATTATCGAGGCGACCTCGTATTTTTGCGCCAGGCCCAAGCGCAACAGGCTGAGCGACTGCTCCACATTGAAGACGGTTGGGTGTATTTTCTGCACGGCTGGACGCAAGTCATCTCGGAAGTCTTGAACATTGCGATTCTCCCGAGTGGACCAGGCTTTGATGAGCTTGCAAGCGCGGCGCGGGCAGTGCGAATTGCAAGGTGAAGTTGGTTGTGACGGTGAGCAATGAGTAAGCCCAGGGTCCTTGTCACTCCCAGAGCATTGACGCGCTCGCCAAAAACGGTTAATTCCATGCTAAGTGATCAAGGTTATGAAGCTGTTTTTTCCTCCCCCGGTGAACAGCCGAGTATTGGTCAATTGAGGGCATTACTTGCAGACTGTGTTGGCTGGATTGCTGGTGTGGAACCGATCACGGCAGAGGTACTCGAATGCGGAATGATGTTAAAGGTCATATCCAGGTTCGGTACTGGAGTTTCAAACATCGATTTAGTTGAGACCCGTCGCCTCGGCATTAAAGTCGTAACTGCATCGGGAGCGAACGCACTGAGCGTTGCCGAACTTGCACTAGCACTCACACTCGATTGCGTTCGTGGCGTGAGCGAAAGCGCTCGCTTGGTCTCCGCGGGGGAGTGGCAACGTCGAATTGCGCGTGAATTTGCCGATTTGGATGTGTTGGTCGTGGGGTACGGAGCAATTGGGCGAAAATATGCTGACCTGATGTCTTTCCTAGGCGCCCGTATTTCAGTATTTGATCCGTTTTTGCGTGATGGGGAACCGTCGAAACCGGGAATGAATCGAGTCCATGACCTCGCTGGAGCGCTTCGCCAGACCGACGTTGTCAGTCTGCATTGCCCACCGAGTGAGCGCCCGCTCCTAAGCGGTCTTGAGTTGAGTGAGTGCCGCGGAGGATTAATCGTGGTGAACACTGCGCGTTCGGATCTGGTTGACGACGACGCACTTTTGGCAGCACTCGAATCGGGTGCCGTTGCAAATTACGCTGTCGACGCTCATGACGGTGAACCGCCAGCGATGACGCCCTTGCTCCTGCATCCGGGTGTTATCGCGACCCCACATGTGGGCGCGTACACAGTCGAAGCTATCCAAAGAACGTTGACCATGTCGGTTGAAAACTTGGTCGATTTTTTCATTGACCGAGGCCCGCTTGCGGAAGTTTTATTCACCGAAGAACTGGCTGAGAATCTCGACCGAGATGCTTTAACGACCGGGCTGAGAATCTATTGGTTGGGTCAGGCAGGATTTCTCATTCGAACTTGTACGGGGTATACGATCCTTATTGACGCGTACTTATCCGATGTACTGAGCGAGAAGTACCAGGGAACACTTTTTCCACATGAGCGCATGATGTCGGCTCCGATATCCCCTGAAGATCTACCGAAAATTGATCTATTACTCATCTCCCACGGACACACCGACCATCTCGATCCAGCAACCGTAAGCGCAATCGCGCAGAGACACCCGGAATCTATTTTCGTGGTTCCCAATCGCGTCAGGGAACTTGCCGTTGAGCGGGGTATCCCCAGCGACAGAATCGTCACCATGTTGGGAGATGAAGCGTTCGAATTGCTCGACGGGATTCGAATCCATGCGATCCCTTCAGCGCATGAGGAACTCGACATAAATTCCAATGGCTCGTCCTGCTTAGGGTACATGATCGAAGTGGGCGATGATCGCATCTACCACTCGGGCGATTGTGTTCCCTACTCCTCCCTCGTTGAGCGTCTCATCCTTCTCAAACCAAATATCGCGTTGCTGCCTGTTAATGGGCGCGATGAATTTCGAAAGTCCAATGGCGTCCCTGGAAACTTCACACTTGCTGAAGCTTTAGAACTTTGTGAGCAGGTTGGGATTAGCGCTATGGTCGCGCACCACTGGGGGATGTTTCACTTCAACACGATTCCAGAAAGTGCTCTCAGGGAACAGCGAGCGAACTATAAAGGCGGAGTCTCTTGGTACATTCCGTCTATTAACACCTTTCTTGAGCGTTGACCGCTCAAGACCAAACAGCGAGCCTGACAGGAAAAACGCAATATGACTGATGCTCCGACTTCGAATTACGGACTTCTCAATCAGATCGTCCTGTCGAATGATTCACTCCGTCCTTCGGAGAAGAAGGTGTCTTCGGTAATCCTCGCAGCACCTGCTTGGACATCGAGGGCGACCTTGGCGGACATCGCAACTCAGGCGGGGGTGTCAGAGCCTTCGGTGCTTCGCTTTGCCCGAAGGATGGGCTTCGAGGGTTTTCAAGATTTCAAATACGCTTTGATCCAGAGTTTGGCGGTTGGCATACCCGCGACTCATGAATCGGTCGGAAGCGATGACTCCCTCGCGATGATTACAAACAAGGTTTTCGAGCACAGTATCGAAAGTCTGCGCCGGACTCGCGACGAACTTGATCCCGAGGCAATCGCGGCCGCCGTAACGGCAATTCGATCAGCCTCGAACATTCTCATTCTGGGTTTCGGCGCATCCGGCATTGTTGGTCAGGATGCCGCTCAAAAATTCCCGCTTTTTGGCATTCCGATCAACGCTCCGGTTGACTATCACCAGCAGTTCATTGCGGCGAATCTTTCCGACAAAGAGACGGTGGTGCTAGCCATTTCGAACACCGCGATGACTATGGAAGTTATTGAATCCGCCCAGGAGGCAAAAATGCGCGGTGCCACAATTCTGGCGCTCTGCGGGCGGCGTGGACCGATTTCGGAATTGGCTGACATCGTGATCACCCATAGCACTGAAGATACTGATATTTATACGCCAACAACTTCGCGACTTGCCGCCCTCGTGATCATTGACGTTCTAGCGGTAAGTGTCGCCGCATCGCACGACGGAATTCGCATGGTCCACCTAGAAAGAATGAAGAGCCGTTTGAGCTCCTTGCGACACGGCATGCGTTCGACCGATAATGAACCTAGCGTAGGAAGTGATCGATTGCCAGCGGTAAAGGGTAATACAACATGACCCTGGTCATTGGGGCCGATCTGGGGACCAGCGGTTGCAAAACGGCTATTTACGATTCCCAAGGACGTGAACTCGCGTCCACTGTCCATGACTATCCCACATGTTATCCAGCACCTGGACTTCACGAACAGCGTCCGGAAGACTGGTGGGAAGCAGTTTTAGGTGGCATCACCGAACTTGTTGATCAGGTTGGGAGCGCTGCCTCGCAAATACGCGCCATTGCGCTCTCTGGCCAGTCGCTCGCGCCGATTCCTCTTGATGAAAATCACGACCTGCTCGTGACAAGCGTGCCGATCTGGTCGGATACTCGAGCAGAAGCCGAGGCGCAAATTTACTTTTCAAACGTGGACCAGGAAGACTGGTATCGGCGAACAGGTAATGGATTTCCCGCGCCCCTATACACAATATTTAAGGTCATGTGGATGCGCACCAATCAGCCAGAGATTTACGCAAAGATTCGAATGATCCTTGGCTCCAAGGATTGGATTAATTTCCAACTGACCGGCCAGATTTGTACCGATCCTTCTTATGCTTCAGGTTTCGGGGCTTATGACCTAAGGCTTTGCGATTATGCCGACGACCTTCTTGAATCTTCTGGAATACCGCGAGATTGGATACCAAAAATTGTGCCTTCGGCGGCGGTTGTGGGTCAGATCCTGCCGGAGGTTGCCTCTCTGCTCGGATTACCCAAAACTGTAGTAGTCGTAGCGGGCGGTGTTGATAACTCATGTATGGCCTTGGGCGCTGGAAACATTCAGGCGGGGCGAATCTATGCGGCTCTCGGCTCATCAAGTTGGCTAACACTTTGTGACACCGTACCCATTCTTGACAACGAACTTCGCCCATTCGTATTCGCCCATGTGATGCCGGGCCTTTACAACTCGGCAGTATCAACTTTTTCGTCGGGTACAAGTGCGACGTGGGCGACACAGACGTTTCTCGCCGACATAAGTATTGACGCTCTGGTGGGTCTAGGAACTCAGGTTGCTCCTGGCTCTGGTGGAGTCATCTTCGTTCCCAGCATCAATGGCGGAACCGTGCTCGAGGGTGGTCCCGACGTGCGTGGCTCCCTAGTGCAACTGTCGAGTTCCCACGGTCCCAAACACATCGCGCGAGCGGTGCTTGAATCCATACCGTTGGCACTACGGCGCGCATTGGACCGGCTTCGTGATTTGACCGAAGTGCAGCAGCGCATGGTGGTAACCGGCGGCGGTGCGCGAAATGATGATTGGCTGCAGATTTATGCTGACGTTTTGGCTTGCACTTTGGTAAAGACAAATGTGGATCAGCAGACCGCCACGCTGGGCGCGGCAGCCCTCGCACTGGTGGGAGTGGGGTTGTGGACCGATCTCGCCAAAATCGACGAAGTTCACCGAGTCATAAGGGAATTCACACCAAACATGTCGAATGCCCGCAAATACAGCGACGAAGTGCTGCCTCTATTCGAATTGGCCGCCGAGCAAGCTCAACAAATCGGGAACCGCGCGGCGAAGTTATCGCAGGTATCGCGCACTTAGCATCTAGACCAACTCACGCGCAACGGGATTCGTGGCCCACTAGATTTGGGCATGAGGAGTACGGAGCAGCAAGAACTGTAAGTGTTCCGACGAGGAAGCACGCCGTTGCGCAGTCGTCCGCGGTGTGTGGGATCACTCCGGTCACGATTGCGGAAAACGCTGCACGGATCATGTGGGGTCTGGAAACCATACCGAAAATGATTGGTTCTTGTTCACGCCCATAGATATGTGTGCACAGGATTGCCGTGGGTGGAACGGTGACGACCCAATCCAGATCGAACAAAATCATGATCAAGACGGGCGGTTGTTCAATGTTGGGTCCGAGCAGTAAGGGTAAACCGCGCAAAGCGATCGCGTGGAGACCGTAGTAGCCGCCTAACAGGATTCGCGGGTCGAAACGATCGGTTTGAGGTTGTGCGACGAATCCAGCTAATTGGAGAAACTATGAAGGGATCCCACCAATGTGGTGCCCTGCCTGCGCGCATGTCGTTGTACTTTGGATGGCCCGTTCAACTTCTGGCACGGATGCATTCGTTAGGTCAATCCAGTCTCTGGGGGAGGGGATGGCGTATTGGGCGAGGCCATCGCCGGCATCTGCTGGTTCGAATGCGTCATGTAGCGCCGTCCAGGCCAGGTACAGCCCGGCTATTTCGTGAACGACTGTTGGGTGTTGCGCCCAACATGGCGACAGGGACCGTTGGTTGACCCCTAACCCGAGACCTGGGCCACTCTGGGTGATCCAGGACCCGAGCTGTTCGGGGTTGACGAGTTCCATGGTTAGGTTCCTTGAAGTTGCAGGGGCAGAGGCGCTTGCCCGCGGGGAAGTAGTACTGCGCAGCCGTAGGGGATGAATCGCAGTTCTTCTGGGGGCATGATGGGCCGATCTTCTAACGACGTGTTCGCGCTCATTGCGGTGACACCCATAGGTGCGTGGGTACGGGATCGTCGCGTGGATCGATACGTGCCGATGAGTTCGCTCCATTCCCGCCCGGTGTCATCACTTCCAGCGGAGAGCAGTAACCGGTGTTGCGCGGCTGCGGTAATCGCTCGTGCTTCGTCGGGTGTGTAGCGGGCGGCGAGTTGGGCGGGGTCTTGCACAATCACCAGCGTGGCGATGTTGTGTCCTCGACCATCAGCTAACAAGCCGGGTAGTTCGGGTAGTGGGCACACGCGCACTAGTTCGTTGAGCAGTAGTAGCGCGGGTGGTTCCAGGCGTTGCCGGCGCGCCATTTCGCGCAACACGGCGGCGACTTCACTTGCCAGCAGTGTTGTCCATGGTCGGTAAATCAAATGCGAATCAGCCTCGGCGGGGGCGACGGCAAAAATTGTTCCTGATGCGCGCAGTAATTGTTCAATGTCAACAACTGCTTCACCGGGTACGGGCGTCAGGGCTGCGCTTAGGCGAGCATTGGATAACCCCATCAGTGTGCCGGTCAGGGTTGTTATAGTCGATGATGATGTGCGCGAGTCCAGGTCGGCATCTTCACGCAGCGAGTTCGACCATTCGGTTTCACCAAAGGATGCCAGGATTTCACTGGCGGTGATCGGTGGATTCAACTGGTCGTCGCAACACTTCATGATTACGGAGGTGTGTGATGGTTCGTCGTCAACAGTTAGCGGATCGAGCGATTCGACCGAAAATGAAATCTCCTGGTGGTCCCAAGCATCAGCGTGAAATGCAGCGTTTGTTTTGGATTGAAATTGCCAAAGGAGTGATACCTGCTGCGGCTGCTCTTAGTGTTGGTGCGTCGCAGCCGGTGGGAGGAAGGTGGTTCCATAATGCTGGGGGCATGCCCCCATTTGCTTTGGAACCCTTGTCCAGTCGTTATTTGTGTTTCGCGGAGCGAATACAGATCGAATACTTACTGAGTCAGAATGCGAAGGTCCGAGAAATAGCCCGTGTTCTTAAGCGTGACCCTTCGACTATTTCGCGTGAAATTCGTCGTAATGCGGCAACGCGTCAGGACGCGTCGGGATATCGGGCCAATGTTGCCCAGTGGAAAGCTGAACTGGCTGCTAGGCGTCCGAAGGTCGCGAAACTTGTTGCTAATCCACGGTTGAAGGAATACGTGCAGGAACGGCTCTCTGGTGGTGTTCGCGCTGCTGATGGGAGTGTGATCTTAGGGCCACCCTCACCACGGTTTACCGGAATGAGTAAACCTTTTCGTAAAGATCGTGCATGGGTACGGGCTTGGAGTCCAGAGCAGATCGCTAACAGAATCAAGATCGATCACCCCGATGATACGTCTATGAGGATTAGTCACGAGGCCATTTATCAATCTCTCTATATCCAAAGTCGTGGCGCTTTAAAACGTGAACTTGTCTGGTGCTTGCGCACCGGTCGCGCGTTACGTGAGCCACGGGAACGTTCCCGGCGCTCAACGTGGGCCCACGTTACGGAAGAAACCTTGATCAGTAACCGGCCACCTGAAGTCGCAGATCGAGCTGTTCCCGGCCACTGGGAAGGTGATCTACTCATTGGCTTGGAACGTTCAGCTATTGGCACCTTGGTAGAGCGAACCAGCAGACTCACGATGCTAATCCATCTGCCAAGGGCAGAGGGATTTGAGCATAAAAATACACTTAAACGAGGCCCAGCTCTTTCTGGTTATGCTGCGCTAACGATGAAAGACGCGCTCACGGATTACATGTCCACACTTCCAGAACAACTACGAAAATCTCTCACCTGGGACAGGGGCAAAGAACTATCCGAACACGCCAAGTTCACTATCAAAACCGGTATTCCCGTTTACTTCGCGGATCCACGTTCACCCTGGCAACGTGGAACAAATGAGAACACCAATGGGTTGCTGCGGCAGTATTTTCCGAAAGGAACTGACTTCACTCGGTGGAGCGCCGATGACCTTGAAGCAGTCGCACATGCACTGAACACTCGACCCAGGAAAACCCTTGGATGGATGACACCAGCAGAAGCTTTCAACAAGCAACTATTATTAGTTCAATAAGTCAGTGTTGCAACGACCGGTTGAATCTGGACAATTTACATCCTGGGCTTTCACGAACAAAATCCGCTCAGCTGGACTCATGCCATCATTCGGATCCATCGGTGATGCATACGATAATGCCATGATGGAGTCGTTTTGGTCAACGATGCAGATTGAACTGTTGAACCGAAAGAAATGGAAGACACGGATCGAATTAGCGAATGCAATATTCGAATTCATTGAAGTCTTCTACAATGGGCAACGCAGACACTCCAAAATTGGCTACATTTCACCCGTCGAATTCGAAGTCAACCTGCAACAACAACCCGCCTAAAGTCAACAAGAAAAAGGTAACAAAACTAGGGGCAGGTCAGACTGTTTAAAACAGAAGCGATTAGCAAGGGGAACCCTTTCCATGATAGGCCGTTTAAGAACATTGACGACATCGAATACGCGGGCCTTGGGCTGGGTCGACTGGTATAACAACCGCCGCCTGCACTCTTCCCTTGACTATGTCCCACCGATTGAATTCGAACTTAAATACTAAGCTGGAGACCTGGCATCCCAACCAGGCATGTCACACACGTGAAGACGGCAGACGAGTCCAAACGATTCAATCTTCTTGAGGACTCGCGTCGTTGCGAAAAATATTTATTGCAGATCTGAAGGAGAAGAACTCTCAAGTGTTTGCGAGGGATGCGAACGCAGTTTCTCGGAAATAATCACGTCTCAGTCAACGATTCCATAACCTAAGTGGGGAATGCCAGATGACTCTTCCGGCCGAATTCCCTGCTAGCCCAAGCCAAAGTTTTCACTTTTGGTTCAAAAGTTTTCACACTCGGAAGTTAATGGCCTAAAACCGAGCTGTGGTTCCCTCACGAAAAGGGGTTGTGCACACACGCCCGGGGCCGGGGGGTGTGTGCAAAACCTAATGCATAACCGTGTGCATAACCTCAGGGCGTTGATTTCAAGTGCTTGGTTTGGAATTTGCGGGAGGATTTACGTGAAAAAACAAAGCGGTCGG
>Ga0335396_10002955_pt1 | contig 20045 bp, 19 predicted proteins | sample FRY02_FD_205743 | JGI IMG/M metagenome (GOLD analysis project Ga0335396, IMG submission 205743) | Freshwater microbial communities from Lake Fryxell liftoff mats and glacier meltwater in Antarctica - FRY-02 (spades assembly) (version 2) | ecosystem: Environmental > Aquatic > Freshwater > Ice >... | reverse complement strand
CGTGCTCTTTTATTACTTCGTGTGCGGTCTCTCGTCCGACACCGGACTGAACCGCCGCCATCAGGATTTTAGTGCTCGCCAAAAATGGTAGGAAGCGATCCAGTTCGCGGTCAATCATGGCGGGGAACGCACCGAATGCATCAAGCACCGTAAGGAAGGTTTCCATCAGACCATCAATGGCAAAAAATGAATCCGGGAGCGCGACTCTTCGGACAACTGAGCAAGCAACATCACCTTCATTCCACTGCTGACCAGAAAGATCAGCGCACATGTTCATGTAGCCGCGCAGAATCACATGGAAACCGTTTATGCGTTCACAGGAACGCGCATTCATTTTGTGAGGCATAGCCGAAGATCCAACTTGACCCGGCAAGAAACCTTCGGTCGCTAGTTCTTGTCCGGCCATTAAACGCACCGTCGTTGCAAAATTCGATGGACCCGAAGCGATGTGAACCAGCATTGAAGTCACCTCAAAATCGAGTGAACGCGGGTAAATCTGACCGACACTCGTAAGCAGATTGTCAAAGCCAAGATGATGAGCGATTCGCTTTTCCAATTGGGCAAGTGCTTCTGCATTTCCATCAAGCAAAGTCAGCATGTCTTGGGCGGTTCCCACTGGACCTTTGATTCCGCGTAACGGATACGCACTGATCAGTTCTTCGAGTCTTTCAACGGCAAAAAGTAGCTCTTCGGCGAACGTCGCCATGCGTTTACCTAAGGTCGTGATCTGGGCGGCAACATTGTGTGATCGACCAGCCATGGCAAGTTCTGAGTAGGCAACAGCAAGACCACTTAATCGGCCCAATGCTGCAACAGACTTGTCCCGGACCAATAATAAACTTAAACGAATCTGCAACTGCTCAACATTTTCGGTCAAGTCGCGCGAGGTCATACCAAGATGAATAGATTCCGCGCCTGCTAGGTCGTTGAACTCTTCGATCCGCGCTTTCACGTCGTGCTTGGTAACCCGTTCGCGCTCGGCAATTGCATCAAGGTTAATGGTGTTGATGACCGATTCGTATTTTTCCGGGACTCCAGCCGGGATGGCAATTCCCAATTCCTGCTGGGCGCGCATTACCGCGATCCAAAGCTGCCGTTCGAGGCGAATTTTCGACTCGGGAGCCCACAGTTCCTGCATGGAAGTTGATGCATAGCGTGAGGCCAGCACGTTATCAATTGAATTCATTCGGCTACCCACGCCAGTATTCTTTCACGCGGCCAATTCAGGAGTCGGTGGCGCAAGCGTTTCGAGCAATGTCGCTCCGAAAATGGGACCCTTCGATCTGAATCTGAGCAACACCTTCATAGGCACGCTCCCTGGCCTGAACCAAAGTGGGCGCATGTGCGGTCACCGATAGCACCCGACCGCCCGAAGTCACCAAATCTCCACCAACCCACGCAGTCCCCGCGTGGAAAACGGCAAGATCGGGATCACCCTCGGCAAGTTCAACTCCCGATATTGGGGTTCCTTGCACCGGATCCGCTGGGTAACCCTGGGCCGCGATCACAACATTGACGCAGAACCCTGGTTTCCAGACAAGCTTTGCAAAGCTCTCAAGCTGACCGGTTGCAGCTGAATAGAGAAACTGTCCAAGTGGCGTGACCAAACGGGATAGCACAACTTGAGTTTCGGGGTCGCCGAAGCGTGCGTTGAACTCAATTACCCGGATCCCGCGTGTAGTCATCGCGAGCCCGGCATACAGCACCCCAACAAATGGTGTCCCCCGTTTCTTCATTGCGTTGGCCATTGGTTGCAAAACCCGCTCGGTGACGTCGCCCACAACGCTTTCATCTAGCCACGGAAGAGGAGAGTAAGCACCCATTCCGCCGGTATTGGGTCCCTCGTCATCGTCGCCGACTCGCTTGAAGTCCTGGGCTGGCTGCAGTGCCACCACGGTGGTGCCGTCCGAGATCCCAAAAAGTGAAACTTCGGGACCATCTAAAAATTCCTCGATGAGAACTGTTCCACCAACTTCGAAACAGGATTGTGCATGCGCAAGTGCCTCACTTCGATCTGAAGTGACGACAACCCCTTTGCCTGCTGCCAATCCGTCATCTTTGACAACGTAGGGGGTGCCGAAGGAGTCGAGGGCAATCTCCGCCTGGGCACTGTCAGTGCAGACAAACGCCATGGCTGTTGCAATACCCGCTTCGGCCATCACTTCCTTGCAAAAGGCTTTACTTCCTTCAATCAGTGCAGCTTCCCGCGTTGGTCCAAAGCAAGGAATGCCTCGAGCAATCAACGCGTTAGCGGCTCCGGCCATGAGTGGGACTTCCGGACCAATCACCACAAGATCGACATCAAGCGTGGTTGCTAGTTCACCGATTGATTCTGCATCTGTTACGTCAATTGGCACACACTGAACCAAGGCTGCTATCCCAGCATTTCCGGGAGCAACAACGACGGATTCAACTTCAGGGTCACGCAGGAGCGAACTCGCGATAACGTGCTCACGCGCTCCCGAGCCAATGACCAAACATTTCAAGTCGAGTCAGCCTTGGTAGTAGGAGCCAATTGCACCGAATGCCTGATCAAGAATTTCCAGACCTTCGCGTGCCTCTGATTCAGTTACAACGCAGGGGGGCACCACATGCATTCTGTTGAAGTTGGCGAACGGCATGAGGCCACGTGTTTTACAAGCGTTGATGAGATCCGTCATGCCTTGCGAAGTTCCACCATAGGGAGCAAGTGGCTCACGTGTCTCACGGTTGGTCACCAGATCAAGTGCCCAGAAGACACCGAGTCCGCGAACGTCACCAATCACGGGGTGCTTCTCGGCAAGTTCTCGAAGTCCTGGTCCAAGGACGTTCTCACCGATTGAAGCAGCGTTCTCAATGATTTTCTCTTCTTTCATCGCATCAATTGAAGCTACGATTGAAGCCGCGGCTAGTGGGTGCCCCGAGTAGGTGAGGCCGCCGGGGAACACTCTTTCATCAAATGTTGCTGCAATTTCAGCAGACATGATCACACCACCAACTGGGACATAGCCCGAGTTGGAGCCCTTGGCAAAGACACTTAGATCAGGCTTTACATCCCAATTCTGGTAAGCAAACCATTTCCCGGTGCGACCAAAACCGGACATCGTTTCGTCCAGAATCATCATGATTTCGTATTTATCGCACAACGCCCGGACACCCTCAAGGTAGCCCGGTGGCGGCACCAAAACTCCTGCCGTGCCGACCACAGACTCAAGCAAAACCGCGCCGACTGTTCCAGGCCCTTCAAACTGAATTACGTGCTCAAGGTGAGTGAGTGCGCGCTCACTTTCCTGCTCGGGAGTAGTGGACCAGAACTCACTTCGGTAAAAGTGGGGTCCAAAGAAGTGAACTTGCTGGGCGGAGTACTCATTTGGCCAACGGCGCGGATCACCCGTGGCTTGCATTGCAGTACCAGTGTTGCCGTGATAGGAACGGTAGGCCGACAGAATCTTGTGCTTGTGCGTGTGGATCCGCGCCATTCGAATCGCATTTTCAACTGCGTCAGCGCCACCATTTGTGAAAAAAACTTTTGCAGCTTTTCCGCCTGCCACTTCAACAATTCGCTGGGCTGCCTCCCCGCGCTTGTCATTGGCGTGCTGTGGAGCAACGGTGGCAAGTTTCCCGGCTTGCTCTTGAATCGCGGCGACGACCTTTGGGTGCTGGTGCCCGATGTTTACATTCACTAGCTGTGAAGAGAAGTCCAAGAACTTATTGCCGTCGTAGTCCCAGAAGTAACTGCCCTGGGCTCCCGCAATACACATTGGCTTGAGTGCCTTCTGTGCGCTCCAGGAATGAAAGACGTAGGAACGGTCAAGATCAAAAACCCGGGCGCCCTCAGCAGAATCAATATTCGTCATGACAGAACTCTAGGACTAGCCTCTGGTGGCACCCAATGAGGAGAGTTGATGCCCTTGGTCGTCAAAATTCGCCGGACTGAGCCACCGCTCGAAAGCCTGCTCCATTTCGGGCCACTGCGAATCAATGATGGCAAACCAAGCCGTATCGCGATTGCGACCTTTCACCACGGTTGCTTGCCGGAAAGTTCCCTCATAAGTCATACCTAATCGTTCTGCGGCGAGCATTGAGCTTTCATTGAGCACATTGCATTTCCACTCGTATCTGCGGTAACCCAGTTCGAATGCATGACGCATCATGAGAAACATGGTCTCCGTTGCAATCCGCGAGCGTTGCAGTTGTGGTGAGTAGGTGATCCAACCAACTTCAATACTGCGGGAACCCGGATCAATGCGCAAGTAGCTTGCGACTCCGAGGGCTTTACCGGTTTTTTGGTCAAGGATCGCGTAGAAGTAGGGGTCGTTATCTCCCTGCTTTGATTCAACCCACGCTCGGTAATCACTCTCTGCCACGAAAGGGCCATGCGGCAGATAGGTCCACAGGTGATCAGCGCCAACGAATGCAGCCCACAGATCCGATGCGTGCTTGTCTGCGTCAAGTGGTTCTAACAGGGCATAGGCACCGCGCAGTTGGCCGCGCGGCACTCGAGGAACGTGCTCATTCGTTACCGGGACACCGATTCGATTGTCCTGGGGGTCCAACTCAAATTGCGGTTCGTACTTGGCATTGAGCTCGTTACTCATGAGCCAATGAGGTCGTTGATCGCGATAGTTGCATTGCGATCTTGGCCGACCCCAATGGCACTGATGCGAGTCCCCGATTTTTCCTCGAGGAATTCGACGTAGTCGCGCGCATTTTTTGGCAGGTCAGAGACACGCTTCGCACCGGAAATGTCCTCACTCCAGCCAGGAAGCATTTCGTAGATTGGCTTGGCGTGATGGAACTCAGTTTGAGTCATTGGGATTTCATCACTTCGCTCGCCATCAATGTCATAAGCGACACATACCGGGATTTGATCCCAACCGGTGAGTACATCAAGCTTGGTCAGGAAAGTGTCGGTAAGTCCATTAATCCGAGTTGCATAACGTGCAATCGGCACGTCGAACCAACCGCAACGACGAGCACGGCCAGTTGTTACTCCACGCTCCCCACCAATTGTGCGCAACTTTTCCCCGTCTTCATCGAAGAGCTCAGTAGGGAATGGGCCAGAACCTACGCGGGTTGTGTATGCCTTGAGAATTCCAACAACCCGGTCAATGCGGGTTGGTCCGATTCCACTTCCCGTACACGCCCCTCCAGCGGTTGGGTTGCTCGAAGTCACAAAAGGGTACGTCCCATGGTCAACGTCAAGCAGAGTTCCTTGTCCGCCCTCCAGCAGAACTACTTTGCCTTCGTCGAGTGCGTTATTGAGAATAAGTGACGTGTCGCGAACCATCGGACGAAGAATTTCAGCAAATTGCAGGAGATCGACAACCACTGCATCAATGTCAATTTCACGGCGATTAAAAACTTTGACCAGTACCTGATTCTTATTCGACAGCGCGCTCTCGACTTTTTGTCGCAAGATTGATTCATCGAATAAATCCTGAACGCGAATGCCAACGCGCCCGATTTTGTCACTATAGGTGGGACCGATTCCTCGTCCAGTTGTACCGATCTGAGCCTTACCCAAGAATCGCTCCGTTACCTTGTCTAATGTCACGTGGTAACTGGTGATCAAATGCGCATTAGCGCTGATCAGCAATTTCGAAGTGTCGATACCTCGGTCATTGAGACCTGCAATCTCGTCCAACAAAACCGCCGGGTCAATTACAACACCGTTGCCGATCACGGGAATTACTTCAGGAGTCAGAATCCCGCTCGGTAGTAAGTGAAGTGCGAATTTTTTGTCGCCGATGACCACCGTATGGCCGGCGTTGTTGCCGCCTTGGTAGCGGACTACGTAATCAACCCGATCTCCTAGAAGATCTGTTGCTTTACCTTTGCCTTCATCCCCCCATTGGGAACCAAGAAGAACTATTGCGGGCACCGCAAAAGGTTACCCGAGTTGTTATGACGCCCGCAGAGTGACCGCTCTTTGTCAGCGATGAGACACATTAGGTGTGCTGTCAAGCCTTTATTCGCTGCGGCCGTTCATGCTGACGTGACTTCGGTGTCACCCTGTCGTGGACTTTGAACGGCATAGTCGAGCCAATCAGCGTAGGTATCAAGCGGTACTAAACGTGGGGCTCAGCGGGCATGTAGGTATTACTGGGAGGAGTAAGACTTTCGGACCGAGGCCACCTCCAGGCATAAAAAACGACGGCTGCAAGAAGAAATACTTCGATGATGCTGCCCAAGATGTAGTACCCCCATTCGCCAATTGCCCCTACCGTGATGGTTACGGCGTAAAACAGGCTAAGGACGATATTTGCGGTGCGACTGATGCGTGCGGGAAGAAGCAGTGAACCGACCACCATCAGAGACGGTACTGCGATGTAAAGGGTGGTAGCCAGCAGGAACGACTGGTTGATGTCGAACCCACTGATCTGACCGGATTCGATTTCTCCTCTGAAGTCTGCACGGTACAGGCTAAAAATATCCACGTAGGCGAATACGAAAAGGACGGTGATCCACAGTGCTGAAATGACGATGCGCACGTTGTTTACCGGGGCGGAACTCAGCGGGAAGTTGCGTTTCTTAGTGTCCTTGGCGGAATTGATAGTCATAGTGCTTCTCCAATCGGGGTTCAAGATGAATGGTTTACTTAGTAAGCCTAGTGCGTACTTAGTAAGCTTGAGCCCGTGGCCCCTCGTAAATCACCCACCGCACGACCAGCCCTGTCCCGCGATCGGGTTCTGGGTGCGGCAGTGGAGTTGGCTGATCGCTCGGGCCTAGACGCGTTGACGATGCGCCGACTGGGTGCCGAACTGGGAGTGGAGGCCATGTCGCTGTACAAGCACGTGGCAAATAAGGGCCAGATTCTCGACGGCATCGTTGAACTCATTGTTTCTGCGATCCAGGTGCCACCAACCGCGACTGCGTGGATGGATGCCATGCGACTGCGAGCGACTTCAGCGCGGGGGGTGCTCACCCGGCACCCCTGGGCGATCGGGTTAATGGAGAGTCGCGCGGTCGTGACCCCAGCAACGCGTAGCTACCTGGATTCCATGCTGGGGATCTTGTTCGAGCAAGGATTCACCATTGAACACGCCGCTCACTCCCTGTGGGTACTGGATAGCTACGTGTATGGGCACGTGATTCAAGAAACCAGTCTCACGGGCGGCAACCCCGCACGTTCAGAGGAACACCGTAGTAACGACGATGAAATCGATGACAGCGTTGACAGCGTTGACAGCGTTGACAGTGAAGATACAACCGCGCGCTACCCACATCTGGCGAGGTTGGAACACCACGCGCAACATTCAAGTTTTAGTGTAGATCGTGAGTTCCACTACGGTCTAGAACTGATCCTGACGGCACTGCAACGAGCCGCTTCAGCAACCTATGACAGGTGACACCGATCATCAATTGATATTGGGCGCTGATTTTTTTTCTCAGTACCATTGGATTCTCAATTGAGTAGTGAGGTTTTCATTGAAACGGTTAGACACCACGTCAGATGCCGAAACCCTGCTCTCGGATCACTTTGGCGGATTGCACTCCGGCGGACATCGCAGTTCCATTGTCGGTGGGCAGAGCGCAGCTGATCAAGCATTAGCTGACTTAAATATCGCAGGGTACGCAAAGAATCGATCCGAGGTCCTGCCGGTTGAAGCGCGCGGTGCCACGGTGCTCTCGCCATACATTCGGCACAACCTGCTGACGCTGGAAAAGGTATGGAACCGTGTTGCAAAGGCACCCTTTGCCGACCGAGAGAAGTTTCGTGACGAGCTTTTGTGGCAGGAGTATGCACGACATCTTTATGCGCGGATGGGTACCCGTTTATTTCACAACCTCCGATTCGAGCAGGTGTGGGATGCACCCGGGGACGGTTGGCCAGAAGGGATGGCGTGTGTTGATTTTGCGGTAGAAGAACTTAGCCGTGATGGTTGGCTAGTGAACCAAACCAGAATGTGGTTGGCATCGCAGTGGAGTGTTCGAAACCACGCTGGCTGGTTGCACGGGCAGGAGCGTATGTATCGCGAGTTAATTGATGGGTCGCGTGCGGCGAACTTGACGGGCTGGCAGTGGGTGGTTGGCTCCGGCAATGGAAGGCCGTATGGCCTTTCCCGGTGGCAGGTACAAAAGCGGGCAACGCAGTTATGTGGCGGATGCGCGTTGAAGAATAATTGTCCGATCGAAAATTTCCCGGATGAGCAACCACTTGATGAAGCACAATTTGAGCCATTGCTGAAATCAGATCCTGATCCGCAAGGAACTTCGGGACCTTCGGTTGCTGTGAAGAGCCGAACGCCCGAGTTCGTCCAACTCACGATTGAATCACTGGGTGATAGCGACCCAGCCTTAGTCGCCAATCCAACCCTTCCGGTGGTTTTTGTCTTTAATAAAATAGCACTAAAAAAGTTGCAACTGTCCGCAAAACGCATCTTCTTTTATATAGAGACTCTGCAAGATTTGGCGCAGCGAAGAGATGTGATTCTTTATTTGGGTGACCCCTTTGAGTTTGCCCGCCAGAATCGCGTCGCGATTACCCATGCACCGGTCCCTAGTTTTCACAAATACTCAGATTTGGCTGAGATCCACCCTTATCCATGGCTGAAAAAGCCACACGGGCATTCGGTTGGATCCTTTTCAGCTTGGCGTGGCAAATTACGCTAATTATTGGGACCTGTCCGGCGAGTCCACTGCCAGCGCACGACCAAGATCGCGGCCACTAAGCCAGCCCGCTTCAACTCTAGGCCGGTCACTGAATTCATCACCCGCGAATGAAACTTCACCTAGCACAAAGTTGGGCTCACGTGTCGTGGTCCCTTCAAGAGGCTTGGCGAATGTCCAGCGCTGCGCATGTGTCCACACGGGATCGGAATCAAAACCCATGATCCGTTTTACGGCGGCAATGGCAATGGGGGTTACTTCTTCCGGGTTCGCCAAGTGACCGGCCGACAAAACTGGGCTCATGTGAACAACGAGTGCTGGAGCATGGTCCCCGCGCCTGGCACCGTCATTTCCAATCCAGGTGACTTCAACATTTTGATTGACAAAAATTCCGTCGAACGCTGCCCAATGAACCTGATCAAACAACAACGAAACAGATATAACAGGCTCCCACACTGCTGAACTCAGATCACTCGCCTGTGGGTACACCCGAGCCGCTTGTGGTGTTGGCATGCAAAGCGCCAGTCGTTCAGTTGTCGGCAATTCGCTAATTTCACCTTCTTCAATCACTAAATCACGAGCTAAATACTCAACGACACTGCGGATTCCTTTTTCAGCTCTATAGCGCATTGGCCCCATTTTGACTCCAGCGATTCCTTCAGAGTGGGCGAAATGAAAGGTATCCGTCCACTGTTGCACAACACCGGCAGCTTCTAACTCAGAGACGACCAGTACGAAGTCAGGATCACTCACGGTGAAATAGGAAGCACCTGTATCAAATACTCGGCCATCAAATGGGGTACCGGAATCGCGAACAGTGTGCGAAGCCATGCGGCCACCAATTCGGTGACCCTTGTTCACAATTCGAAAAGGAACGCCAGCTTCGCGCAATGCGATAGCGCAGGAAATACCGGTGATTCCTGCGCCAGCAATCAGAACTGCTTTACCCAAGGGTCGGATCACATTCAACAATAAATTCAGCTATTCGCACCTGCTCATCAGCCTCGTCTATTTCACCGGCCGCGCGACCTAGGTTTTGCAGACAGCGAAGGAACCCTTGGTTGGGATCATGACTCCAGGGAACAGGGCCATAACCTTTCCAGCCATTTTTGCGAAGTGAGTCGAGCCCACGGTGGTAGCCGACACGCGCGAACGCATACGAACCAATCACGTCGCCCTGATCCCAGGCTTGGTCACTCAGCATTGCCCACGCCAACGAACTGGTTGGGTATTGCGCGACAACCTCCCGTGGATCGCCCCCGGCCACCAACGCGGCTTGTGCAGCATCACCAACGGGTAGGAGAGTTGGGTTAGGTCCACCCAGCAAATTTTGTGAATCCATATCTATTTCATCCTCGTTCCAGCAGAGCGTAGGTCCTCGCAAGCAAGCTTGACACGATCGGCCATACCGGCCTCAGCGGCCTTGCCGTAGGCACGTGGGTCATACATTTTTTTATTGCCAACTTCACCATCGATTTTAAGAACACCATCGTAGTTGACGAACATATGGTTGGCAATTGGTCGGGTGAATGCGTACTGGGTGTCAGTGTCAACATTCATTTTCACAACACCGTAATCGAGTGATTCACGGATGTCACTGAGCAGCGAACCTGATCCACCGTGGAATACCAGGTCGAATGGCTTGTCAACACCGTACTCCTTACCGACGGCGTCTTGAATGTCTTTGAGAATCGAAGGAGTCAAAACAACATTTCCTGGCTTGTAAACACCATGAACGTTGCCAAATGTTGCCGCAACCATGTATCGGCCCCGCTCACCTAAACCCAGCTTCTTAGCTACTTCAAGTCCATCTTCAATTGTTGAAAACAGCTTTGCGTCATGGGTGGCTTCAACACCATCTTCTTCACCGCCAACAACACCAATTTCAATTTCCAAAATAATGTTTGCTTTGACGCACGCATCAAGCATCCGCTCCGAGATCTCCATATTTTCTGCGAGGGGGACAGCGGAGCCATCCCACATGTGTGACTGAAACAGTGGTGCAAGGCCCTCAGCAACCCGGTCCTGGGAAATAAGGAGAAGCGGTTCCATGAAACCTGGGAGTTTGTCTATGGGGCAGTGGTCCGTGTGCAGGGCAATATTCACGTCGTATTTTGCAGCGACAACATGCGCGAACTCGGCGAGTGCAACGGCGCCGGTCACCATGTCTTTGACGCCTTGGCCTGAGGCGAACTCTGCACCACCCCATGAAACCTGGACAATTCCGTCGCTCTCTGCCTCGGCAAAACCGCGGATCGCCGCAACAATTGTTTGCGAGGAAGATGTATTAATGGCGGGATAGGCAAACTTGCCAGCCTTCGCGCGGTCAAGCATTTCGCCGTAGACCTCTGGGGATGCAATGGGCATGTGAACTCCAAAACTATTAGCCCGTTGGTCACGGGACCGGATGTCACCCCCATCCTTCCACGCTCTGGTTTCGAAGCGGTAACCAATCACACTCAGCTCAACGAATCACGTGTTGCCGGATCCATCCGTGCATCGCGATTGCGGCGGCGGCGCCTACATTTATTGACCGAGTTGACCCGAACTGCGAGATTTCCACGAGAAAATCACAACCTTGTCTCATCGCGTCAGAGAGCCCGGTTCCTTCTTGACCGACAACAAGTACACAATCTTTGGGGAATTCGAATGACTCAAGCATGACAGCGCCGGGGAAGTTGTCTAATCCGATCACCGGCAAGTTTTCAAACCTCGCCCAGACGAGAAAATCGGCCGCGTTCTCGTGGTGGTGCACGTGTTGATACCGATCGGTAACCATGGCACCCCGCCGGTTCCAACGCTTTTTCCCAACAATGTGAACTTCTTTGACTAGAAAGGCATTCGCACTGCGGACAATTGTTCCGATATTGAAGTCGTGCCCGAGGTTCTCGATCGCAATGTGCATTGAGTGACGCTTGGTATCAAGGTCGGCGACGATCGACTCAAGTTTCCAGTAGCGGTATTGGTCAATGACATTGCGCTTATCACCTTCAAGGAGTAGCTCTGGGTCGTAATGGTCATCGGTTGGCCAATCCCCTTCCCATGGACCAACACCAATTACCGCGAATGGCTCGCCGACCGGTTCTTCCACGGGTTCTTCCACGGGAGTGAACCTACCCACTACCCTTGGCAGGTGCTGAAATTCCTTGTCAATCTCGGCCGCGGTGTGTTGATCGGTGCAGTCGAAGTAGTCCCTGGAGTCAGTGGTGGAACCCTCGCGTTAATCGTGGGGATCTACCAAACACTCATTAATTCGATCGCTGACCTGGTCCTTAGCGCCCGTCAACTTGTCGGACTTGCCCCTGGCAAAGCATCAGCCAAAGTTGCCGTGACAACTTTTAAGTTGCTTCCGTGGCGACTACTCATTCCCGTTGCGGTCGGGATGGTTGCCGCAGTGATTCTTGGCGCCAAACTCATTGAACCGCTACTCGTTGAGCAACCCATTGCCATGAAGGCACTTTTCTTTGGTCTGGTCATTGCCGGTACCTACGTCCCTGCCCATATGGTCGCCAAGGTCGGCGGTTGGTCCCCTTCATTTATCATCCTCGCTTTGATCTCAGCTGTGCTCGTGTTTTTCCTTACCGGTTTGCCACAAGGCGAAACGACAGACCCAAGTTTGATCATGGTTTTCTTCTCGGCCTCAATCGCGATCTGCGCGCTCGTACTACCGGGAGTTTCGGGTTCGTTTCTACTACTGACAGTGGGAATGTACGACCCAACGATCGCCGCGGTGAATGATCGCAACTTCGCTTACCTGATTGTATTCGCCCTCGGAGCTGTCCTGGGCCTCGCGATCTTTGTTTCCCTGCTCAAGTGGCTGTTGGAGAACCGCGCGCGAGTGACCCTGGTAATTATCACCGGGTTAATGATCGGTTCACTGCGTGCATTGTGGCCGTGGCAGGGACCCGAGCGCGAACTGCTCGCATCCACGGATCAAGTCGGAATCGCCCTCACTCTTTTTGTAGCCGGCGCAGTCTTCGTTGGAATCCTTTTGGTACTTGAACGCAAGTTTGGTGCAACTGAGGAACAAAGGGATCTACTCAAGTCCTAAATCCGCGAGCGAGTAAGCCGCCGTGTATTCATATCCGCGAGCTTCAACGGCTGCGCGAGCCCCCCGATCAACGATCACGCTCACCCCGGCAATGACAGCACCGTCAACCAAGAGTGCATCAACCGCGGTTAAAACTGATGAACCGGTGGTTGACGTGTCCTCAACCGCCAGAACTCGAACACCATTAACGTCAGGCCCTTCAATTCTTCGCTGCAAACCATGTCGCTTTTCACTTTTTCGAACAACAAACGAATTCAACAGTTGACCTTCACCTGCAGCGTTATGCATCATGGCTGCGGCAACGGGGTCCGCTCCCAGGGTTAAACCGCCAACTGCTGCGTAATCGAAACCGTTATTCACCTGTCGCATCACCGCACCAACTAATGGTGCTGCTTCTGCATCCAGTGTCACCCGACGCAGGTCCACGTAGTAGTCAGCCTCGCGCCCGCTGGAAAGAATAACTTTTCCGCGAACTACTGCTTTGTCCAAAATCTGTTGACGTAACGCAATCCATTCAGGGCTTTGTGACATGACCGCATCTTAATCAAGTACCAATATGCTGGAGCAAATGAATGAAATAACGCTCGTCCATCTCATCAGCAAAAAAACGCCGCCAGGGCTAGCAGAGGCATTTGCCCGCGTTAACTTCACCGACTACGTCGAGATTCAGGTAGATTCCGACCCGGCCCGAACCTGCCAAAGAATTGCGAATTCGGTATCCACCAAAAGCTTGATCATCATGGGAACCGGAGATGTCTGCAATCAACTTCCCGCGATCGCTCTAGCCCAACGAGCATCCGGGAAGCAAATTTTAAGTTACCAGTTATTACAACCGACGCTGCCTGCATTTACCGACAGCTGGCCGCAAGCACCCATCAGCGCTTATTTCCCCGCTGGGTCATCCATTCCCAAGGAAGCCACACTCCGAGGCATCCAGATTGAGGAGTTCGCAGACTTTGATGAGCTCGCCAGGTTCATCGGAAATTATTTGCTCTAAACCAAACTGCACTCACCCACTAGCACGATTAATTTCAGGGCATGGCTTACCGTTAAGGGGTGAAGTCGTGGGCGAAGGTTGCAGCCGTTGGGCTGACAGCTGCGACTCTCGGGCTTCTCCCTTTTAACGGCGCTCACGGAGTTAGCAGCGGAAAAGTTGAATTTTCCCCACGTATTGTGCATGGACTTGATGGCAAAGCCGGGCAATTCCCCTATCTCGCAGCCTTGCTAGATACAAAAGAATTGCAGCAGAAAGGGGCGTTCCAGGCCCAATTTTGTGCGGCAACGCTGACCAGCCCGACCACATTGGTTTCGGCGGCCCATTGCGTGGTTGACCAAAAAACCGGCGAGCAAAGCACCGCGGCCGACATCACCGCTGGATTCGCGCGAAATTTGGACTCGTCAGCTATCCGCCTCATTCAGGTCATCAATGTCAGCGTGCATCCTGAATACGACATTGAAACTTCCCAAAACGACATCGCCGTGCTGACTCTTGCGACGCCGATAGATGACATCCAGCCTTTAGACCCGCTGATTCCTGAGTTAGCCGCCGAATACACCTCTGCGGGAACTAGAGCGCAAGTTGCCGGCTGGGGCAACACTGCAGTTTCTGGCAATAAGTATCCCACCGTTTTCCAAGTAGGTGACCTTGTTATCTTTCCCGACGCTTCCTGTGGTGGGGGGAAGCGCAATAGGGTCGATGGCATTAATTTCAATGGATTCTCTCATCGCGAAGTGAATAACACCGTCATGATCTGCGCCGCGGGAGTTAATTCCAACTTAGAAATTGTTGACGCCTGTCAAGGGGATTCGGGTGGGCCATTAATTGCAACCGGCAGTGCTGGACCAAAGCTGGTTGGTATTGTCAGTTGGGGTGAGGATTGCGCAAGTAGCTTCCCCGGGGTCTATAGCCGAGTGAGTTCACTCAGCGCATTCTTGCAAGGAGCCGGAGCCATGCCGGCCTCCGCTCCAAAAACTGCACCAACCGTTTATGTGATTCCACTTTTCGGTGAGTTGAAAATCAGCATGACAGGGAATCTTGGCGGGACCGCAGTGACGCAATATGCAGCTACGGTCGTTGGTCCAAGCCCTTCAGACCCGACGACAACACAAACTTTTATCTGTTTTGCGGCTCCAACCAAGCGAAGTGCCAGCGGCATGTGTTCGGTTTTTGGTTTGCTGACCGGATTCCAATACGCGGTCACAGCGATCTCCGCCAACGAGCTTGGGAACTCACCTGCTTCAGAACCCATTTTTGCCACGCCAACCGATCAGCCGATTGCTGGTGAAATCACTTCCGTTAAATTCAGTGGACTAAGAGCTAGATTCAACGTGACACCTTCAATCGCAAACAAGTCCCGAATAAAAACAGAGCGAGTGATCTGCACACCCGTGGGCGCGGGAGCCACTCGCTCTGCTCGTATTTCACATGAATCAGCGGTTGTTCGAAACCTGACTCAAAGCAGGTATCGATGCGTTATTCGAATCGTCACCGAGGCGGGTTCGGCAGACTCACCCATTAAGACAGTTCGTAGGTAGCGTTAATAAATTACTTCGCTGTAACAATGACTTTAAGTCGCAGAGTGGTTTCAACTTTTCCACTCGGCGCTGTAATGGTGACAATCACAACGGCAGTGCCTGGCTTCATCGCCTCAAGACCCCAGTTAGTAATTCCGCCTCCTCCAACTAAACCGTCAGGATTAGGAGTTGCGGCATAGAACCCTTTGCTTAGTTTTACCGCCTTCTTCTTGCCGGCAATCTTGGCGTTGACCGTGTAACCGGTAGTTGGATTGTTGGGCATCGAGATAACAATTATGTCTTTAGGTAGCAACCTAATTTGGCCAGGTTGCATATTGATCGAAAGGGTGTAATCGCCCTTTGCCGGGTCGGTTGCTTGAGCAGGAACGGCACCGAATGCCGTGAGCGCGAATGCTGAAGCGATAAGCGCAGCTAGGACTTTGTGTAATTTTTTCATGGCCCTATCAAATCAGAATCTGAGCCAAATGTGTTGATCCACAACAATTGTTACTCAAAGAGACGAGAAAGCGCGGCATTTCTCGTTTCTTCGGTTTGTGCTTGTACCTGCAGGAACACGGCTTCGCGCACCCGGCGCTCAGCCGAGTTGCCCGTCACCATTGCGCCCCCCGAACTTGCCGTGATGACAGCGACCGTGCATTTAACAGCGAATTCGAGTGTCTGCACTCGCAGTTTTACTAATTCAGACCTTGGAGTTTCAGAGTCGTCAATCGCCGAATAGGAAGATGTGCGCAGTAGTTGGAATTCCCGCGCAAGCGTTCTAGCCGCGTCTTGCCCCGACCTCTGTTTACGAATAGTCGCCACCTCGTTGAGTTGCTCGATTGCAGCGCGCGCGACTCCCAATGCAGCCGGGTTGGGCAGCACGGTCTTTGCCGAATCAGCACTTAACCATTCACTGGCGTCAATGATGCTGAACACATAGTCACTGCTGATGAAGGTGTGAGCAAGTCCGATTGGCCTACTGTGCGTGCCGGACATGGCAAGTATCCTTAAAGGTTCACCAATAATGCAGGAATCAAACTGCTGCTCAAAATCTTCAATCGGGAGATAAAAAATCACGAACTGTGAATTGTCTTCGGTTGCTGCCAACAACATCAGGACATCGGCAATATCCCAACTCGTGATCCAATCAAGTTTCCCGGTTAACTCCCAGCCGTCATCAACTTTCATCGCAACTGGATTCGGTGGCCCCCCTCGCCTGACGTGTGCGAATGCAATCGCAGCCAAAAGTTCACCACTGTGTAAACCGGGTAGCCAACGCTGGGAGAGTTCTCGACTCGCCACCTGATTTCCCCCAGCCAACATCGTGCGCAGTGGAGTTTGGTGCTGGGTCCAACAAAACCAAGTGCTGGCATCTGCACCGGCAAGCCGCTCGATTAACTCACGTTGTTGCGCCACTTCCCCTAAAGTCCCCTGGGCCCCAACCGATGCAAGTAAATCAATATGACCGCGCGGAACGCCTAATTGATCAGAAGTCTCGGCGCTAGCCGCGATCACAGCAAGCGCCGATTCAATCTCCGGGGTCAATTGCGATCCATGTTGAATTAGTTGCTGGGTCACTTGCACACCTAATCATGAAGGTTGTCTTGTTGCAGGCCTAGGGTTAGCGAGTGCAAAAAAACTTCCTGGTCCCCAAGATGCGCCCCCATGCAGTTTCAATCTTTGCTGAGATGTCACGACTTGCCTTGGAAACAAATTCAATCAATTTAGGTCAGGGCTTTCCGGATACTGATGGCCCGCAGGAACTCAAAGATGAAGCTATTGAATGTATTCAAAGTGGTCGTGGTAATCAATATCCGCCACCAAATGGTTTTCTAGAATTACGCTCGGCTATCTCGGCTCACCAGAAGCGTTTTTACAACTTGGAGGTTGATCCTGACACTGACGTTGTTGCCACGACTGGTGCAAGTGAAGCGATTGCCGCAAGCCTGCTCGCGCTCGTTGAGACAGGCGATGAGGTCGTGTTTTTTGATCCCGCATTTGACGTTTACCGGGCAGTGATTGATTTAAGTGGAGCAAGACCGGTTGGCGTTCCATTATCTAAGCCAGCTTTGCGCCCAGACATCCAGGCATTAGCGGAAGCAATTACTCCTGCGACAAAAGTGCTGCTACTCAATTCACCGCACAATCCCAGTGGCATCGTTTTCAATTTGGAGGAACTCCGTGCGATCGCCGACATCGCAATTGCCCACGACTTGATAGTTATTTCCGATGAAGCGTACGAGCATTTGTGGTTCGATTCGCACCGTCACATCCCAATTTCAACCTTGCCCGGAATGTTCGAGCGCACGATCACCATTGGCTCGGGTGGAAAGTGTTTTTCTTTTACCGGCTGGAAGGTTGGCTGGGCTAGCGGCCCGCGCCCATTGATCTCCGCGGTTAAAGCCGTTCGGCAACATCTGAGTTACGTCTCAGGAGGGCCATTTCAGCTAGCGATCGCCAAGGGACTTGGTTTGCCCGATCAATATTTTACCGAATTTCGGCGCGACCTCGGCGTTAAGCGAGATCAACTCAGTGCTGGGTTGGCGCAAATGGGAATGAGAGTAGTCCCGACAGAGGGAACTTATTTCGTGACAACAGATATTTCGCCACTTGGTTACACCGACGGTCTTGAATTCGTGCGCATTTTGGCGAATCAGTGCAAGGTTGTGGCGATCCCACACCAAGTGTTCACCGAATCGGGTCAGGAATTCAAAGAATACGTCCGGTGGGCTTTCTGCAAGAAGCCTGAAGTTCTGGCAGAAGCCACCGAAAGAATCCGAACTATTTCTTAAGCGTCAAGTTAAATTTCATGGGGACGGGACTACCAAGTGTTGAAGCCCTGCTACCGGTCATGGTGCCCATTCCTTGCGCACCGTTAAAGTCCCCGGTCCCGCTGATCACCTTGATAGATCCACCAAAGCGGGCATCGGCCGTTCCACTACCTTGTGCGAGGGAGAGCCCTTGACCATCAACTGCCAAGCCCAGGATCGAGCCGTTGTCCAAAGTCACGGTCACAAATCCACCAAACGGACCGCTTCCATTTTGATAATTAACCACACCCAGGAACTGAACTTTGCCTGGCTTACCATCAATTTTGGTCGCGCTGGTCAGGTAATTCCAGCCGTAGGTGTAACCACCCGGCAGGACATTGAGAGTTGTCTTTTCACTCACGAATTCGGTAAGAAAGACAATTTTCTCACCTTTGGGTGCGGCATTTACTGGAGCGATAAGCCCGAGGCTTAGGACTGCGATGATGGCTGCAATGAGCCCGGTGCGAAGAATGGTTTTGATCATGAGCGAATCTTAAGTGACTCACCGTTTTCAGCCACCGTGATTACACAGGTGTCACCGTCAACCAATTCGCCGCTTAATAGCGCCATGGCTAACTTGTCACCAACAGCAGTTTGGACGAGCCTGCGCAATGGACGCGCTCCGTAAACAGGATCAAAACCCCGATCCACCAACCAGGTGAGAGCCACGGGTTCCAACTCGAGGGTGATTCGACGGTCGGAGAGCCGTTTTTGCAATTGTTCGATCTGAATTTGGGTAATCCGGGCCAGTTCTTCCTTGTCCAGAGGATCAAATGTGACCATCGCGTCAAGCCGGTTGAGAAACTCTGGCCGGAACTTTTGCCGCACTACCTCCATGACAGCCGCCTTGCGCTGTTCTAAGGGAACATCTTGGTCGATCAAGAACTGGGATCCAAGGTTTGAAGTCAGGATCAGAATCACATTGCGAAAGTCAACTGTCCTACCTTGGCCGTCAGTCAAACGTCCGTCGTCAAGAACTTGAAGCAGGATGTCAAATACTTCGGGGTGAGCTTTTTCAACTTCGTCGAATAGGACAACCGAGTAGGGGCGACGGCGCACAGCCTCTGTGAGCTGACCACCCTGTTCGTAGCCGACGTAACCCGGAGGAGCGCCGACCAGACGCGCAACCGAATGCTTCTCGGAGTACTCGCTCATGTCAATGCGGATCATCGCTCGTTCGTCGTCGAATAGAAACTCCGCGAGTGCCTTTGCTAATTCTGTTTTACCGACACCCGTTGGTCCAAGGAACATAAATGATCCCGTTGGTCGGTTGGGGTCGGAAATTCCTGCTCGCGCGCGACGCACTGCGTCACTGACTTCACGCACAGCTTCAGGTTGACCGATCACTCGCTCGCCGAGGTGGTCTTCCATTCGTAGCAATTTCTCAGTCTCGCCCTCGAGCAGTCGACCTGCCGGAATACCAGTCCACGCTGCCACAACTTCGGCGATGTCGTCCGCGGTGACTTCTTCTTTGACCATGGTGGATTCCCGCGCATTGGTTTCGGCAGTTACTGCTGCCAGTTCCGCCTCAAAAGTAGGGAGTTCGGAATACAGGATCCGTGATGCTTGCTCAAAGTCACCTTCGCGTTGGGCCTTTTCGGCCACAGCACGCAGATCATCAATCAAAACCTTGAGTTCACCGATGCGATCAAGGCCTTGTTTCTCAGCATCCCATCTCGTGCGCAGTCCCCGTAATTCTTCGTCTTTGTCGGCAATTTCGGCACGAATCTTTGCTAGTCGCTCTTTTGACGCGTCGTCTTTTTCCTTTGCTACTGCCAGTTCTTCCATTCGCAGTCGGTCAACTTGACGCTGCAATACATCAATTTCAACCGGGGATGAATCAATTTCCATCCGCAGTCGACTTGCTGACTCATCCATTAAGTCAATTGCTTTATCCGGTAGGAAACGACTGGTTATATAGCGATCGGACATTGTTGCTGCTGCGACCAGCGCTGCATCAGAGATAACAACTTTGTGGTGTGCTTCGTATTTTTCTTTGATCCCACGCAGAATCGCGATAGTGTCCTCAACACTTGGCTGGTCAACAAAGACCTGCTGAAAACGCCGCTCGAGTGCTG
>Ga0335396_10002951_pt1 | contig 20085 bp, 14 predicted proteins | sample FRY02_FD_205743 | JGI IMG/M metagenome (GOLD analysis project Ga0335396, IMG submission 205743) | Freshwater microbial communities from Lake Fryxell liftoff mats and glacier meltwater in Antarctica - FRY-02 (spades assembly) (version 2) | ecosystem: Environmental > Aquatic > Freshwater > Ice >... | reverse complement strand
GTGCCTTTCGGCAGTTGGGGGATGTGGGAGGTGTTGAAACAACCTATGTCGCGGGATCATTGCCTTCGTCGTCAGTGCCTTTCGGCAGTTGGGGGATGTGGGAGAGCCTTATCCTCGGGCCCTAGAAACAACAAGGCCAAAGAGCATGATTTGACGGGAGATGCTGAAGTGAAGCCTTGAGGGGTTGTCGGAAGGAAAGGCAGAGAGTCGAGAATGTGCCTTAGTGACTGTTTATCAACGGGTTGGGGTTTTTGACGTGAGGACATGCTGTTCTTGGATGGGGGAGTGGCGTCAGATGAGGTAGCAAATCACGTTTTCGGGGGATACCATCTGGCCTGCGCTACGGGTTTTTCGGGCTGACTTGGCATCCAGGGAATAGGCGACGAGTTTGTCCTCATCTGGGTCAATGAGTTCGAGGAGTTGGGACCAAAGCGAGTCGAAGTCGAGGGCATCAAGTTGACATTCAAAAAAGGAATATTGAGTGCGGACGCCATAGTCGAGACAGAGCTTGGCGACTTTTTGAAGGCGTCGGGGGGATGAAATGTCGTAGCCAATGAGGATAAGCATGGAGGTATTTCCGGGAGGGGACCATTGATAGGGGACCTGTGGAAAAATTTTGTCCCACCATGAGAGTTCAGTTGATGAGGAAAGGTGAGAATTCATCGGGATGGTTGAGGGCTGATTTCAGTCGGCTTACCGTATTATCCATTTGCTGCCGTAAAGAGGAACGGTGTTGGCGTTGTGTTGAGAAGAATTCCCGCTGAAGGCGTTTTTCATACTGCAAGATGAGTTTTTTACGGCCCTCTGGTGAGAGATGAACTCCGCCATCCTCGGTGGGGTGGAAATGTTTTTCCTGGAGTATCGAGCGTGAAAAGAGGTCGAGAGTAAGAGCTTCTACGATCACGGGCCGGAAAGGCTCAATAAGATCCAGCGAAAGTGATGGCCGCCCGGAATCGGGCGAGTGGAAGACAGGAAGGGCGGGATCAAGGCCATGGCCATGAATCAGAGCGGTCATCTCATTAGTGAGGACAGCGGAGATGAATGAAAGGGTGGCATTCACCGGGTTCAGCGGAGGGCGGCGTGAGCGTTTTTCAAAAGGGAAGTTGGAGGGGAGAAGGCGGGCCCAGTAGGAGAGGTAGGTGGCGGAAGCAGCCCCTTCAAAGCCAAGGAGTTCTGGAACGTCAGCAGGGTTGGAAGCTCGCTGGATGAGAGCATTGAGGCGGTGGAGGGCGGTGGAGGCATCCATTTTACGATCATTGGTGAGGCGCTGAAGGAGCCTGCGTTGGTTTCGGATTTTTGCGGTGATGAGACGGGAGGCGAGGGGGAGGGAGCGGCTGGGATCGAGTGTTGTTTGGTATTGGAGAATGCGGGCCGGGGCATGGTGGGCCGCTGGTGAGAGGGTGGTGCCAAGACAGCGGGTTCCCGAATGGTTCATGTGGATGACGGGAATGTCGTGATCCATCAGGGCGGCGAGAGCGGGGCCGGTGAGGGTCACGCCGGAGTTGACAATGATGCGGTCGAGATCCCGGAGGGGAATCTGGCGGGTGATTTTTTCACCGTCGTGATCTTCTCCTGAGACATCAAGTCGTTGGGAGGTGAGGCGGACGGTGCCACGGGGGAGGGTGAGCCAAGCGGAGGGCATGAGATTACTGAGTTTGAGGTTACAGAGTTCAGGAGTCAGGAGTCAGGAGTCAGGAGTCAGGAGTCAGGAGTCAGATTTTCCGGCAGGAGAAAATTCAACTGGTCGAGGAGGGATGAGACGGTCGTCGCGAGGGCCGAGGCTTTGTGGGAGGTGTCGTTGTGGTTGGCGTGATTGAGATCGTTGCGCGGAGCAGTGGTTTGACTCCAGGTAGTTTCGAATTTGCGCTGGAGTGCGGGAAGAAATCGGTCCCAAGCTTCAAGGAGCTGGGGATCAATCTTACGGGCGAGAGCGGAGGCCTTAGGGTTGGTGAGGAAGTTGAGCAAATTTTCGTAGGGTTTGCGCAGGGAATAGACTAGGGGCGGGGGTGAGTCTGGCACGAGATGCAGCGCGAAAGCGGTCACGATCCATTCCCGGGCGAGGGTAAGGGCGGAGATGGTGTGGCCTTTTTCGAGAAGCCAGTGGATGAGTTCAAGCTGGGATGACAGGTCGGTTTGATCCGGGATGGATGCTTCGGGGTTGGGATGGGCAAGGGCGGCGGAGGAGTGCCGGGTGAGTTCACTAGAGACGAGCCGAATAAGCTCGGCAAAGGGTGGCAGAAAAGCATCGAGTTCGGGCGAGGCCCGCTGGATTTTGCTCGCTAGGTTTTGGGTGGAGTTCGCGAGATCTTGAAGCCGGAGAAGGCGAAGATCGGCGGAGGTTTCGTGAATCGCACTGGCAAGGGGGATGAGCGTCCTGGGGTTTTCCGATTTGTCGCGGGAGCGGTCGGCCCAGAGGGATTTTTGCGCGTGGTGGACAAGCGCGGAGAGTTGGGTGGCGTCACCGGTCTGAAAAAATGAGCCGGCGGCGGTAGTCCATTGGAGGAGATCGACAAATGGAGAGAGATCGAAGGTGGGGATTTTCTCGCCGCGCGGGACGGAATCGAAGGCTCCGTAGTAGAGTCCTCTGAGGTTGATCGAGCGGGTAATACGGAGGAAGGTCAGGGCGAGAAGGGTAACCACAGGAGTGCTGCGAAAGCCGTGGGTAATATCTGCGATGATTTCTTCGCCGTCCTCAAGAGCCTGGGTCAGAGTCTGGAAGTAGTACCACAGGTCGGACTCAGTTCCGGTTTGGAGCGGAAGTTCAAGGAGGGTTGTTTGATAGTCCGACAGTTCCTTTTTGATGGCGTCGCCGTGTTTTTCCGATGCTTCGGGCGTGGTAATGACGATGACCCGGTCCGGCTGGCTCCAGTGGGCCAGAGCGGCAGAAAAAAACCGGGATTCGTGCGGAGATAGGGGCGTCCCTTGGCGATTGGCAAAGGACGAAAAATCGCAAGGTTGATAGGTGGCGGTTTGGTAGTTTCCTGTTCCTAGAAAAGTGAGAAGAGTCATAGGATGATAATTTATTGTGGCGTCAAAAGGTATTTTTGGAGGGCCTCGATGAGATTTTGCCGGAGGGAAGTCGGGCCGAAGGCCGAGTCGGCGGCGTGGCGGAGGAGGCGGAGAAAATCGAGCCTTGTGAGATCGGGGCAAAGACGGGAGGCCAGCAGGAGGTTGTCAGTCAAACTGGCGGCTGAGATGCCAATGTTGTCGGTATTGACGGTGACGAGGATGTTGGCATCGAGATAAGCCTTTAGGGGGTAGCGTTGTTCCGGGCTTGCGGTCCTGGCTTCTTGATCCAGGGGATAGCCTTTGATTTGGAGGTTGGCGTAGGGACACATCTCGACCGCGATGCGGCGGTGGGCGACTGACTGGAGAAGAGCGGGGTTTTCCCCGAGGGAGAGGGCGTGGCCAAGGCGCATTGTAGAGAGATCAAAAATGGCGGACCAGATGGCTTCCGCATCGTCGTTTTCACCTGCGTGTACGGTCAGAGAGAGTCCGGCACGGTGGATGGGAATGAAGTCGTCGCGAAAGTAGTGCGAGCGGGTGGTAGGGTCTTCGTAGCCTGCGAGATCAACTCCGACAACACGACACGACTTGTCGTCCGTAAAATGCTCGGCTGCGGTCACCGCAAGCATCAGGTGACGGATGAGCTGGTTGCGAAAATCTCCCCGGGGTTGTCTGGTCCCAATGATGATGAGGTTGACATGGCAGGAACCCTCCGGAGCATTGTCCATGGCAGCGTTGAAGTGGTCGATGATGTTCTGGAGGACCTGCCATGAGGAGCGACCGGGTGAGGCGTAGTTTCCGGGAGAGCAGCGTATTTCTGCGTAGCGGACGTTTTGCAAAAGGAGGTGGGCATAGAGCAGATTAATTTGCTTTTTTAAGCAGCCCGGGTCTTTGAGGAGTTTGGAGCCATTGAGGTCGCCGAGGTGGCGGTAGGCTTCAAGCTCGCAGGGCTTAGCCGGGTGGGGCCAGCCTGCGGGGTGAGTGGTGTCGCGGGCTTCTTGACTTTCGGCGGTCGGCAGAGGGGGCAGTTTGTCGGGGTTGGTTGCGGCGGTCCGGACCTGGTCGAGGAGAGGTCCGTGGGTGGCGAAACCACCGAGGTGACAGTGGAGTTCAATTTTAGGAAGATTGGCGACCCATTCTTGATCGGCGGGTGAGGACGGATCGAGAGGTTGTTGGAGCCAGTCCCGCGCCGAAGGAGGCCAGGTGGCAAGGATGGGAAAGGGAAGACTGGCGAGCTCATCGCGGGACTGGGCCAGTTGGTTCGCTTCGCGGAGACGCGTCAGGATTTTGTCCCTTAGGGAGGTGTCGGTAATTTGTAGGCAACCGGACTCTCGGGGAATCCCGGGGGATTCACCAACAAGCCCCCGGATGGTGGGCCAACCGGGTCTGGAGCCGAGAGCGATGAGGTTGATATTTTTGTCATGAATGCCCCGCAGGATGGCTTCGTGATCGTCAAAACGTTCGCCAAAAGGCGAGGTGATGTGAAAGAGGCTGCCGCAGCCAAGGAGGTCGGCGGTCTGGTGGGCCGAGGAAGACATCGTCTTGAAGCCCCCGGCGAGACAAAGGTGGAGGGCTGCGCTCCCGTGACATTTTGTCAAGCAGTCAAAGTAGACTCGAAAGAGTGCTTCTTCGTAACGAGCGTGGTCATCGAAAGAGCGGATGTCCGGGAGATCATCAATGGTGAGGATACGGAGAACGACATCGGGAGCATGATCGCAAAACCACGCTTTCACCTTTGCAATGCTATCTTCAACATTGCTGGTGGTGAGAACGGTGACGTGGGCGTATTTCTCCTCGCCATTTCCCATCAGATAAGCCTCAGGGACAACGGCGAAGGAGGATCCGAGAGTGGAGATGAGGTGCATAGTGGCTTGAGTGTTGGGCGCGGCTAAAAATCGAGTTCTTCGAGAATTTGACAGGAGTGAATTCGCTTTGAGATGTCACCCAGAACCTTGTCATGGGGTGCCTCAAACGCGGAGAGCGCGAGTTGATCCCCTACTTTGATGGGCCTGAGATAGAGTGCCGAGGTTTGACGCGAAGGCTTGATGTTTCCCAGAGCTGTTGCTTTAGGAGGCTTCTTATTGCCCCCGGCTCCATATTTCTTCCGGAACGTCTCTTTCAGCACGCAACCGGCTTCTTGCATCAACGATTTCCAGTCATTGTAGGTGCGCTCCCGATGTTTCACGGCAAACCCTTTTTGCCGGAGTGACTCATCGAGAGCTTGCCGACTCGTCGGAGTGATATCTTGCGCTTGCAGAGCACCAAGTCCGCGGGTGATGCGTAGTCCGATTGAACCGTAATGTTTGAAGGCCTCGATCGATTGGCGGATGATGTCCCCAGTTTCTGAAGACAGTTGTTTGGTCTGGCGAATTCGGAGAACGAAAGTGGTGCCCGGACCGAGACTTCCTTGGTCGGTCCAGCGAGGACCCTGCCCAAAATTGGCCCCTTCCCCGCCAGAAATGCTCGCATAGAAAAGGATGTAGGCCAAAGGGTCGGCTTGCGCGGGCTTCGGGAGTTGTCCGGTTGCTTTGACTGTGACATCGGAAACACGGATCTGAATGCTGCTCGCACGGGTTGGTTGTGTGCCGCCAAAAGCTTCTTGTTCCTGCTGTGGAGATCCTCCGAGACAGCGAAACCACCATCGGAGAGCCCCGCGGATCGCGCTGGGTCTGATTTCTGCTTGAGCTTGGTTTGCCCCGGCGCAGAAGCAAGGGGTCAGGCATTCGAATTTGATTTGTTCGTGAATCATGAATTAGGGGAGTTTGATGTTGTGTTGAGTGGCAATGTTCCGGATCTTTGGGACCCGCTCAGTCCATCTACCTTTTTTCTGCTTCCGCCACTTTTCCCACTGCTCCTTTTTGGAGTTAAGGAGCATTTGGCACGCGATTTTTTGCTTGTCCGATTCTTCCTTTCCGAGGTTGCCGATGACAAGAGAGAATTCATCAGAGGTGAGATCTTTGAGGTCTGCGGCAATGAGTTCATCCTTGCTGAGAGTGGCGCGGTCTTCTTCTTTTTTCTTGCTCGCTAGCGCATTAGTCCGCTCTTGATCGGCCCGCTTCTGCGCAGCGAAATCGATGGAGAACCAACCATAGCCCGCGTTGGTTTTTGCCCCGAGGCCGAAGAACTCGAGAGCGTTTGAAAGGTGATCTTTGGCGAAGGTTTCAAGTGCAGGAGTGGCGAAGGGCTGGCACGCAAGGATGGGGAAGAGAAAGGTGGTGCCGGAAGGAATGGCAGGAAAAACCAAAGGAATTGGCGACTCATCATCGGTCGCGATCTTCTGTTCGCCTTTGTAGAATTTGGGGTGGTGGCTGGTAAGAATATCGAGGTCGATGCCAGGATCCTTTTCAGGGAAAGTGGGGAAAAACGCGATTGAGCCGCTCAACTGTTTCGGGAATTTATCGCGTCCCAGCGATTGCGTTATTTTCTTCTGGGCTTCCTCCGCGACCTTGGTCCAGTTTTCGCTACGCTGTTGATCGGAGCCTGGGCCCGTTGTCTCCAAGGGGACCATGGCGAGCCAAAAATCAGACTTCGAGGAACCGCCGTAGGGATGATCTTTGGAATGCTGTCTCCCCGGATTCCATTCCTGATCACCGTATCCGAACACCAATGCGATTTGAGATAAGAGCGTGATCTTTTTGTCGAGATCCTGCTCTTGAGAGAGGGTCCAGATGGCATGCCGTCTCACAACGCCTTTGACTGCGCTTCCGGGGATGAAGGGAACGCCGGAATTCCGGTCAAGGCAAAGTCCCCCATTTTCGATGATCCCTCCCGAAGTATTCACAAGAAGGCGGGCTTCAAGTTTCGCAAAAACAATCATTCCGCCCTTTTTCTGAATGAGGGAATTCAGAGTAGATCGATGGGCGAGAAGCCCTAGGTGGCAATCAGCTCGTTTCAGCTGTTCGGCGTGTCTTTGCCGATGAGATTGATCGTCTTGTGAATCGGCGGCCTTGGTTACGCTGTAATGTGATGCTGCCAGTGAACGTGCCGGTTTGGTGGTGGCCAGCCAAAATTCTTTCGCCTCGTGATTTGCGTAGATCGGCATGATTAGGATCGGTGAAAGCGTTTAAGGTAAGCGAGAAAGGCGAGAGTCTCAGAGGTGGCCCGTTTGAGGACGGATGATGAAACTCCGCAGAGAGTGTCGCGTAGTAGTAGCGCTGAGTTGGAATGGATGATGCCTCTGTTCGCCAAGTGAGTGGCGATGGCGGAGGCGATTCGCTCGTGCTGGTTTCCCTTGTCTACCGAGAAGGCAATTGTGGCGATGAGTCCGTTGTTGATGACGAGGGACGGATACCCGGAAAGACTGTCCCCTTCATTACCTGATTTTTTGACGTTGCTTGCTGCCAAGGCGTTGGCTGCCCGGACCTGATCTATGTTGATGAGTTTGCTCATGATACGGTAACTTTGGTTGTGGTGCAAAAGCCCAGCCCTGTTGTTGCGTCGCCACCGATCTGTATGGGGTTTGGGACCGTTAGAAGGTCGAGATCCTTTTCGATTTTTGAGTGAAGGGCGCTGTAAAACAGCGTCTCGGCAGGGACATTTTCCTGGTTGAAAAGTAACCCGTCCTTGGCCGTCCCGGTTTCGTCATCAATGACAACGTGTTGAGCCACCTCGCAGCTACTTTGAGCGAAGTGTGCGAGAACTTCATCACTCACAAGAGCAAGATGTTTACCCGCGAGTTCCTTCCACACGGTGTCGTCGGATGTCTGTTTGGCCAAAGTATCGGCAAGGTCAAACTCTCCCGCATGGTGAAAAAGGTAGTCCTCGAAAAGAGCAGAAGGATTAGTGTTGTTGTTAAGATGTTCCCCAAAGGTAGCCGCTGAAAAGAAGGCTTTATCTTCGTTTTTAATCTCCGGAACGGTGAGAGCTAAGCCTGCGGAACGGGACCAGCGATGAAGAGTCAGAGGCGACGTCAACCAGACAAAGCAGCCCTTGGCCGAGCGGACGGGAAAGGCCAAAAGTTTGGCCTCTGAAAAGCTGATTGAGCCTGCATTTCCAGAGTCCTTTTCATTTTTCCCGGCCCCAAGACCAAAGAGTCGTGCCCCGTCATCAGTGCGCAAGGTTGCATTGCGATCCTCGTCTTTTAATATGCGGTCGTTTGAATCGGTGGCGTTGTATTGATCAGCGAGCACTCCCTTGATCGAAGATCCCGGAATGATCGGATGGCCGGTATGGCGTTCGCGTTGGATGGGTTGGTCGATGGCTCCGACGGAGGAACCTGCTCCAATGTGGAGTGGGGTTCTCGTGAAGAGATAGAGGAGTTTGGTTTTCATGTGGTTTCTAAGATTTTTTAGGGTTGAAGGTTTTGAGAGAGATCGTGGGGGTGCCAGGGGGAGCAGACGCCAAGGCCGTAGCCTTTTTCGCCGAGGAGAGAAGAGCGGCGGTTGCGAATTTGAGTGCCCTCCGAGTCGCTATGCCAGTTGAGGGCGTCGGCAAGTTGTTGCGCGGCATTGGCGGTGTCGCAGGCGAAGTAGTAAACACTCCCTGCCGGGACGGCGAGGTGGGTGGATCGTGCCCCGGCAAGTGACGAGTCGGTTTTTTGAGTCTCCTGATGGATGGCGGTTGCGGCCCATCCGGTAACCGGAAGGGGCTTGCCAGTAAGGGCGGCAACGAGTTTCGCGGCGATGAAGGGGGCATTCGCAACGTCCTTCCTCCAGGCTTCACGGCTCTGGCCAGGCTGGCGGGATGGGCGGGTGCGGAGGCGGAGTTCTTTGGTGTCCGGGGCTATCCACGTGGGCAAGGAGCCGCCGGGGTGGATTGGAATGCCTTTCCCCGCATTTTCCTCGATTTCAGGATAGATGGCAGGAGTCAGGAGAACCCAACGGACGAGATGTTTTTCTTCTGACCCATTTGAGTCGGGGACGAATGCGGAAGGAAAGTCATCGCGGAGCCCCAAGGGAAGCGGAAGGCTTGCGGGAGTGGTGCGCGTGAGGGTTCCGGTACGCTGTTGCCCGCCGACGATGATGTGGGTCCGGGAGCCGGAGTTTTCGAAAGCTTGCATGATGACGTCGCCCGCTTTTTTGTCCTGGCAGTGGGTGAGGAGGCCAAGACGGGTTTCGGGACGAAGACGCAGGTAGGAGGCGGAGTAGAAAGCGCCTTCTTTGGTGCAGCTGGTGGTGGCGTCGATGCCGATCCCGATGGTGTGTTCGCTCTCAAAGAGGTCGCTGTCTTTTTTCCCGGCGTTCTCAATTGGTTTTGCGCCCAAGTAGCTCTCGAATTCGGAGCGGGTGAGCCAGGGTGTTGGTTTTTCCTTGGAGGGGGCGATGGTGTTGATGACGGGATGGAGTGCGTTTGAGGAAGCCGCGAAAAGGTTTCCGCAGCCAAGAAAGGGACGATGGGTGGTGGCGGTGCCAGAACCCTGGGCATCGAGGGGACGAGGGAAATACCAGGTCTCGCTGCCGTCTTTCTCGATCGCAACGGGGAAAGGCCCGGCATTTTGGAGAGATCCGAAAGTGCGACCAAGTTCTTCACGGTCTTCGGCGAGTTTCTTCCCGTTTCGGGCCAAGCGGTGTTGGTGAAGATTGCCGAGGTCGGCACGGCGGAGGGCGTGATGGAGGGCTGCATCGAGAACGTGCGGGAGCGGCCAGCCCGAGCCGTGTCCGCTTGTGGCACCTTCCATGGGCCGACCATCCCGGAAGAACAGGACATCGGTAGGTTGGAGGAGAAGTTGATGGGTGGGAGTGATCATGAGATGGGGCCTTTCGGCAGGTTAGGAGTTGGATTCAGAGGGTTCGCTCTTGCGGGAGGACCAGGCGGCGGTGCGGAGAAGGTTGATGAGGAGTCGGAGATTCTTCCCAAAGAAGGCGGACGGGGTTTCGTCCTCGCTTGTTTTGTGGGTGGTGAGTTCCACCCAGTAGTTGGTGAAGTGTTCTTCTTTGGTGACTCCAAATTTGCCCCCATCATTGCGCTTCAAGATATGTTGGACTTCGCGAGAGAGGATATCGGGGAAAAGTTCCCCAAAACAGCCATCGATCTCGATCGATTCCGAATCGGGCAAGTAGGGGGTAAGGAGTGCTTCTAATTTGTGAGGAAATCGCATGTTGAGCTTCCGCTTGGTGAGGTCAGCAATCAAGGCATGAAGAAGGCGATATCCAGCAGAGTCTTCTGACTTCGTTTCGTCGTCGGTCGACCATTTACACCCCCATTCGAGGATTTCGCCGGAGCGCTTCATAATAGTGATGGCCACGGCTTCGCGACCGAGTTGATTTTTGGCTCGTTTTTCGGCAGCCTGAGCGGCACGGACAACGTCTTGCAAGGGGGACTTTTGGTGGGCGATGGCGATACCGACCGAGACATCGGTTTTAGGTCCGGGGAGGAGAACCGGGAAGTTGACTGGATCGGACAGCAGGCCTGCGTCGGAACCGTGGAGAGCGCCCGAGTCTTCGTGAAGTTGGAGGTAGCCTTCTTCTTGCAGGTTGAATAATGGCGTGGTGCGATCTGAGCGTGTTGAGATCCGGGTTTCCACAAGAGTGCCTTTGATTCCATTCAGGTGCTCTTTCTCACCCCGGAAGGCGGCGCGGAGGGCGCGGGCGCATGGGAGGGCGTCTTTCGCAGGGAGCATGGCGAGGACATCGTCACCACCGGCATAGAGAAGACGACCATCGAATGACTCCACGATTCGCTGGGCGCAGTGGAAGGAAAAGTTGCCTAGAGCTTCCGAAAATTGCAGGTGCCAGGAGGGCGTGACGGCGCGTTGGGCATCGAGAAATGCTGGGGCATTCCCTTTATTTCCGTAAAATTTGTGAGCCTCAGGTGAGAGGCAATGCTCCATCGTAGGTGACTTTGACCCAGAAACCCACTTGCCCATTTCGTCACCATCAAGGGCGAGAATGGCGAAGTATTTCTCGCCTTCTGTTTCGTCAGAATCATCGCCATCTGAAAAAGGTTCGCCGGATGCGATGCCATGGGTGTTGGGCATGGGGTGTCTCTTTTTGAGTGTCTCAGGAGTGATTCCAATAATTTCCGGGAGGTAGACAAACCACCAGAGCCGCTTTATGAGAGTCGAGGCACCCAGGAGTTCATTGGGTTTGAAAGTTCCCCTGCTCATGCCGAGTTTCGGGCCGAGCTTTTCGGCAGCGGTAGCGGCATCGGGAATGGTCAGGATAGCTTCTTCTTTGCCATTGAGGGCATCCTTGTTGAATTTTTTGCCGGAATGCCATTGCCCCGTGGACCAGGCGTCAAAGTGGCGGTGGCTTTTGGTGCCATCGTGAAGCCACTGGATGAGCGCATTGAGGAGGCCCCAGCCGGTGGCGGGTGAAGTGGGATATTGTGGCTTGCAGTTCTCTTTTTCCATCATCGCCCTGATGGCCTCGATGGCAGCGCGGGGAGTGAAGCCGTCCGAGTCCTTGGGGAGAAGTTCGTCTGCTTGTTTCCAGAGATCTTCAAAAGATGCGGGGATGGCGAGGGTTTGCCAGTGGATCTCGAGAAGGCGGGAAACCTGTTGGTCGAAGCGTTTTTCGTCGAAGGCAAGGTCGAGCTTGATCGCGCTGCTTTTGACTTTCTTTGCGATCTCCTTGAGGGAATCCTGGATGTGCTCAGCAAGGGAAGAAGCGTATTCTTCGGAGGACTTGCCATCGTCGAGTGAGGCCGGGAGAAGGGCGAGGAAGCGGTTGGGGAGAGAGGGAGTGAGAAGCTTGGGGAGATTGGTGCCCGTGTAGTCGAGACCATCCCAGATGGATTTTTTGGAGAAGTTGTGTTGCTCGAAAATTTCTTTGAGTTGGAGATCGATGAGGGGTTGGTCCAACAGGTTGGGAAAAAAGACGTGATCCGGTCCGAGGTCGCGGCTGATTTTCCCGAGGGCGGTCGAGACGAGATAGGAAAGGAGGTAGGATCCCGACCAGAGGTCGCGGGTGGACCGGGCGGCGGAAATGAAGTCCTGCACGGGACCAATGGAAAAGAGGAGAAGGCGGGGATTCTTTTCCCGGTCGTAGAAAGTTTCCGTGGTTTTTCCATCTATGCCGGAACGGGCGGGAATCTTACAGGACTGGAAAGCCGAGGTGACTGAGAGGTGGTGCCAGATGGTGTGATCTGGAATACGAGTGTCAGCCGGGAGAAACTGGAAACGAGGGTCAGCAGAGGAAGCCCAGTTACGCCAAAAACGCCACACGCAGAGGTAGGAGGCCCGAGGGTCTTCGGGTGTAAGGGGGTAAGGGCGACTTTTGACACTTTGTTCGAAGGCTTCGTCGGATGACTTGAATTTTGGAGCTGGTTGGGATGCTTGACCGAGTGGATGAGGAAGATCGGTAAGCTCATCAAAGGGTTGGCGCATCTTGGGCCAATGAGGAAAGGGAAGCCGATCGGCGGCAGAAGCAGTCCAGTCGGCGGAGCGGTCGAATTTTTCCGCATCGGTAAACTGGTCAAGTGCCTTGAGCCATCCTGCCCGTAATTCGTGGGTCGCGATATCGGTGGCTTTGTCCGGGGTGTCGTGAAAGTAGGCGTGGAGTTTTTTGCGCCAGTGGGACCTGATATCATCGTTCATTCACTTGCAAGCTGGCTTAAAAAATGAATGGTGTAAATAGAAATGGATCGCTAGGATTACGGTAGAGTGCTACTTTAATCAGAGTGAAAGGGATTACTTTGGAGCGTTTGGAAGTTCTTAGAAAACTTCAAGAGGGGGCAGGAGTGTTGCAGGCGGCAGGAGGTTCCAAGTCGCGTCAAGGACTCTTCAGTCGGCAATTGCGGGAGTTGGAAGGAGCCTGCGGGATGACATTGGTCGATCGTCGAAATCGTAAAATTCAATTGAATCAAAAAGGCGAAGCTTTGGTGCAGCGTTACGAGCAGTTGTTGGAGGAATTAGGACTTACAGATACTAAGGAAGAGAGGAAACCCTCTATTCGAATTGGCGGGGGAGAAGTTGCACTGGTCGAGGGATTGATTCCCCTGCTAGGAAACTATTTCGACCGTATTAAGATGACTCTCCAGTTTCGCAACTTGAGAAGTTCAGATGCGATTCGGCTGTTTCGGCGAGGCGAGTTGGACCTGGTTCTGAGCACAGAGGCCCCGCAGCCGCTGCGCGAGGGGGAGCGGTATCGACTGTTGTTAGAGGAAGGGTATGTCATTGTTACCAACTCAAAAGCGGATCAGTCGAAGGGGTTCTTTCTAAAGACTCTCTTGAGGGAGAAGCTGGTCCTTTTGGAAGGAAAAACTCCGATTCAAACTTTTCTTGAAAACGAGGCTCATAGGTTGAGCATCAAGCTAAAATTGGGAGCACTGTGTTCGACATACGGACAGATTCTCAACTTGGTTGAAAAGGGAGGGTTTGTGGGTGTGATTCCGTCGGTTTGTCGTGCCGTCGCTCGTGAGAAAGGCTTGCAGCTGAGGCGTTTAATTTCGAACAAGCCTCCACCCTATCAGCTCTGGTTGCTCTATCGAGTGGCTGATCCTGCGGGGAAAGGGGACTTGGCGATGGTCTTGAAGGCTCTCGGCGAAGAAGTTTCCTAGTTCTGAGGTGCCAGTTGTAAGTCATAGCCACTTTGGTATGACTGATCGTGCCTTTGGCTGAGGTTGTTCCGTGTCATCTCCGTGCCGTTGGTATTTCTGTGCCGAGGGAAAAAAACATGCCAGCAAGGCATTTTTCATGTGGAGAAAACCTTCAGTGACTTCGGGGAAGTCATCGTGGAAAGTGCCACCCTGGAGCGAGTGGAACAATATGATCCCGGCTGGATCGACGTCAGAATGGATCCCCGCAACGACCGACAACTCCCTTATCCTTACTTGGCTCACGCTATTAAGTTGACGCGAATGACCCGCCGCCCTTCCCGAAGAACCGCAAATCGCGACGGGGCCGTAGTGCTCCGACCCGATCTCGATTCGCTATTGTATATTCGCACGATTAACCTTGAGGATCGATTGATGAGTGCCGTTTTTTTACCGATTGAGGTAGGGACACCGATCACTCAGTGCCACTCTCACAGATCCCGGCGTGCGGAATTACCGCACCGGGCTCCTCGCAGGACGCGCAGTCAGAGCAACGTCAGTGTCTGGTTGATTATTGATTAAGATCATGCCGGTTTGCTTCCACTTGGCAAGATCGTTTGCACGGGCTTTTCGACAATCGTCGGCACGTGCAGATCCCAATGTTTCAACCGCCTGCTAAATTCAGTCCAAATGAAAAATGCGGGCATGTTTTTCTTGTCAGCCAACCGATCGCTTACGGGGGCACTGCCCATTCACGGAGTATCGTCTTCCGCCCTGAAGTATTGCTTCGCTTTGTTTTCTATCGAGTAGAACCTCTGGATTTGTCCGCCATTCCCAGCAATCCCGTCCTCCACCAAGCTCCACACTGACAGATCGAACGAGCTTTCAATCCGGTAGGTCTTGCCTATGGCAGAGGGGAAGGTGAACTCGATTGCGGTTCGGGCATCCGCCACAAGCGCGGGCTTGTCCAGGATGTCGATGGGTGACTTGCCAGTCAGGACCTCGTAACCGTCAAGGAAGCCGTCTCCATCTGTGTCCGCCACCTTGGGCAGAGTGCCGTGGGTGTTGACCTCTGCTCCGTCCAACAAACCGTCGTCATCCGAGTCGTCATCAATCGGATTAGTGAGATGAACCAGCAGTTCGTCGGGGTCACTGAGTCCGTCACCGTCCGAGTCGGCCAGCATGGGATCGGTGCCGTGGATCTTCTCCTCATCCTCATCCGAGAGACCATCCCCATCATCGTCGGTATCGGCGTTATCTCCGGTGCCGTCATTATCGGTATCGAGCCACTCGGTGGTATCGAGAGGCCAAGCATCGTTGCCATCCTCCACGTCATCGCCATCTGTGTCCTTCAAGGCAGGGTTGGTGCCCAGTTCCACGAGTTCTTGGTAATTCGTAAGCCCATCCTCATCGTCGTCGTTGGTGTCGGGTCCGAAGGTTGCCGTAATCGTCTTGTTGGAATCCATCACGACGGACAAAGGGTTGTCAGTTCCTACGGCATCCCCCGACCACATGGAGAATAGATACCCCAGATTACCGGTAGCACCGAGAATCGCGGTCGTGTTGAATCCGTGAGATCCTCCACCGGTAACAGAGCCATAGTCGCCACCGGAGGTGAAGAGCCACGGGTCACGAATCTGGATCGAAAAATCCTGGACGGCTTCAAAGAAGCCGGTGGAGGCCGTGATCGTGCCTGTGAATGTCCCCAGTGTGGTCGGAGATCCAGAAATCACCCCGTTACTGGTCACGCTGAGTCCATCTGGCAATGAACCCGCAGTTACCGCGAAGGAAACCTCTGGGATACCGGTCGCCATGTAGGTGTAGTCATAGGTCATTCCCACCTGCCCTGTGGTGGTAGGTGGCGCACTGGTGATCTGGGGAATCTGCGCAGGATAAGCCGTATAGCCTTGCCATGATGGTGTCGTGAATCCCTGTGTGCCGATTAAATAATAAACAGTGAAACCTCCGGCTGTCTCGTAGAAGACATTCTCTTTCATCGACGGAGGAACGCCAAGAAAGATGGCTCTCGTCAGACTGCTGCAGCCGTAGAACGCCTCTTCCCCGATACTGGTGACACTGTCAGGGATGGTGACGCTCGTCAGTCTTCTGCATTCGGAGATCGCATAATCTCCGATGCTGGTGACACTGTCAGGGATGAAATACGCTCCGGCTTTGCCTTCAGGGCACATGATGAGCTGTGTCTTAGTTAGGTTGAAGAGAACGCCATCTTCACTCGCGTAATTAGGGTTTTCTGAGGCAACGACGATGGATGTCAGGCTCCTGCAGCCGTAGAACGCGCGGTCCCCGATATTGGTGACACTGTCAGGGATGGTAATGGTCGTCAGGCTACTGCAACCGTTGAACGCACTGCTCCCAATGCTGGTGACACTGTCAGGGATGGTGACGCTCGTCAGACTGGTGCAGCGGGAGAACGCAACAACCCCGATGCTGGTGACCCCGTCTGGGATGGTGATGCTGGTCAGACTGCTGCAATCTTGGAACGTGCTAAACCCGATGCTGGTGACCCCGTCTGGGATGGTGATGCTCGTCAGACTACTGCAGACCCAGAACGCATAATCCCCGATGCTGGTGACGCCGTCAGGGATGTTGATGCTCGTCAGTCTGCTGCAACCGGAGAACGCCTGAATCCCGATACTCGTGACACTGTCAGGGATGGTGATACTCGTCAGTCGGCTGCAGCCTGCGAACGCCCTCTCCCCGATACTGCGGACGGGTTTACCGATGATGGTTGCGGGTATTTCAATAGCCCCCACCGCCGTGTCTGGATAATCGGTGATAGCTATCATGGTCCCGTTGTCGGTATAGGTGAACTCACCGAAAGTGTCACCCGAGACGAAATTGCCCAGACAACAAAAAATCAAAATCACCTTGATCCAAAACGGGTTGGTCGAATGGACTCCTCCGGTTGTTCGCTTAATGGGGAAAGGGAATGGGTCTGACCGGAAAATGGATTTCATGAGGTTCGGGGAGGTCGAGGAGTCGGTTGATTCTCTGGAACACGATGGGCGTTTGGACATTTCTGAGGAACAACAGGGACCATAGTAAGCCTTCCCCCCCCAAATAAATAAAAAGCATCCAAGATCCAGTGATCTGAAGCGATTACGGAGTCTCACTCTTTTATCTGTCAACCTCAAATCGATCTCTGCCTGGGTGCTTTTCAACATGGAGGTTCATGCCGCCCACGCTCAACCAGAGGAAGGCTGCGCGGTTGGTCAAAATGAAGAATCTCAGGTTAAGGAACTTGAGACCTATTGCGGCAATCACGGGATGGAACCAGTCTGGTTCATCGACAAGGCGACCGGGACCAATCTTGAGAGACCAGCATTCAAAAAGCTCCAGAGGGAATTATTCTTGGGTAATTATAAAACTGTGATCACCTACAAGTTGGATCGGCTTTCCCGCGATATGGTCGAAGGCTTAAATCTGATCACGAATTGGTTGGAGCGGAGAATTCGTCTTGTTGCTACCAGTCAGAATATCGATCTAAAGGGAGCATTGGGAAAAATGGTCGTGGCTTTACTCTTGGGTGTCGGAGAGATGGAGCATGAATTAAGAAGGGAGCATCAATCTCTTGGAATCGCCATTGCCAAGGAAAACGGTGTTTATAAAGGTAGGAAGATCGGTGCAACCAAAGCCAAGCCAACTCTGGCACTGAAGCTTCGGAGGGAAGGAAAGAAACTGAATGAGATCGCCCTCATTATGAATACGTCGATGAGAACGGTTCAACGGTATTTGAAAGCTGGTGAGGAAACCTGCTGAGGAGGCAGATGAGACCTGAGTAAAAATTCTTGTCCGGCAAATCTCTCCTACCCAGGCAATTCTCTATATGATAGTTAAACATGACTCAATAGATGATCGATATTTGAGTTTACGAGGGTTTCAGGAAGCTGAAAAGTCGCTTAAGTCCGTGCCATTCTTTACAGGCATTCTAAGGGGTCTAGTAGGAGACCGGGGCGATTCTTGTCGGTAATTCTCTCCTACTAGACCCCTTACTTGTGGAATGATTTCTTCTTGGTGGTCACCTTAAGATTGAACCCAAGAATCGTTTTTGCTCTAGCCATAACGGCTTTCTTCAAGCGGGAAGCATCAGACTTCTTACACAGGAGACCGTCATGAACAGAAATACAGTCGATGTCACCATTGCACATCCAGTGAGTCCCCATGATCTCAGATTCGATCTCCATAAGTCGAATGGACGAACCATTCCGGTTGTATTCCTCTTCGGCTGGTTGTTTTTGCTGATCACGCCATTCCTTTATGGTGGAGTAGCCACCTTTTGAAATGGGTAAGAGCATCGTATTGATAACGAGATTGAGGACTGGAAAATGTTCCGCCATGAAATCTCGAAAGTCAGTCTTTAAGATAAGGGCCTTATCAAAGGCATCCTTCCCCCCGCCGTTGATGTAGGAATTAAAGATTACTTTGAATGAGTCTCTCGGGGTTTGATTTGGCTCGGGGGAATCGACTTTCTCTCCAAGTCCCCGGAATTTCTTAATAAACAGCTCATAAATGCCTGTCTTGGAGCGAACCAGAGCTAGCCATTCCCTTCGTTCCTTAGGGAACTGTTTGAACTCATCAGTGTGAGCAATAAACATAGCATGGGCACTGCGGATATCGATCTCCACGGTTTCTTCCCCGTCGATGAGTAGGAATTCACGAAATTCTCTAGCCATAAGAGTTTGGGTCGTGGTGATCCGGCTATTCTCGTTATTGTGAAAGGTTTTACCTCGGTCGTATTCGTAGTTTTGGATGTTCCCCCGTTGCTGGCTTTTTACCTTGACCTTCCAATTCCGAATCTTGGCAATCTCGTCAAACTTGGTGAATACGTCAGGGTGTAAGGTCGTTCTGTGTAGGACGTCGTAGTTGGTCCACAGGTTTTGGTTGTTTATGGTGAAACACTTTTGGCTGGCACTGTGTTCTGCATATGAAGGGAAGAACTCCCCGGTGAACCTGAAGCTGTCGGATCGACCTTTGATGCCATCGAATTGAAGTGTAGTTGTTCTTCCATACTTCTTTTCCCAGTCCCTTTTCCTTTGCTGGGGGGTCTTGGGGACTTGGTAATTTTTGCTGATCTCAACCCATCCTAGTCCATTGGACCGATTAGCGTTTTTAGTTCGGTTGGCTCCAGTGTGTTGTTGTTCTCCAAGAAGTATCCGTTTCACTACGTTGACACTGTCGGTTGAACCATCGCCAAGACATTCCTTTTTTTTAGAATAATTCGCCATTAGTTCTTGGAGGTGTTTTTGACTCAGTTCAAGATCGTCAAGGAACTTGTCCGGAAGAAACGGGGGCTCGTGTTTTTTGTAGCCTGTGGGATAGGCTGTTTCCGTGTCGTAGAAAATGAATGGTCTTGGCTGGGTTTCCTGTTTCAGGAGATCAATGAACAGGAAGGTATTCCTGATGGTATGATCTTTTGTGCTGTCAGGTGAGAAAGTGTATGTCCGAGGTTTGGCTTTGGTTGCTGATTCTGCCGTTAATTCTGCGGCAACTACCTTGGCACGTTCGTAGAGTTCCGAAAACATTTCGTCTGTTGGTAACCGGACAACCTTCGCTGCCTTGAATTGGAAAAATCCCTTGTTTTTGAATGGTTCCGTATTCCAAGACGAGCCATCCTTGTCTATTTTGCTGGCTAATTCAAGAGGGGTCATCAACGTGTTTTTTTGAGTCGTGTCTACTTCTATTGGTATATTGTGTACGTCTCGAATTGTTATATCAAAATCGGTTTCTTCCTCTTCGAACTTAGTTTTATATAGTTTTGATGTTTCTACGTAGAGGGAGGGCGGGGATATGTAGACGGGCTTCCCCTTATTGTTTAAAACCGGTCCGCCATCATACGGATCGGTTTGTCTTATGGCTCGTCGGGGTGGGAGAGTGATGAAACCAAGTTCTTTGAGAGCTAGTTTTCCACGAGAATAATTTGACTGGTCGATGTTTAAGTCGAAGGATTCCTCGAAGTTAGTTGCTGTGAAATCGGCATATGTTGTGGGGAGATTTGGAATTGAATTCTTAGTAAGTTCTTTCTTTACTGAGATCAGTCGAGAGATGATGTTCATTGCCGCTACAATTGCCTTTGGGTAGTGGGCTAGTGGTTTTTCTTTTTTTCTGCGGTGATTCTTCAGAGTGGTGAGAAACTCTCCTGAAGTTGGTTTGTAGACCCCTTTGAGAGTGAGGGTTGTTTTGGTGAGGGAGAATATGAAGTTAGGGGTGTTAGAGTTTGGCATGGGAGGCGTTGAGTCGTTTTTGTGTTGTTTTTTAATTTGTTGTCATAATTAGACATCTCATAAGGCCCATGGCAAGCATGACTTTTGTCTTTGGTGGGTGTTTTGGGTCTGTGCCTTATTGTAGAACGACAATTGTGGAACATCCTCATCCAGAGTCATTCTTTCCCAACCCAACCTCAGGCAACGCCCATAACGGCTGTGTTGAGAAGGAATGACCTCCTCCAGATCCAAACGTGGAACAATCCCTTTTGTAATTGTCGTCGAGTGAAATTCTAATTGTCGTCGCACAACTTTTGTCTGTGTCTTGGGGCTGTGGTGTGTGGTGTATGGTGTGTGGTGTGTGGTGTGTGGTGTGTGGTGTGTGGTGTGTGGTGTGTGGTGTGTGGTGTGTGGTGTGTGGTGTGTGGTGTGTGGTGTGTGGTGT
>Ga0335396_10002934_pt1 | contig 20154 bp, 21 predicted proteins | sample FRY02_FD_205743 | JGI IMG/M metagenome (GOLD analysis project Ga0335396, IMG submission 205743) | Freshwater microbial communities from Lake Fryxell liftoff mats and glacier meltwater in Antarctica - FRY-02 (spades assembly) (version 2) | ecosystem: Environmental > Aquatic > Freshwater > Ice >... | reverse complement strand
AATACAGGGCATCGCCTGTCGAAGACGAGATGAGTTATGGAAACGATGAAAGGGGTTTTGGTGTCCGGTCCGCCTATATCCAGGCCGCAAGCAATCCCACCTTCGTCTCCCATGTAAAAGACTTCTGCTTGCAGGCAAAGTCAATCTGATCAACTACAGTCCAGACTCATAACGCCGGCAACGATAGCAAGTTGCTACAACATGGTCGGGCGGGATCATGATCTGTGCTTGGGTCTCAAACTCCCAAGAATCGAAACTTTTGTACGTCCGCAATCTTGGTGTCATGGAACCATGACGCATCATCACGCCATTGCTGGACGGCAAGAGCCAAGTTTGCGCGGCCGTCCTGAATATCCGCCCTGCTAGTCAAATGTTGGTAGATCCGATTGAATCGCTGGACGGTCATCGGCGCCCCCCATTCGGCAAGGTAGGAGGAGGGCAGGAAGGTCAGCGTCGCGTCGAAATCCACCGTCAGGCAGTACGTGAGGATCGCCCGTCGGTCGGCCTCGCTTCGACCATTGGTTTTCCCGACACGATATCCGAAGCAGAGCAAAGGCGACATTTCCTGACCAAAGAAGTTGATGTCGCCCTTTGAGCGATACTCGCGCTCGAAGTCGTTGCGCGCCTTCAGGATAAATCCTGGAACTGCGGAGCGAATTGTTTCGATCAGTTCTTCGCGCTCAGCACTCAGCCGCTTTCGCTCCTCGACACGCTGTATCTCGGCTGCAAGCGCCCTCGGACGTAGGACGGTCAGCCAGAAAATCAGCGCTGCAATAACGAACAAGAAGATCAGAAGGTTCTCGTTGTCATCCATCGTATGGTCTCCTTATGGTCCATGAGCCTGTGTCGGCGATACCCAAATCCATATATGTCTGTCAATTACATTATTCAATGTCATTGACACCGCAATGAAATGTCCCTACCTCTAACAGAACCGTCGAAGAAGGATGACACCGTGGGCCAGCCGATCCTCGAAACGCTTTCGGACTGGGAGGGTGATGTCGAAGACCTTGCCCATCTTGGCGGGCAATGGTGCGCAATGCTGCGCATCGAGGACCGAGCTCACCTGACCGTTCGCCTTGTGCGTGACTATGCGCAACGGGGGATCCTTGACCGTCCCCGCCGTGAGGGAAAAACCGCCATCTATGGCTGGGAGCATCTCGTCCGTCTGCTTACAGCGCGGTTGCTCCTGCGGGATGGCTGGCCCTTGCAGAAGATTGCGGACGAATTCACGATTCTGTCGCTCGAAGAGATACGGGCCCTGCTGCCGGGCGCCGTGCCGTCTCTGGCCGCGATGAGCTATTCTTCGGCCGATCGGAGCATGACGGACCCGGCACTTGATGCTCTTCGCGCCATCAGATCCAGAAGCGCGGAGCGTTCGATCGCATCGTCGGGTCGGATTGACCATCCCCCTGCATTTGCACGGACCCCGCCAATCACCGACCGCGCTGCTTTGCAGCAGGACCTTACAGCGTCGCGGCAGGCGCTCGGCGAGGACGCCGGGGAGGTTTTGTCTCATGCCTACACCCGCCTCGAAATCGCCAGCGGTGTGGAACTTCATATCGAGACTGCCCGCCTGCGATCTCTCGGACGCGCTGACGCACACGCAGTGGCGCGCGCCGTCCTTGCCACCCTTCTGAATCCCCGACTTCGTAAAGAGGAAAAGCCAGAATGATCAACCTGACCATTACTCCCCAGCATGCTGCGCGGCTTGAGGGCCACGACAATGAACTGTACGCACTTGTGAGAGCTGTTGCCGCCCAAAATACGCCGAACGCTGCAGACGGCGCGGAGAAGCCCCCGCTGAACCTCTCCATCGTGATCGACCGCTCCGGCTCTATGAGCGGCCAGCCCATTGAGGAAGCAAAGCGCGCTGCGGCGTTTCTAGTCGAACGCCTGCGTCCTCGCGATCGCGTTGCCATCGTCACCTATGCAGATGACGCAGAGGTTCTGGTTGCCGGTCGTTCCGTCGGAAGCGGCGTGGAAATCACGAATGCCATTCGCTCGATCGAAACCGCTGGCAGTACCGCATTGCACGACGGCTGGATGGCAGGAGTTGAGCAGGCAGCGCGGATGCGCGAACCGGAACAGATGGGCCGGGTCCTCCTGCTCTCTGATGGCCGCGCGAACCGCGGCGTCTACAACCCTGCAATCCTAGCTCAGGATGCAGCGCGCATTGCGGCGACTGGCATCACCACGACGACCTGTGGGCTCGGCGCCCATTTCGACGAACTTCTGATGCTGGAGATCGCAAAGGCTGGTCAGGGCTCAGCCTATTACGGTGAACGGGCCGAAGACTTGATCGACCCATTTCGCGAGGAACTTGAGCTTCTGTCGAACCTTCTCGCACGACGCCTTCGTCTGTCCCTAACGGCCGGTGAGGGGATCGACCTGACAGTCCTGAATGGCTACCGGCAGGATAGTGCGTTCCTCATTTTGCCGGATCTCGCAGAGGGCGGCGAGGCATGGGCCATGGTGCGCCTTCGGTTCAGCGAAAGGACCGAACAACCAGCGGATCGTCTTCTGCTCAGTGCCCTGCTGGACTTCGAGACCATGAACGGTGAACCTCTTACGGCGGGCCCTTCCCGCTTGCGGCTGCCTCGGCTACCCGCAGGCGCTTTTGCAGCGATTCCTGTCGATGACACGGTTACTGCGCGCCGGAACGAATTGCGCGCCGCAGACATCCAGGATCAGGCGCGCGTGGCGGCACGCGCACGGCATTGGCCCGAAGTTGACCGCTTGATCGCCGAGGCGAAGCGTGAGGCCGGCGACAACATGTGGGTGGCGGAGAGCCTGGACAGCCTCGAGCGGATCGCGCGCCGCCGGGATGTCGAAGGGTTCTCTAAGGAGGCGGTCTTTGCTTCGCAGAAGATGCGCAGCCGTCTTGCTGCATCGGATGACCTCGCGCCCTCGGCTTGGTCGGCAAGTTCGGAGTCTGCACGGGCAGCTTACCTCCGCAAAAAACCAACCCAGGGGCGTCGCTTTGATCGTACTGACGATGAGGATCGCCGCTGAAACGGAACGGCGCGCTACGACGCGTCGGCGCGCCCTAGGCATAAAAACGCTGGCGGTCCGGGCACTTCGGCCCCTCTCCGTCTCCCCGCTCAAACTGCCAAACCCAACAGAAAGGATCTACTTTGAGACGTTCTATACCTTTGATCGTTCTTGCCGCCCTGTCCCTTGCCGCATGTGATGCGGAGGGAAACTTGGGAAGAGAAGATAGTCCGGCCTGGCACAAGCGAACCTCCACCGCTGAAAAGGTCGCATACTTCAAGCCGGCTTGCGAAGCGTACGGCTTCCAGGATGGGACTCCAGAGATGTCGTCATGCATCCAGCGCGAAACCCAGATGTCTGTCGAAGCCGCCAGAGAGCGATCAGAAAGCATTCGAGAGGCCGTAGACGAATTTAACGAAAGCATGGCAGCTCAGAGAAGTCAGCGGCTCAGAACCACTTGCACGACAATCGGCAGGATTACGAATTGCTATTGACTATAGGACACCTCGAAAAATTGCCCTGACCTTGCGGCCATAGTATGATGGCGGTGGCTTTTTGCTGTTTGGGGTTCGACGATGGCGCAGATGGGTTTCTTTGATCGTAAGCACCAAGGGAACCCGCTCTTATTAGGGGCTGTTGACGTTCACTGGAGTCGGATGACTGTTGCTGCGATGGCGATGAATGCGCTGAAACTGGTGTCGGTCTTGCAGCAACGTGTGGCGATACCCCTGTATTCCTTGAGCTTTCCAAAGAAGTTTTCAATCAAGTGTCGCCACTTGTAGGTATCGCGGTAGAACTCGGCCGGAAAGCGGCGGTTGGATTTGGGCGGGATAACTGCCTCAATTCTTGCGTCCGCCAGCGCCTCGCGCAGCCAATTCGCGTCGAATGCCCGATCCGCGAGGAGCTTCCCGCAGGACGGCCCTTCGATAAGCGCCGCGGTGCCTCGCAGGTCGTGGGCCTGTCCAGGCAGCAGCCGGAAGTCGATCAGGTTGCCGAGTGCGTCGGTCAACGCCATGATCTTGGTGGTTATACCGCCGCGAGAACGCCCGATAGCCTGACTTTGAGTCCCCCTTTTGCGCCCTGACCATGACGGTGGACTTTGACGATGGTGCCGTCAATCATGGTGTACTCGAAGTCGGTATCTTCGGCTAACGCCCTGAACATACGATAGAAAGCATCTGCTTTTACCCACCTGCGGAACCGCTTGAATACTGAATTCCATTTGCCGAAATCTTCATGAAGATCGCGCCAAGGGCAGCCCGTGCGTACAATCCACAGCACCGCCTCGACGAACAGACGAGGATCGGGTCCGGTGCGGCCGGGGTCGCATTCGCGCCCAAGACAGTGTGGAGAGATGGTCGCCCACTGGGCGTCGCTCAAAGCAGTGCGGATCAAGGTTGCCTCCCATGTTGACAACAGTGAATCAGTCATTGCGAGATTTGGGAATCCTCAAACGTCAACACGCCCTAGCCGGATATATTCTTGGCGTGGTGATGTCGGTTTCAGCCAGGAGAGGTTGAGACGCCTGATTTCACGCCTGTCGCTGGGACCGATGCGCCCGCGCTGGACGGCATCGCTCCAGCAGGCTCAGAAGCACGCATTGAGATCACACTTGAGAACGGGCGGCGGATCAGCTTCAGCGCTGGTGTTGATGCAGGCTTTGTTTTGGAGCTTGCCCGAGGACTGGCCGCATGATCCCTGTTTTGGCGGAGGCGAAGATCTGGCTGGCTGCGGGTGTGACGGATATGCGGCGGGGCTTTAATGGTCTGGCGGCCCAGACAGAGCAGGTTCTTGCGGGAGATCCCTACTCGGGCCATCTGTTTTTGTTTCGCGGACGGCGCGGAGACCAGATCAAAGTCATTTGGTGGGACGGCCAAGGGGCCTGCCTGTTCACCAAGCGTCTTGAGCGGGGCCGGTTCGTGTGGCCCTCTGCCAAGGATGGTAAGATCAGCTTAGCGTCCGCAGCCCCCCTAGCATGGTTCCTCCCGGACGATATCCGTATACGGGGGCGCGCAGCGCGGCATATCGCCAGCGTCAGAGTGTTTTTTTTGGGAAGCCACCCCCTCGGGAAGCCACCCCTGAAACCCAGAAATAGCACAATAAAACAGACACTTGGCTGGTGGACTCCGTGGTGGATACCCTGGACTCCGGAGTCCAGCTTGAAGCCAGTGAAATCCACCATGGATTCCGCAACCGGAGTCCAGCCCGGAAGCCAGCCCAATCCTGCAACAGGACAATCCACATGACCCTCAGCTTCGCCCCGGAGCGCATCGAGCAATGGCCGCTCGCGCGTTTGCAGCCCTATGCCCGCAATGCCAAAACGCACGGCGCGGATCAGGTCGCGAAGTCGCTGCCAGCATGGCGGAGTTCGGCTGGACCGTGCCTTGCCTCGTGGCAGAAGACGTTGAGTTGATCGCGGGCCACGGCCGGGTGCTGGCCGCGACGCAGATCGGGTTGATTGAAGGCGTTGCGGGCGGCTGTAAACCTGCGCCTGGGAATGCGGGCAGCGGCGTTCGCCGAAGCCGCCACCAAGCCGTCACCAAGTGTAACCGGGCTGAGTTCAGAGTTGACGGCACACCTGCATCGCTGACCGACGTGCGCGCCAAGGCAGGTGCCGTCAGTCGACCTTTGCCTTGAGCGCCAGCGTGGCCTGGCGGACCTCGTTCACGCTTTCGGGCGAACTGCACACGCCGAGAACCAGTGCATCCTCGTCGCTGGCGCAGACATAGGCATGCGGCATGGTGGAGTCGATGTAGACCCCTTCACCCACTTCGAGGTGCAGGGGCTCGTAATGCGCTGTGTGCACATCGATCGCGCCGGAAACCACATAGATGAATTCTTCGCCTGAATGGCTCAGCATTTCGCCAAATTCCTCGATCGAACGGGACTTCACACGGGTGATGATCGGGATCATCTTCTTGTGGCGGAGTTCCTGGCAGACATATAAGTAATCATAGTTGCGGGTCTCCAGCCGTGACGCCTCGGCTTGCCGGGCTATGCTGCGTCGGTTGCTGGCCATCAGTGTCGGTGTGTCGGAAAACAGTTCGCTGACATCCAGATCCATCCCTTCGGCAAGTTTGATTAGGCTGTCATAGGTCAACGATATCTTATGGTTCTCCACCTTTGACAGTGTCGAGATCGACAAGCCGCATCGGTCTGCCATCGTCTGCAGGGTCCATCTGCGTTCCCTGCGCAGTTGACGCAGTTTTTCGCCTAATGCGGTTGTCTTGCTCATCCGTGGCTCCCCCTTCTCGTCCGTGCTCGATGCCTTGCGCTCGGACCGCATACGCGTCGAAGTCTGTCGGATCAATATGCTGTGCCTTGCCAGTGTAAGTGCAATCAACCGTGCCGCCGGCGCCTTCAGCGGCCACTGTTGCGGAGGGCAGCCGTGCTGGTGCTGAAGATTGCGGCACAGCCGCGGTCCAGAACTCACGCCCGTACCGCAACCGCAGGAACGATCAATTGACACAGGGTGTGCCATAAATTCAGTCTGAGCGCGAGCTCCATGAAAAAAATCTTTCCTTTTGTAAAAACTTGCCGCATCGTCGCCGCATGATCGATATTGCCGACTACATTGTAATGGGTGCTGGGATCGCGGGGGCTTCGATTGCGTGGGAGCTTTCGCGCGATGCCAGCGTCATCCTGATTGAGCGCGAATCGCAACCGGGCTACCATTCGACCGGGCGATCGGCAGCGGTCTACACCGAGATTTACGGAAATGCAGTTATCCGTGGCCTTACGCTCGCCAGCCTCCCGTTCTTCAAATCGCCGCCCGAGGGGTTTTCCGAGGCGCCGTTGCTGAAGGACCGGCCGATGCTGATGATCGGTCGGCCGGACCAGCAGTCTGCGATCGACGCGCTTCATCAAAGCGCTGTCGCGCTGGTGCCATCGGTCCGGGTGCTGCGGGGTGACGAACTGCACGAACTCGTGCCGATGCTGCGTCCGGGCTACGCAGCCGCAGCGGTGCTGGACACCAACGCCGCCGATCTGGACGTTAACGCCATTCACTATGGTTTCTGGCGTGGGGCACTTCAACGAGGCTGCAAACTGGTGCGCAACGCCGAGATCCTAGGGATTCAGCGTGCGATGGGGTGCTGGACGGTGGACACCAGACAGGGACCGTTTCGTGCGCCGGTTGTGATCAATGCGGCCGGTGCCTGGGCTGACGAGATTGGTGCGCTGGCGGGCGCCATGAAGATTGATTTGGTACCAAAGCGGCGCAGCGCCTTCATCTTTCCGCCCCAGAATGGCCAGTCCATCGATCACTGGCCAACTGTGATCGACGTTGGCGAGCAGTTCTACTTCAAGCCCGATGCCGGCCGAATCCTCGGGTCGCCGGCTGACGAGACGCTGTCACCTCCCTGCGATGCGCAACCCGAAGACATCGATATCGCCATCGCCATCGACCGGATATCCAGGGCGGCCGTCTTTGACGTTTCACGGATCGAGAACCGATGGGCCGGGCTGCGCAGCTTCGTGGCCGACAAGACCCCGGTCGTCGGCTTCGACACCAGACAGGAGGGGTTCTTCTGGCTGGCTGCCCAAGGCGGCTACGGCATCCAGACCTCGCCCGCCCTGGCGCAGCTTGCCGCTTCACTGCTTCGCGCTGAACCCCTGCCGGCAGGGGTGGCGCGGTATGGGGTGACGCCCGACAATATGTCGCCGGCCAGGCTTCCGCAAAAAACTTGACGAAACGTTCACGGATCACCGGGCGCCACGTCGCCCCCAACAGTGAGAGGAATACGACATGACCTTGATACGCTTGCCGATTTTCGCAGCCCTCGGGATTAGCGCGGCCGCCATGTCCCTGCCGCTCCAGGCCCAGAGCGGCGATCCAATCATTATCGGAGCTGCCATCGCCGAAAGCGGCTTTATCGCCGCATATGACGTCGATCCGGCCCGCGCGGCGCGGATCGCCATCGACGAGATCAATGCCGATGGTGGCGTTCTGGGCCGACCGCTACAACTGATCACCGCCGACACCCGCAGCGACATCCCCTTCGGCGCAGTCGCCGCGATGGAGGTGCTCGAGGCTGGCGCGGAGTTCGTCATCGTGACTGGCGATTTCGACTTTGGCGGCGCGGCAGCGCGCGTCGCCAACCAGGAGGGCGTGATCGCCATCTCGCCCTTTGCCGCCGATCCGCAGTTCGGGGTCCAGGGCATTGGGCCCTATGCCTTCACCTTTGCCACGGCCAGCGACACGGTGGGTACCGTTCTGGCAGAGTTCGCAACTGAGCAGGGCTGGTCCACCGCCTATGCTCTGACCCAGACCAATATCCAGTATGACCTCTCGGTCAGCGCCGCCTTCCAGCAGCGTTTCATCGCGCTCAACGGCGAGGAATCTCTTCTGGGCACCGACACCTTCTCGCTGGACGATGTCAGCATCGCCGCGCATATCACCCGCATTCGCGCCCTTCCGCAGGAGCCGGGCGTGCTGCTGCTGTCGGCCTTCAGCCCTGCCGGACCCAGCGCGCTGCGCCAGATCCGCGCCGCCGGGCTCACCATGCCAGTCGTCTCGGGTGAAGACATGGACGGCGACTATTGGCTGGAAAGCGTCCCCGGTTTGAGCGACTTCTATTTCGCCGCAATGGGTTCGGTCTTCGGTGACGATCCCCGCGAAGAGGTCCGCGAATTCCTGGCCGAGTTCGAACGGCGCCACGGCACGCATCCGTCCACCGCCCATACGCTCACCGGCTACTCGGTCATCCAGGCACTGGCACGCGCGATCGAGCGCGCCGGCACCACCGATTCTGATGCGATCAGGGCCGAATTCCACCGCTTCGAGGATGAGCCCCTGCTGGTCGGTCCCACCTCGTTTGACGAGGAAACCCATATCAACTTTGCTCGCCCGCTGGCGATCATCACGGTGGAAGACGGGACGCACCGATTCATCGAGATGCGTGCGCCCGAGGTTGTTCCCAGCCTTCAGGTGCGTTGATGGCCTTGTTTCGGCACGTGACTGTCATCGCCCATCAGGACATGAACGGCATGGCTGAAACTGCTGGCCTTCTTGCGCGCGGGGTCGGTGTTCATTTCGAGGGGCTGGTGGCTCTGGATGGGGTGGACCTTCACCTTGCGCGCGGCGAAATCCTGGGGCTGATCGGCCCGAATGGTGCGGGCAAAACCACCCTGGTCAATGTGCTGACCGGTTTCCAGCAACCCGACAAGGGCGCAGTGCTGGTTGACGGTAAAGACTGTACCGGTCTGCCCGCCCATTCCTTTGCGCGCACCGGCGTGCTGCGCACCTTCCAGGCGGCACGCCTCTTTCCGGACTTCACCGTTCGCGAGAATGTCGAGCTTGCCGCGCTGACAACCGGGCAGACGCGCAGTCAGGCCAGCGCGCTGGCCGAAGAGCAACTCGACCTGCTGGGCCTCGGTGCGCGTGCCGATGTCAGGGCCGCAACGCTGTCTTATGGCGAGGCGCGGCTTGCCGGCATAGCCCGCGCCCTGGCTGGGCGTCCACGTTATCTGCTTCTGGACGAGCCTGCCGCAGGGCTTAGTCCTAGGGAAGCCACCGATCTGGTGCATTCGATCTCGGCAATCCGCGACCGGGCGGGTTGTGGCATCCTTGTGATCGAGCACAACATGAAACTAATCATGGATGTCTGCGACCGGGTGACGGTTCTGGCGCGCGGGTTGATCATTGCCACCGATACCCCGCAGCAGGTTCAAAAGGATGAACAGGTCCGCCTGTCCTATTTGGGCGAACCGGATACCAGCCGCAGCGGCCGCGTGCGCAGGCCGGCGCAGGCCGGGTCGGTGAAGAAGCCGTCCGAGGTCGACATGACAAGCCAAACGGGTAGCGACACGGCGCCGCTTTTGAAGATCGATGATCTGTCGGTCCGCTATGGCCAAGTGCGGGCGCTGGAAAAGGCTTCGCTCTCCGTCCCAGCGGGTGGGTTCGTGTCGGTGATCGGGCCCAACGGCGCCGGCAAGTCAACCCTGATGGCCGCAATTGCCGGGTTGGTCGCAGCGGCATCCGGCACCATCGTATTCGATGGTCGTCGGCTCGATACGGGGGTTCCGGTCGAACGCCGCGTCGCCGAGGGGATCGCGCTGGTGCCCGAAGGCCGACGTATACTGTCCAACTTGACGGTCGAGGAGAACTTGCGCGTCGGCGCCACGCTCAAGCGCCACACACCGCAGCACGCCGAACGACTGGAGTCGGTTCTTGCGCGCTTCCCGATCCTGCGCGAGCGGTTTCGGGGCTATGCCGGCAAGCTTTCAGGCGGCGAGCAACAGCAATTGGCGATCGCCCGCGCGCTGTTGGCGGCCCCAAGGCTTATTTTATTGGACGAACCATCGCTGGGGCTGGCACCGCTGATGATCGACGCGGTCTATCAGACGCTCGATGCGCTGCACGCCGACGGGTTGTCGATCCTGCTGGTCGAACAGAACGCCAGCCGTGCGCTGGCAGCCTCAGACTATGCCTATGTGATCCGCAACGGATCGGTCGAGCTTGAAGGCAACGCTGCGAACCTTGCCAGTGATCCGGCCTTCGAGCGGGCCTATTTTGGTTTCTCCAGCCACAGACAGGCGGCCGCAGCCTCGGTCGGAGCAGTGGCGCCATGATCTTGCTGCAAACCGTGATGGACGCGCTCAATGTCGGCGGGCTTTACGCCATGATGGCGCTCGGTATCGGGCTGATCTTCGGCATCATGCGGCTGATCAACTTTGCGCATGGCGAACTCGTCATGGCCGGGGGCTATGTGATCTGGCTCATGGGTGCCTACCCTGAGATGCTGGTGATCGTAGGCTCACTCATGGCGGTGATCGTGCTAACGCTGTCGGTTGAACGCGCAGCCTTTCGCCCTTTGCGCGGCAGCGACCCGGCAGTTCTGCTGGTTGCATCCTTTGCGGTTTCCTACTTCCTGCAGAACCTGGCCGTGCTGTTCTTTGGGGCGCGGCCCGTAGCTTTTACCTTCCTGCCCGATCTGGCGCGCAGCATCGATCTGGGCGGGGTGCGGGTTCCGATCCTGCAACTGTTCTCGATGGGCTTGACCGTGGCGGCTCTGGGCGGGCTCGTGCTGATGCTGAAGTTCACCGAGATTGGCATCCAGCTGCGCGCGGTGGCGGAAGACGTGGTGACGGCCCGGCTGTCAGGCATCAACGTGAACCGTGTGATCGCGGTTGCATTCGTGATTTCGGCGGCGCTCGCCTGGGTGGTCTCGCTGGTCTACTCGGCGCAACTGGGACAACTCAGCCCGTCCATGGGGGTGCGCCCCGTGGTGATTGCTTTCGTGGCAACCATTCTTGGCGGACTCGGCAGCCTCACGGGCGCGGCACTGGGGGGCTTTGCCGTGGGTGCGCTGACGGTCCTGCTTGATGTGCTGCTGCCCACGGAACTGCGTGTCTTTCGCGAGGCTTTTCTTTTCGCACTGGTGCTGGCGATACTCTTGTTGCGTCCGCAGGGCCTGATCCGCGTACGCGCGCTGCAGGGGAGGGTCTGATCATGGGTCTGCGCTTCCTGCGTCCCTATCTACTGGCGATCTGGCCCGTTGTCGTCCTGGCCCTTGTCCTAGCGATGGTGCTTCTGTGGTTCGGCGAGGCGCCGGGCGGGCGGCAGCGGATCATTACTGCCGCGCTGGTCAATCTGGTAGCGGTGACGGGGATCTACATCTTCATTGGCAACTCAGGCGTCACGTCTTTCGGGCATGTCGGGTTCATGGCGGTCGGTGCCTATTCGGCGGCCTGGCTGACGATTCCGCCGGCGATGAAGGCATCGCTGCTGCCGGGGCTTCCGGCGTGGCTGGTGGCGACAGAGCTTGCACCCGGCCTTGCGGTGCCCCTGGCCGGGCTTGCGGCGGCGGCGGTTGCGCTGATCTTTGGACTGCCCCTGATGCGCCTGTCCGGCATCACCGCCTCGATTGGCACCTTCGCGATGTTGTCGATCCTGCACTCGGTCTTCGCGAACTGGACGCCGGTTACCGGTGGGCAGGGCTCGCTTTATGGCATGCCGCGCTACACCGACATGCAGGTGGCGACACTCTGGGCCCTTGTGGCGATGGTGGTAGCGGCACTCTACCAGGCCAGCCCCGCCGGAATCCGCCTGCGCGCCTCGCGCGAAGACATGGTGGCCGCCCGCGCTGCCGGTGTCAACGTGCCGCGAGAGCGGTTGATCGCCTTTGTCCTCAGCGCCTTTTTCGTCGGCGTTGCGGGTGCGCTGTTTGCCTATCTGTCGATGGTCGTGGTGGCCAACCAGTTCTATCTGCAACTAACATTCCTGACCATTGCCATGCTGGTGATCGGGGGCATGCGCAGTCTGACGGGGGCTTTTGTCGGCGTGGCCTTCGTGTCGATTTTGGCCGAGATACTGCGACAGACCGAGCGCGGGGTCGATATCGGAATCATCAGCTTCTCAGGCCGTCCTGGCCTGCAGGAAGTGGGGCTTGCGACAGCCATGTTGCTGGCATTGATCTTTCGCCCGCAGGGTCTAACCGGCGGACGCGAGATCAGGCTGCCGCAGCTGCGCATGCCGAAACGGAAATCACGCAAGGAGAGAACGCCATGAGGCTTATCGGGGTAGACGTCGGAGGCACTTTCACTGACGTGATCTTTTCGGACACCGAATCCGGACAGGTCTTGGTTCACAAGGTTCCGACGACGGGCGACGACCCGTCGCGCGGGGTTCTTACCGGCATCTTCGAGATGTGTGAGCGCAACGGAATTGACCCCGGCAGCATCGGCGTTGTTTTTCACGGCACAACGATCGCCACCAACGCGGTGCTCGAATACAACGGATCGGAAGCCGGAATGGTGACGACCGAGGGGTTTCGTGACATCATACACATCGGTCGCCACCAACGACCGCAGCATTACTCAATCATGCAGGAAATTCCATGGCAGAACCGGCCACTGGTCAAGCGCCGCCACCGCAAGGTGGTGGCTGAACGCCTCGTACCGCCAACAGGCGAGGTGCTGGTGCCGCTAGACGAGGATGCCGTGCGCCGGGCCGCGCGCGAATTGCGCGCCGAAGGAGTCGAGTCAGTGGCGGTGTGCTTCCTGTTTTCCTATCTCAACCCGACGCATGAGGAGCGCGCGCGCGACATTATCCTGGAAGAGTTCCCCGAAGCCTTCGTGACAACCTCCAGTTCCGTGGTCTCGCAGTTCCGCGAGTTCGAGCGTTTCACCACCGCCGCGATGAATGCATTCATTGGGCCGAAAGTGCGCAATTACATCTCGCAACTGGACAGGGCACTGCGCGACAGGGGGCTGGCGGCCGAATTGCGGATCATGCGGTCAAACGGCGGCGCGGCCACGCCCGGGCGCATCTCTGAATTTCCGGTGCTTACCCTTCTGTCCGGTCCGGCGGCCGGGGTGATCGGTGGTGCTTGGTCGAGCGCCCTGTCAGACCACCAGAACGTCATCACCTTCGATGTCGGGGGCACCAGCGCCGACATCGGCGTCGTCACCCGCGGAACCTTCAGCGAGGCATCGGCCCGCGACACCTATATCGCCGGCTATCCGGTGCTGGTTCCGATGATCGACATCCACACCATCGGCGCCGGCGGTGGGTCTATCGCCCATATCGACACCGGCAATGCCTTCCGGGTCGGCCCGCGCAGCGCCGGCTCGTTGCCCGGTCCGGCGGCCTACGGACGCGGCGGAACGCTGCCTACGGTGACCGATGCCAATGTCGTGCTGGGCCGCCTGGACGCCGAGAACTTCCTGGGTGGCCAGATGGCCCTCGATACCGAAGCGTCGCGTCGGGTAATCGCCGAAATCGCTGGGCGGTTGGGTATGACGGACGACGAAACCGCCGAGGGGATCATCACCATCCTCAACAGCAACATGGCCAACGCCATCCGCTCACGTACGGTGCAAAAAGGGATTGATCCGCGCGAATACGCGCTGATTGCGTTCGGCGGCGCCGGGCCCCTGCACGGTGCCGAGGTAGCCGAAATGCTGGGGATCCCCGAAGTTATCGTGCCGGCCTATCCCGGCATTACCTCGGCGCTCGGCCTTTTGACCTGCGATCTGAAATACGATGTGATAAAGACCGAGTTCCAGCTCAGCACCGCTCTGGACCTTGACCGGCTCAACAGCAATTTCTCGGTTATGGAACGCGAGCTGCGCGAGCAGTTCACAGCAGACGGAATCGACGCCGAAAAGGTCGTGATGCTCCGCCAGGCCGATACCCGATATGCCGGGCAGGGCTACGAACTGCGCGTCGATGTCCCCGCCGACACCTTGGATCGCGCAAGCATCGACCGGACGTTCGAGCATTTTCACAAGGTCCATGAAACCGAGTATGGCCACTGTTTCCGCGAAAGTCCGATCGAGATCGTCAACATCCGCTTGATCGGCAGTGCGCCCAGTCCGCAGATCGCCTGGACTGCGGTCGAGGCGTCCGGCAAGTTGGAAGATGCGGTGGTCAAGATGGGGCGCACCCGATTTCGCGTCGATGGCAAGCTGGGCGAATACGACACCACCTTCTACCGCCGCGATCTGCTGCCGCGCGATACGTCGATCCCCGGCCCGGCCATCGTTCTGCAACTGGACACGACCATCGTCGTGCCACCCGCCTGGCGCTTCAAGGCCGATGACCAAGACAATCTGATCCTCACCAAAGGAGCCCGGTAATGCCCTCACCCATCCCCGCCACCCGCATCGATCCGATCACGGCGAACGTGATTCAGGGCGCTCTGGAAAATATCGCCATCGAAATGGGCTACAAGCTGATGCGGATGAGCTATTCCAGCATCATCCGCGAGTCCGAGGATTTCGGCGCCGCACTGATCGATGCCCAGGGTCGCCAACTGGCCGAAGCCAAGCAAAGCACGCCGCTGCAGTCGGGGCCGATTCCGGGCTACATCCGCGGCATGTGGCGCTATTTGGAGGAACGCGGCGAAGAACTTCGGCCCGGCGACGTAATCATGCATAACGATCCCTATGCCGGCGCCAGTCACGGGCCGGACGTGGCCTTCATCGTGCCGGTCTTTCATGAGGGCAAGATCGCTGGCTATGCCGCCAATACGGCGCACCATCTGGATATCGGCGCGCATACTCCGGGCAGCGGTGGGATCGTCGATGCCATGGACTGCTACGCCGAAGGTCTGCGGTTCCAAGCGATCAAGGTCTTCGAGGAGGGTCGGCGCAACGACCAAGTCTGGCACATGCTGCGCACCAACATCCGCCTGCCGAATGTGGTGCTGGGCGACATGGAGGCGCAGATCGCGGCCTCGCGCATCGGGGCGCAGCGCTACGCGGAAATCCTCAGCCAGTATGGGCTGGAAACCATCACCGCCGCGACCGAGGACATGTTCGATGCCTCTGAGCGTCGGTTGCGCGCGGCCATCGCCGAACTGCCGGACGGTGACTACACGGCCACCACCCATATAGACGGCTATCTGGACGATCCCAATCCCATGCGCCGCGATCTGCCGATCAAGGTGACGATCCGCATTCGCGGTGACGAGATGGAAGTCGATCTGACCGGGACCGCACTCCAGGTTCCGGACCGGCCCATCAACATGCCGCTCGAAGGGACCGTGGACTGCGCGGTCTGGTTGTCGATCCGGTCCGTGCTACTAGACTCGGCGGTTCACGGTGAAATCCAGCAAAACGACGGCCTGACCCGGCCCATCAAGATCATCGCGCCGGTCGGAACGCTGGTCAATCCGATCTTCCCGGCCCCGGTGATCGCGCGCTTCTGCCCGGGGATCGAGCTGTCGAACGCCATCGTGCAGGCGCTGAGCCAAGTGGTGCCGCGCCAGGTCAGCGGCGGCTGTGGCAATGGCGGCGGGCTCTTGCTGGCCGGCAAGCAGGGAGCCGATTTCTGGCTTCAGGTCGAGCTGTTCTCGGGCAGCTACGGCGGGCGCTGGGGGATGGATGGCATGGATTCCGTCGACGTTCTCTATGCCAACACCCGCAACAACCCTATTGAGGACATCGAATCGCATGTGCCGCTGCGGGTCGAGCGCTATGAGTTGCGCGAAGGGGTCGTGGCCCCGGGGCGCTGGCGGGGCGGCGTCGGATCGATCCGGTCCTTGCGGTTTCTTGCCGACGGCTCGGCCTCGGTCGAGAGTGAGGGGCACAAGTATCCGCCGCGCGGCCTGTTCGGTGGCGCCGACGGGACTCCCTCGCAACTGATCCGGCGCACCAAGGCCGGAGAGGACATTCAGCTACCGTCAAAACTGCCCCACCACAACTTTGATGAGGGTGATTGCATCATCGCCATCCGGGCCTGCGGCGGCGGCTACGGAGACCCGCGCGCGCGAGACCCCCAGACCGTTCGGGGCGATGTGCTCGACGGTCTGATCACCGCCGAACAGGCCCGCACGCAATATGGCGTCTGTATGGATGACGTCGGCAACCTCGATTCCGATGCCACCATACGCGCTCGCGAAGCGATGCATTGAACAGGAGACAGCAACATGTCGCGAAAACTAATCCTTGCCGGCGCCCAATTGGGCCCCATCGCCCGGTCCGAGACGCGTGCCCAGGTCGTTGACCGGCTGATCGCGTTAATGCGCAAAGCGCATGATCGCGGTGCCGATGTCGTCGTTTTCCCCGAACTGGCCCTGACCACGTTCTTCCCGCGCTGGTGGATGGAGGATCAGGCCGAGATCGACGCCTTTTTCGAGACCGAGATGCCCGGACCCGAGACCCGCCGCCTGTTCGACACAGCGAAAGAGCTGGGTGTGGGGTTCCACCTCGGCTATGCCGAATTGGCCGAAGAGGGCGGCGAGACGCGCCACTTCAATGCCTGCATTCTAGTGGACCAAGTCGGAGCCATCATCGGCAAGTATCGCAAGGTGCACTTGCCCGGCCATGCCGATCATCGCCCGCAGATGCCCTTCCAGCATCTGGAGAAGGCGTATTTCGACGTCGGCGACCTGGGGTTCAACAGCTGGGACGCCTTCGGCGGGCGCTTTGGCATGTGCATCTGCAACGACCGCCGCTGGCCAGAAACCTACCGCGTGATGGCCCTGCAGGGGGCCGAGGTGGTGGTGCTGGGCTACAACACACCGACCCACATTCCGTGGGAGCCGGTCTACGACCACCTGTCGGGCTTTCACAACCACCTGGTCATGCAGGCGGCAGCTTATCAGAACAGCATGTACGTGGTCGGGGTGGCAAAGGCCGGGATGGAGGAGGGCTGCATGCTGCTGCCCGGCAGTTGCATCGTCGCGCCTTCAGGCGAGATCGTGGCGCTGGCCACGACCGCCGACGATGAGGTCATCACCGCCCGCTGCGACCTCGACATCTGCGCCTACAACCGCCGCGCGATGTTCAACTTTGCCGAACACCGTCAGCCGCAATATTACGGACTTATCTCGCAGATGCCGGACTGACTTGTGACAGGATCAATGCCGGGTCTCGAACTCGATCCGGCACTTGCCACGCGTACGCCAGCTTCCCGCAGACGGAGCCCGCATATGTTCCGAGTGCTGTTAATTGTCACTGAAAGCTGACCCGGCAGCGGCCAAAATTGTCACTGAGAATTGACCCATGTGCAACCTTGCCCCAAGCGTGTTGCGTTCAATCGGTTTCATACCCTGCGGCTCTGAAGAAGTTGTAGCATTCCTCTTCGGTAAAGAGGTCGCAGACGTGGCCGACGGCCTGCCACAGCTCATCATATGTGCGGGCAGCGGCTCGTCGGATCAGGGCCTTGAGCTTTGCGAACGCCATCTCGATAGGGTTCAAATCTGGGCTATAGGGCGGAAGGAACAGGAACCATGCTCCGACAGCCTTCAGAGCCGCCGCCGCAGTCGGGCTTTTGTGGAAAACATCCCGTTCAAGCCCGCAACCCTGTCGGGGTCGGGCATCTTCGGCGCGCGTGGCGTGCGCTCTCGCACCGTCGTCATCGAAAGCCGTGACGGCACGCTGTCGTTGATCCCGTTCTCCGAACGTGGCTCGGCTTACGACCAGCAGACCCCCGAACGCCGCGATGTGCGCGCCTTCGTCTGCCGCCAGTTCAAGAAACAGGACGTGATCTGGGCCTCGGAAATCCAGCAGGTCCGATATTTCGGCACCGGGTCCGCCACCCAGCAGGTGCAGGCCGAAGTCGCCCGCAAGTTGGGCCGCCTGCGCAACGATGCCGAGACCACCTTCGAATACCACCTCTTCAACGGCATCCAGGGGCTGGTGAAAGACCCGCGCGACGGTGCCACGGTGGTGAACTACTTCACCGAGTTCGGCATCACCCCGGCGGCGGAGGTGGATTTCGATCTCGACAACGCAACGCCTGCCTCGGGCGCCCTGCGCAAACGCTGCCAGGCGCTGATCGAAAGCGTCGAGGATGTGATGGGCGGCCTTGCCACCGGTGCGATTGCACTGCGCGCCGAATGCGGCTCGGCCTTCTTTGCCGATCTGGTGGCGCACAAGGAGGTGCGCGAGACCTACCTCAACACCGCCGCCGCCGCCGATCTGCGGTCGCGGGTCGCCGACGAGGTCAGCTTCGGCGGCATCACCTTCCGCCGCTACCGGGGCGGGCCAGGCTTTGGTGTCGCAACGGACAAGGCGGTATTCTACCCCGAAGCAGTCGACGGGCTCTTTGAGATCTACCACGCCCCCGCTGACACCTTTGAGACGGTCAACACGCTGGGCCAGCCACTCTACGCACGCATGATCCCCGACAGGGATCGCGACGAATGGGTTCGGTTGGAGATTGAGAGCAACCCGCTGCCGATCTGCACCCACCCGCAGGTGCTGCGTTCGGCTCGGCGGACGTGATGAGCGTCTTTGGCGCTGCCGTCGGCGCGCTCTTCCCCGATCCCAACATCGGGCGCGATGCGGTCTATATCGCCGACGGCGGCGCACCCGTTCAGGTGCGCCTCATTGCCCGACGCGCCGATGCTGTCACTGACTTCGGCGATGCCCGGCTCTGGTCGGAAACCACCCGCATCGACCTGCACGCGGCAGAGGTGCCAAATCCGCGCCCCGGCGACCGGATCGAGATCGATGGTGATGCCTTCCTCATTCAGGGCGAGCCGGTCCGCGACCGCGAGCGGTTGGTCTGGACAGTTGACCTGAGGCCCGCGTGAAACTGCGGCTCGACATAGACCCCGACATCGTCGCCATGATGGCGGCGGAGGTCGCCGCGGGAAAGCGTGCGGTGACGGCAGCGATGCGCGAGGCTGGGATCAGTCTGAAATCTGCCTGGCGCATGCAGATCACCGGCGCGGGGTTGGGTACCCGACTCGCCAATTTGATCCGGCTCGCCAGCTTCCCGAAGTCGGGTGAAAGCCTGAACGCCGCAGCGCTGGTCTGGTCGAACGCTCCGGTGATCGTCGGCGCGCATGACACCGGCCCGCTGATCCGCTCGAAAAACGGGTTCTGGCTGACAATCCCGACGGCAGCGGCGGGGAAGTCCACGCGCGGCGGCCGGATTACCCCCGGCGAATGGGAGCGCCGCACGGGACTGCGCCTGCGTTTTATCTATCGCCGGAGGGGCCCGAGCCTGCTCGTCGCTGAGGGGCGGCTGAACACAAAGGGCCGCGCGGTGGCATCACGGTCGAAGACAGGGCGGGGCGTCGTGACAGCGCCGATCTTCCTGCTGGTGCCGCAGGTCAAGCGTAACCGCCCGATTGGCACCGCCTGCCAGATGTTGCCGTTATGGGCTAAGACACGTGCATAACGACGTCGTTAGCGACGTCTCTTGTGCAGGGGTTGTCGATGCGAGGGGATATTCTGGGAATGGAACGGCGGCGGCGATGGACCGCCGAAGACAAGCTCGCGATCGCCTTGTCGGTCGGAATGGATGGGGCGACGGTCACGCAGGTGGCGCAGCGCCACGATATCACGCGGCAGCAGATTTATGCCTGGCGGCATGCTTTGAAGAAAGCGGGCTTGCTGCGGCCTGCAACGGGTGCGATGTTTCTTTCTCTGGACATGCCGACCTCATCTTGTGCCCCGGTTGCGCACGAAGCCGCTCCTGCTGCGGCCTTGCCAGACGACATCCCCATCGAGTTATGTTTGGGCCATGGGCGCTGCCTACGCTTCCACGGCTCCATCGATGGAGCCACACTGACACGCTTGATCCGGGCGGCAGAGGCGGCATGATTGGTCCGGGCACCGGCGTTCGTGTGTATCTGGCCTGCGGCATCACGGACATGCGCAAGGGGATCGAAGGTCTTGCGGCGCTCGCGCAGGACGTTCTTCGGCAGAAGCCGACAGGTGGCGCGGTGTTTGCCTTCCGGGGCCGCCGTGGTGACA
>Ga0335396_10002921_pt1 | contig 20205 bp, 17 predicted proteins | sample FRY02_FD_205743 | JGI IMG/M metagenome (GOLD analysis project Ga0335396, IMG submission 205743) | Freshwater microbial communities from Lake Fryxell liftoff mats and glacier meltwater in Antarctica - FRY-02 (spades assembly) (version 2) | ecosystem: Environmental > Aquatic > Freshwater > Ice >... | reverse complement strand
TCGGCAGCTTGAGGTCTGGCGTGAGCACGTGGGCGGTCCAGCCAGCGTAGTTTTTCTTCCAGTGCGTGGCCAGTTGCGCAAAGAAGTCGGACACCTCTTCACCGGTTTCTGAGACCGCTCGTTCGCGTGCAGGGTTGTGGCCGCGCTGTGAAGGTTGTGCGTGTTCTTGTTCAAGTGGCAGGCCGAACTCGTCAATACGCTCTCCATTGAATACGCCTTGAAACTGAGAGCGACGACTACTGCCTTCGTTCGATGAAACACCCGCAACACTGGCCACCTCAATACGCTCGCCGCGGTACTGTGCCTCGTTTAGTTTGAAGCGCTGGATCAGCGTGCCCATGGTGCCGTTGAGGATGGCGATGCGTTGGGCCTGGATGCCAGGCAGGGCTTGGCCTCGGATGTAAGTGATCGGTTTCATGCCCGCGATTGTAGAAAGCGTCCTCCGGTCCCGCTGGGCTGTGGTCATCGCCTCAAGGTGGCGAGCTCGTCGCACAATACGCCTAGAAAAAGGGCGTTGTCTTCCGCCGTGCCGACCGAGACACGGAGAAAAGTCTCGAAGCCCTCCTCCATCCAGGGTTTGACGATCACGCCGCGCTCCAGCAGCGCCTCGTTCACTGGGCCATTGGGCTGCCCCAAATCCACAAACAAGAAGTTCGCCGCCGAGGGCGCGACGAGCAGACCCATGGCGCGTAGTGCGGCGGCCATGGCTTCGCGGCGCTGCACAGTTTGCGCCACGCCTTGCGCCATGTGGGCCTCGTCGTCCCACGCGGCCAATGCGGCCAACTGGGCCGCCAGGTTCACGCCAAAAGGCGTGCGAACGCGGTCCAGCAACTGCACCAATGCGGCGCCGCAGGCGATGCCGTAGCCCACGCGCAGGCCGGCTAGGCCCCAGGCCTTAGAGAAGGTGCGCAGCACGATCCAGGCACCGCCCCAGTCGCGCAGCATGTTCAGCGTGTCGGGATACCCCGGCGTCAGTCGGGCGTATTCGACGTAGGCCTCGTCCACCACCAGCAAGGTGCCAGTCGGCGTGGCGGCCAGCAGCCGGATGAAGGCCGTCGCGTCGAACATGCAGCCCACCGGGTTGGAGGGGTTGGCCAGCATGGCCAGCTTGGGGCCACGCGCCAGCGCCGCGCACCAAGCGTCGACATCGAAGCCGAGTTCGTGCGTCAACTCCAACAACTCGACCTGGGCGCCCATCATGCGCGGGTATATCTCGTGCAGGCCGAAGACTGGGCGTTGCGTCAGCACGCGGTCGCCGCTCGACAGCAAGGCCAGGCACAGCATCTGCAAGATGGCCTCGGAACCGTTGCCAATGACGACGTGCTCGGCCGTCGTGCCGCTGCGCGCAGTGATGGCTTCGCGTAGCGCCGTGCTGTTGGCATCGGAGTAGTGCAGCACCTGGACCGCCAGGCCGGCCAGCGCCTCGGCCACGCGCGGGCTGGGACCGTGGGGGTTCTCGTTGCTGCCCATGCGGGCGATGTGGTTCACGCGGTAGCGCGCACGCACGGCCTGCGAGGACAGTCCTGCGTTGTAGATCGGCAGCGGCGGCACCTCGGGGCGGGCCAGCGCGAAGATGGAGGAAGCGGTGCTGGTGTTCATCGGTCGAATATCTTTCCTGGGTTGAGTAGATGCAACGGGTCCAGCGCGGCCTTTATGGCGCGCATGGCCGTCAGTTCGGCTGGCGTTCGGCTGCGGTTGAGAAAGGGCTTCTTGTGCAGACCGATGCCATGCTCGGCCGAGATGCTGCCGTCGAAGTCGCGCACCAGGTCGTAGACCAAGTGTTCCAGGCCCACGACGTCGCCGCCCACGGTGGAGGCGTCGGTAGACACATGCAGGTTGCTGTCGCCAATGTGGCCGAAGAAGATGCTGATGTGCCCCGGCCAGCGCGCGTCCAGCGCGGTGCGGCAGCGCTCGACAAAGCGGCCGATCTCGCCCATGGGCAGGCTCATGTCGAAGTTGACAGGCGGATGCATGTTGGTCGGCAGCTCGGCCGTGGCCTCGCGGATCTTCCAGAAGGAGGTGATCTGGGCCTGCGATTGGGCGATGGCGGCGTCCAACACCAGGCCTGCTTCCATGGCCTGGTTCAGAACGTCTTCGAGCGCGGACTGGAGCAAGGCTTCGTCGGGGCCATCGAGGTCGATCAGGGCCAGTAGCGCATACGGTTGGTCGAACGGCTCGCGCAGGTGCTGCCAGGTCATGGAGGCCTCGATGAAGTCGCGCCACATCAGCTCAAACGCGGCTAGACTGGCGCCGCAGCGCGCCTGCAGGCGGCCCAGCAAGGCCAGTGCGGCGTCGAAGTCGGCCACGGCTACTAGCATGGTGGCGCGCGCTGCGGGCGCGGCATGCAGGCGGAACAGTGCGCGCGTGATGACGCCCAGCGTGCCCTCGGCCCCGATGAACAACTGCTTCAGATCGTAGCCCGTATTGTTCTTCTGCATGGGCCGCAGCATCGGCAGCACGACGCCGTCGGCCAACACGACCTCCAGCCCCAGCGTCTGCTCGCGCATCATGCCGTGGCGCAGCACGCCGTTGCCGCCGGCATTGGTGGCCAGCGCGCCGCCGATCTGGGCCGAGCCGCGCGCGCCGAAGTCCACACCGAACAACAGGCTCTGCGCGGCCGCGGCCTCTTGCACGGCCTGCACCGTGGCGCCGGCCTGGGCCGTCAGAGTGCGCGTCTTGACATCGACAGATTCGATGGACTGCATGCGTTCGAGCGACAGCGCGATGCCTTCGGTGCACGGCACGGCCGCACCCGCCAGGCCGGTCAGACCGCCCTGCGGCACGACTGGCACGCGGTGCTGCGTGCACAGGCGCAGCGCGACGCTGACCTGCTCGGTGCTGCGTGGGCGCACCAGGGCCAGCGGGCGCACCGAGGCGACACCACTCCAATCGCTGAGGAAGCGCTCGGGGATCGCGTCGCCGGTGGCGACGGTGTCATCGCCGAGCGCAGCGCGCAAGCTCGTGAGGAAGGCGCTCATCGAGGCGTCTCGGCGAACGCGAGCATGGCGTCGAGTAGGTGCGCAAGGTGCGGCTGCACGCGGGCCGCCACCTCGGGCAGGTAGTCGAACGGCAGGGCTTCCTGCATGTAGCTGGACTGAGTCATCTCCAACTGCACGGCATGCACGCCCTCGCCCGGCCGGCCATGCTGCCGCGTGATGTAACCGCCCGTGAAGCGGCCGTTCAGCACGCTGGTGTAGCCGTCGGCCTGTCGGGCGATGGAGAGCAAGGTGTCGGCCAGCGCCGGGTCGCAGCTCGTGCCCTTGCCGGTGCCGAGATTCAGGTCGGGCAGCTTGCCGTCGAAGAAGCGCGGCAGTTCGGAGCGGATGGAATGCGCGTCCCACAGCATGGCGATGCCGTGCGCGGCCTTCATGCGCGCCAGTTCCTCGGTCAGTTTGGCGTGGTACGGGTGCCAGATGGCGTTGCGCCGCGCGGCGACCTCGCCCTCGCCGGGCACGTCGCCATTCGCGTAGAGCGGCGTGTCGTCGAAGGTGTCGACCGGGCACAGGCCAGTCACTCTCTGGCCGGGGTATAGGCTGGCGCCGTCCGGCGAGCGGTTCAGGTCGATCACGTAGCGCGAGTGCGTGGCCACCAGCACCGACACGCCGATTTCGTCCGCGAAGTCATACAGCCGTTCGAGGTGCCAGTCGGTGTCGGGCACATGGCGGGCCTCGTCGGTCAGGCGCGCAGCGAGTCGGGGCGGCACGTGCGTGCCGACGTGCGGCATCGAGATCAGGAGCGGCCGCGTGCCCTGCCGAAAGCGGAACGGCGGTTCGGTGATGGTGAAGCTCATGGCGCGTCCAATAGTTGACGGCGCGCGGCCACGAAGCCGGCCGCAGCGCTGTCGTGAAGTTCGTGGCGACCGGCGGACCCGACGTGCGGATGGCCGCTGACCCATACCTTGGCGATCGCGCTGGTGCGGTGGCTCGCGAAGACATGCGAGGACAGCATCTCAGGCGCAGGCAAGCCGCCGAGTACCGTGTGCGCGCCGTCAAGCATCACGAAGTCCGCCTGCTGACCGACGGCGAGGCCGCCGACGGCGCGGCCCGTGGCTTGCGCGCCGCCCTGCACGGCCGTGAGCGTCATCGCCGTTGCGACCTGCGGCTGTGCCGCATCAGCCGCGACGTTGCGCTGGCGCGTGCCGAGGCGCTGGCTGTATTCGAGCATCAGCAGCTCTTCGGCCGCGTTGACGCAGATGTGGCTATCGGAGCCGATGCCCCAGACGCCACCGGCCGCGCGCCACGCCGGCAGGTCGAAGATGCCGTCGCCAAGGTTCGCCTCGGTGGTCGGACACAGGCCCGCGACCGCGCCGCTCGCGCCCGCGCGGCGGTATTCGTCGACGTCCATGTGCGTCGCGTGCACGAGGCACCAGCGCGCGTCGACCGGCGCGTGGTCGAGCAGCCAGGCGACGGGCCGCTGCCCGCTCCAAGCGATGCAGTCGTCGACCTCTTGGGTTTGCTCGGCAATGTGGATGTGGATCGGCGCGGTCGCGTCGATCGCATCGAGGCCGGCGAGCGCTTCGCGCAATCCGTCGGGCGGCACGGCACGCAGCGAATGCGGGGCTAGTCCCAGGCGCACGCCCTGCGCATCGCACAGTGGTTTCAGGCGATCAAGCAGCTTCAACATCGAACCGGTCGAGCGGATGAAACGCCGCTGGCCTTCGTTCGGTGGCAGCCCGCCAAAGCCGCTGGTCTGGTAGAGCACCGGCAGCAAAGTGAGCCCGATGCCGGCGCGCTGTGCGGCGCGCATTAAGGCGAGTCCGAGCGTCGCATCGTCGGCGTAGTGCCGTCCGTCGATGTCGTGGTGCACGTAGTGAAATTCGCAAACCGAGGTGTAGCCGGCCTCCAGCATTTCGACATACAGGCCGAGCGCGATCGCTTCGAGCTGCTCCGGTGTCAGCCGCGCGGCAAAGCGGTACATCAGCGTGCGCCAACTCCAGAAACTGTCTTGCTTTCCGTCGACGCTCTGGCCGCGGTATTCGGTGAGCCCTGCTATGGCGCGCTGGAAGGCGTGCGAGTGGAGGTTCGGCATGCCGGGGATCACCGGACCGCTCGTGGTGGTCATGTCATCAGGCGCTCGGTTGCCTGTTTCGACACGGGTCAGCTCACCGGCTTCGTTCCACGCAAGCAGCACGTTCTTCGCCCAGCCCGAAGGCAGCAGCGCATCAGCCGCGAATAGCGAGCGCATCATGTGCCTTGCTCCATCACGATGCGCTCTTGCCGAACGACGCTCCGCATCACGAAGTTGAAGTGCCGCATTGCAATGTGAATCTCATCGTGGCTCCCCGTTGAAAATGGTTTGAAGACAGGGATTGGCGCCCATCGCGTAACAAAGCTGGGCCGGACGCTGCACATCCCACAATACAAAGTCAGCCCGCAAGCCAGGGGCCAGTACACCACGGTCTTTTAAACCCAGCGCACGAGCCGCATTGCGCGTGACGCCTGCCAGAGCCTCTTCAGGTGTCAACCTAAAAAGTGTACAGGCCATGTTGAGCATCAGCAGCAGCGATGTACAGGGCGAACTGCCGGGGTTGCAATCGGTTGAAATTGCCAGTGGCACGCCAGCTGTGCGCAGTTGCGCGATGGGTGGCAGCTTGGTTTCACGTAAGAAGTAAAACGCACCAGGCAACAACACCGCCGTGGTATCTGCTTGTGCCATAGCCTCTACACCGGCATCGCTGAGCCACTCAAGGTGGTCACAACTGATGGCGTTGTAGCGCGCGGCCAGTTGTGCCCCGCCGCTGTCGCTGAGCTGCTCAGCATGTAGCTTGACGGGCAGGCTCAGAGACTTGGCCGCTTTAAATACACGCTCGGTTTGCGCTAGGTTAAAACCAATCCGCTCGCAAAATGCATCAACGGCATCGACCAAGCCTTCAGCATGCAGCAATGGCAGCATGCGCACTACGGCATCAACGTAGTCATCCGTTCGGCCAGCAAACTCGGGCGGCACGGCGTGCGCGCCTAAAAACGTTGTCAACACAGACACGGGATGCGCAGCCTCCAAGCTGCGAGCAACACGCAGCATTTTGCGCTCATGCGCCAAAGCCAGGCCGTAGCCGGATTTGATTTCCACCGTGGTAACGCCTTCAGCCAGTAGGGCCACTAGGCGGGGTGTGCTTTGCGCTTGCAATTCAAACTCAGTCGCGGCGCGGGTGGCTTTCACAGTTGATGCAATACCGCCGCCTGCGTTAGCAATGTCTTCATAGCTTGCACCGTTCAAGCGCTTCTCAAACTCTCCTGCACGGTTGCCTCCGTACACCAGATGCGTGTGGCAATCAATCAAACCAGGGGTGATGAGCGCCCCCTTTGCATCAATGGTTTGCGTGCAGTTTGCCAGCAGGTCTGGGGGTAAGTCTGTCCGCGAGCCTACCCATTGCAGCACGCCGCCGTTAACCACCAACGCTGCGTCCTCGATCAATCCATAAGGCTGCACAGCATCAGCTTGCATGGTCGCAACTGTGCAATTTAACCAAACGACAGATAGCAAAGTCATACGTCAATTTCCATTAAAAGAGCATCGCTACCCAGCACATAAATGTCCCTATTCGCATCAACATGCATCCATCCGAATTCATGCTGCGAAAGTTCATATATTTCGCTGCCGATTTCCACGGTAGCCCTTTCATTATGTGTGTAAACAGCTATTATTTTAGGAGTATTGGTGGTCATTTGAAAACCACCATTAATCCGCAGCATACGCGCTGATGCACCGCCCTGCACCATCAAATTGAAGTCTTGCGTTGCGCCGCCCAGCAGCTCACAGCTGGTTAGTACAGCGCCGTCAAATGCCAACGGTGCATCACCTTTACCCAGCATATGCATATAGCCATCCACCGTCAAACAAACACCATCACCGTCTAGCACAACAAACCAGCGCTGCACACCTGCAAAACTTGAAAACGGGCCAGATTGCACCACCTCGGCTACAGATGCGCGCCACTGCCAGGCCACTGAATCAGGCCAGGCCAGCAGCTCGCGTGTCGTACCGCCAGCGTTGCGCCATGGCGTCGACGCCACGTCATTCAAACAAACAATATGCCACGTCATGCCTGAAACTGCCCCGCAAAACTGTACCGCGTACCGGGGTAAACCAGCCGCGCCAGGCTAGCCACGTGTGCACCACTGACGGTGAGGCGCGTGATGGACAGACATGGCGTCAGGTGGTGCCGGGCAATGGGCGGCTGTGCCACAGCAAGATCAGCAGCACGCCCGGAATGGCCACCGCTGCCACCACCGGATTGGCAAACACCAAAGACAGGGACAGCACGTTCAACAGCAGGAAAGACGGTTTCGCAATCGGCCGCGATACATAGCCGGTGTAAGCCGCGCCCAGGCCCATCACCGCCACGATTGAGCAGACAGAAGCGAGCAAAAATGCCGACCAGGTGAAGTCAATCAGCAACAAAGCGGGCGTGTAGACAAAGGCAAACGGCACCAGGGCTTTGCCCATGGACAGCCGGAAGGCCGTCATGCCCGTGCGCATGGGTTCGCTGCGCGCAATCCCTGCTGCGGCAAACGCGGCCAGTGCCACGGGCGGCGTCACATCGGCCAGCACCCCGAAATAAAAGACAAAAAAGTGCGTAGCCAACAGGGGCACGCCCAGGCCCGCTAAGGCCGGTGCCACCATGGAGGCCAGGATGATGTAGGTGGGTGTGGTGGGGACGCCTGCGCCCATGATGATGCAGGCAATGGCCGTGAACAGCAGACCAAACAGGATGGTGAGTTGTTTGACGTCAAGCCAATTGAACACATCCAGCACCATGAACATCTGGGCGGCGACGCCCGACACATCAATCACCCAGGCCGAGAACTTGAAACCCATGCCGGTGAGCGTGGTGATGCCCAGCACAAAGCCTACGCAGGCACAGGCCGCGCCAATGCCTAGCGCCGCTTTGGCCCCCATCTCGAAACCTTGAACCAACGCCCGTGGTTTGATGGCCATACCCACCATGTTTTTGCCCAAAGGGCCCAGCAAACGTGGAATCCACGAGCAAGCCACCGTGAGGGTGATACCCCAGAAAGCGGCCAGGAACGGTGTGTACTGCATCAACAACAGCGTGACCATGACCACCAGCGGAATGAACATATGCCAAGAACTCTTCAGCACCCAAAGCAAAGATGGGATGTCTGCCTGGTCCATGCCGCACAGTTTTAGGCGTTTGGCCTCCATGTGCACCATGTACAAGATCGCAAAATAATGCAAAGCGGCTGGAACGATGGCCACCAGGATCAGCTGGTTGTAGGGGATGCCCAGGGTCTCGGCCATGATGAAGGCTGCAGCGCCCATGATCGGCGGGGTGACCTGGCCGCCGCAAGAGGCCGAGGCTTCCACCGCACCGGCAAAGCGCGGCGAGAAGCCGACTTTTTTCATGAGCGGAATCGTCATGACCCCGGTGGTCACGGTGTTGGCTATGGGGGAGCCTGAAATCATGCCAAACAGACCGGAAGCCACGACGCTGACCTTGGCGGGGCCGCCAGAAAAACGGCCAGCCGCAATCGTGGCCAGGTTCACGAACAGCTGCCCCAGCCCGGTGAGCTGGGCCATGACGCCGAACAGCACAAAGTGAAAGACGAAGGTGGCGACCACCCCCACAGGAATTCCGTAAATACCCTCAGTGCCTTTGTACAGGTGAGCCACGATGCGCGATAGGCTGTAACCCCGGTGCGACAAGTCGCCGGGCAGGTAAGGGCCCAGCAAGCCGTAAAAAATGGCGCCCACCCCCAGCAAGGGCAAAAAGATGCCCATGGTGCGTCGTGTGGCTTCGATCACCATGGCAATGGCGATCACGCCCATCATCAAATCCAGAGGTGTGTGCTGGCCGGGGCGCTCGATGTAGATGTGCTCAAAGAACACCAGCAGGTACAGGGAAAAACCCGAAGCCAGCGCCGCAAACACCCAGTCGCGCCAGGGAATGTGCGTGTGGCTGCCGTCAAAGTGTTGGAACGGCAGCGACAAGCCTGCCAGCGCCACCAGCACCGCCATGAAGGCGTAGCGCATGGCGTCAGGTATCGGGTCGGCGATCTTGTCCAGCAGGCTCCAGCCCATGAACAGGTAAAATGCCGCCAGGCCGATCGACACCATCCATTCCCAGGGACCAGGCAGGCGCTTTTGGCGAGGAAACACTAAAAAGCAAAGACCCAGCACCACAGACAAGTGGATGGCACGGTGCGCAATTTCGTTTTCGAGACCAAAGCCTGCCGTGTAGTAGTGCCAGGCCGACAAACCCGCAGACAACACCAGCACGATCTTGGCGCTCCAGCCGGCCAGGCGGCGAAAACTCGATTCGGGGTCAAATTGTTCGATCAGGCGATCTACTTCTTGCTGACTGGTCGTCATGGCATTTCTATCTTGGCAATGGACAGTTTTCGGCCCGAATTTGAATGGATTTCAGGCTCAGCTGGCCCAGTAAGATTACGCGTTGTTCAGCCAGCACCAGGCGCATCGACTGGGCAGGCAAGGGCAAGATCACCAAGGGATCGACCACCCGATCCAGCTGCAAACGCCAGCCGGAACCATCGCGCAACAAACGTTCACCGGGGGCGGCTGCCGAGGGCAGGCCATAGCCTTCTCCCTCAAAACGTTCTTCCACCAGGTGGGCGCGCCAGCCTTGCGGGCCAGGCCGCCAGACATAACGGTCCAGCACCGGAGTGCCCAGCACCGAGTGGGTGAACGCCACATCGGCAGCGGGCCTGGCCGAGTTTAGAGGTAATCGGGTCAGGGGCCGTCCGCTGCGGTGCTCGGTGAGCACCAGTTCACAAGCCTGTGCTGCCAGTGAAGGGGCGAGCGTGCTGAGCAAAGACGTCAGCAGTGGTGCCATCAGCGCCGCCGCCCACCGGGCGTGGCGCTTGGGGCATCTCACTTGGCGATGCCTTTTTCCTTGAAGTAACGCAAGGCACCAGGGTGCAAAGGCACGCTGGCCACTGCGGTGGCGGTGTTTAGGTTGATGTTTTTGCCCTGCACGTGCACCTGACCCATGATGGTGGTGTTCTCATACAGGGCCTTGGTCACTTCGTAGGCCACGTTCTCGGACACGCCGTCGTGGGTGGCCCAGATGGCCATCACGGCGAGCGTGGGCACGGCGGCAGTCTGGCCCTTGTAGCTGTTGGCGGGCAATTGCACCTGGGTGTAGTAGGGTTGCTCTTTGAGCAAAGCGGCCACTTCGGGGCCAGACAGCGGGATGATCTTCAGGGCATGGCTTTGCGCAAAGTCGGTCACGGCAGCCACGGGCACACCACCCGTGATCAAGGTGGCGTGCAGGTTGCCGTCCTTGATTTTGTCCGCGGCTTGCGTGAAGGAGGAGCTGTCTTCTTTCACGTCGGTGCGGGCCATGCCATGGACCTTGAGCAAGTCAGTCAGCAGCTGGTACTGACCCGAGCCGGGTGCGCCAGAAGAAATGCTTTTACCCCTGAGATCCTTGATGCTGCTGATGCCCGAGTCGGCGCGGGTGATCAGCTGCACGGTCTCGGGGTACAGGGCACCCAGGGCACGCAGGTTCTTCAGCGGTGCGTTGGCAAACTGGGCCTTGCCGTTGTAGGCTGCGTCCAGAATGTCGGCGGCCACAAAAGCCGACTCGATGTCTTTGGTGCCCAGCAGTTTGGCGTTGCCCACCGAGGCGCCAGCGGATTCAGCGGTGGCTGTGATTTTCTTGCCATCGACAGTGGCCTTGTTGGAAATCAACTGGGCCAGCATACCGCCCAAGGGGTAGTAAGTCCCCCCCGTACCTCCCGTGGCAATGCCGAAGAACACGCGCTGTTGTGCGATGGCAGCACCCGAAAGAACGGCAGCAGAAGCGACCAATGTCATGACCAGTCGGCGATTGAGTTTCATGGGTAATTTCCTTCAGAAGGTAGTGAGACAGTCAAAATATCTACAGTAAGGCCGCTTTCATCGCGCTGCCTTGTTTGCAGCGGTATAGTGTGGATTGGAATCCTTGGACTTGCCCATCGTTTTTAAAAATTGATACTCAATATCAGAAAAACCAACGGAATCCTTCGCACACACGCGCCCAGCGCCATGAAAAAACGTTCTTCTGACAAAGTGACGCCCCCGTCCTGGGAGCAGCTGGGCATCTGGGTGGCCTTGGTGGAAACCGGTTCCGTTTCGGCGGCGGCGCACCGGCTGGAAATATCCCAGGCAGGGGTTTCACAGCACATTCGGCAACTAGAGGAGACGCTGGGCACTTCGCTACTGGACCGGGCTACGCGCCCGGCGCACCCCACGGCCGCAGGTCACCGCCTGTATGAGCAAGCGAAGGATTTACTCGCGCGCGCCGGGCAGATGACGGAAACCGTGCGGGCGCTCAGTCGCAGCAAAAGGGCCATGCTCCGGATGGGGTGTGTCGATTCCTTTGCCGCCGTGATCGGCCCGCAAATGGTGCGCGGTTTGTCCGGTCGTGTGCAGCGTTTGCGCCTGATCTCGGGAATCAACCCGGGTTTGGCCGAGATGTTTGACAACCACCAGCTGGACGTGTTGATCACCACCGATGACCCCAAGTCGCTTCCCGGCCGAGAATGCCTGGCCTTGTTTTCAGAGCAGTTTTTGGTGGCCGTCCCACAGGACTTTCAAGTGCCGCCACTGGCGTCTTTGTCGCAGCTCAGTCAGATGCGGCCCTTCATGCATTACAGCACCCGGTCCAAAATGGGCGTGCTGGTGGACGCCTACCTGAGCCGCCACGATCCCGATATTGAGCGGGTGTTTGAATTTGATGCGACCGACCCTTTGCTCAGTCTGGTGTGTGAAGACCTCGGCATTGCTCTCACCACCCCGATGTGTTTGTGGCAATCGCGCTACCACGCCATGAACTTGAAATACCTGCCTTTGAGCGCCTTGCGCCACCAGGGCCAGCCCTACCCGGCCTTGACGCGGACTTTTTATCTCGTGTACCGAACCGACGAGTTGGGCCCGCTGGCCCAGGACATTGCAGCCATGGTGCGGGTGACCGTGCGCGAGTTGCAGCGCCAGTGGGTGGTGGGTTTGAAAATTCCGGCCAACCTGATGGCGGTGGACGAAGCCGCTCATCCCTGAGCCTGAATGCGCCCTGTTTGATGCTGATGATCAGCCGATGCAAAACTGATCGCAGTTTCTGGCAGGCGCATTAAGCTGGCGGCGAACAACAGGAGTCGGATGTGAGCACTTGGGATGCGATTGTGATTGGGGCCGGTGTGATCGGCACATCGGTGGCCTACAACCTGGCGGCCATGGGCGCCAAACGTGTACTGGTTTTGGAGAGGGATCAAATCGGGTCGGGCACCACCTCGCAGTCGAGCGGCATCTTGCGCACCCATTATTCCGTGGTGGAGAACATAGCGCTGGCCCAGCAGTCCTGGGCCATTTTTGAAAATTTTGCCGAGCACCTGCAAGACGAAAATGCGTCAGCCGGTCTGGTGCGCTGTGGTTATCTGATCGCTGCACCGGAAGGCTCCAAGCTGGCACCGTTGAGCGAGGCCTTGGCCGCGCAAGAGGCGCGGGGTATTGAGGTCCTCAGACTCAGCCCGCAGGAAGCGGCCGAGCGCTTGCCCATTTGCCGGTTTGACGATGCGGCCTTGATCGGCTTTGAACCCGACGCGGGCTTTGCAGACGCCTATCTGGTGGCCAGCAGCTATGCCCGCGCCGCCCGCAGGCTGGGCGTGAAGTTCATGGAGGGTGAGCGTGTGACACGCCTTTTGCTGGAGCAGCAAAGGGTTGTCGGGGTTGAAACAAACAGCGGAGTGTTCCATGCCCCGGTGGTTATTAGCACTCAAAACATCTGGTCCCATGAGTTGACCCAATGGACGGGCATCGAGGTGCTACTGCTGCCCGAGCGCCACAAAGTGATTGCGCTGGAAGGTCCCGAGGCCTACACCTACAGCATGCCGGTCTACAAAGACCTGGGCTCGCCGGGCATGCTGTATTGCCGTAGCTACGGCGGTCGACAGATGCTGGTGAGCGAGGGCACGGCAGGCGAGGCACTGAGCGGGCCTGACAACAACCAAGGCGATATTTCCATGGACGATGTGGCGCATGTGGGCGAACAAGTGTCTCAGCGCTTTCCATCGTTCGCTGAAGCCGGCCTGGCTTCAGCGTGGACCGGGGTGTACGACGTGACCCCGGACTGGAACCCTGTGCTGGGTGCCGTGCCGGATGTGCCCGGTCTGGTGGTGGGTTTTGGCTTTTCAGGGCACGGCTTCAAGCTCTCGCCCGCAGTGGGTCGGGTGCTGGCCCAGGAAGCCCTGGGCCAGCCCACCGATGTCCCATTGATGCCTTATGCGCTGGAGCGTTTCAGAACCGGTCATTTGTTGCATGGCCGTTATGGTTCGGGTGCGGTGGCCTGAACAGCCGCGCACCCAAAACCGACCCCAGCAGGGTGACCAGTGCCCATGCCCGCCACGTACCAGACCGCAAAAAAGGCGAAGCTGGTTTCATTCAAACGAACAACGTTCCACGTCATACCTGAAACTGCCCCGCAAAACTGTAACGCATGCCGGGGTACACCAGGCGCGCCAGACTGGCTACGTGAATGCCGCTGATGGTGCGCCGGGTCATCACCAGGCAGGGATCGCTCCGTTTGATGCGCAGACAGCGGGCTTCCAGGGGGCTGGGCAAACAGGCCTCAATCGAATAGCTCGCCTCAGTGAGCGGCGCGTGTTCCAGTAAATAGTGCGTCGGCGTCGTCTGCTCGAAATCAACGCCCATATAGTGCGGTGCCGATTGCGGGTTGACATGGCGGTCTTCAAATTGAATCGGCACCCCATCCTCAAAATGAACGAGCACCGAGTGAAACACCTTCGCCCCGGTGCGAAGTTTCAGGAGCTGTGCCAGCGCCGCATCCGCGCGGACGGATTCAACCGTCAACACCTTGGTTTTGTGAGCGTGGCCGCGCTCCAACACTTCTTCGTGAATGTCGCGAAACGCCAGCGTGCTTGAGATACGGTGCAGTTGCGCGACCACCGTGCCCGAGCCCTGCACCCGGGTCACCAGGCCCTCCACCGCCAACTCCTTGACTGCGCGGTTTACCGTCATGCGGCTGACGCCAAACTGCTGCTGCAAAGCCGACTCGCTGGGCACGGCGTCGCCCGGGCGCCAAACTCCCCGATTGATCTGGGCTTTGACGAAGGCTTTGACCTGCTCGTAAGCAGGTAATGGGGTAGTGGACATAAAAGATATCAGGGTTTCCCCGCTATTGTATAAATTGTATAGACAACTATACTATCCTGACAAACCCTTAATTGACAACCTATATCCCATCGACACCTATATCCCATCGACACGTCACCGACACCCGAGCGCCACCATGTCCGATCCCTCTACAACCCCATTCGCCAACAGCCGGGCCCGCCCGGTGCGCGCCCCTCGTGGCAACACCCTGAGCTGCGCCAACTGGCAGATCGAGGCGGCCTACCGCATGCTGCAAAACAACCTGGACCCCGAGGTGGCCGAGAACCCCGACGAGTTGGTGGTCTATGGCGGCATTGGCAAGGCGGCGCGCAACTGGCCGTGTTTTGAAGCCATCCTAGACAGCCTGCGCCGGCTGCGCGAGGACGAAACCCTGTTGGTGCAGTCGGGCAAGCCAGTTGGGGTTTTCCGCACCCACACCGAGGCGCCCCGGGTGCTGATTGCCAACTCCAATCTGGTGCCCAAGTGGGCGAACTGGGAACACTTCAATGCGCTCGACCGCGCCGGGCTGATGATGTACGGCCAGATGACCGCTGGTAGTTGGATTTACATCGGCTCGCAAGGCATCATTCAGGGCACCTATGAGACCTTCGTTGAAGCCGGTCGCCAGCATTTTGACGGCAGCCTGGCCGGGCGATGGGTATTGACAGCGGGCTTGGGCGGCATGGGCGGCGCGCAACCCCTGGCCGCCAGCTTTGCCGGTGCCTGCTCGCTCACCATCGAATGCCAGCAAAGCAGCATCGACTTCCGCCTGCGCACCCGCTATCTGGACCAGCAGGCTGCCCATCTGGATGAAGCCCTTGCCATGATCGCCCACCACACGGCCCGCAAAGAGGCGGTGTCGATTGGCTTGTGCGCCAATGCGGCCGACGTGGTGCCCGAACTGGTCAAGCGGGCACAAGCCGGCGGCATCCGCCCCGACATCGTGACCGACCAGACTTCGGCCCACGACCTCATCAACGGCTACCTCCCTTCCGGATGGAGCGTCGCACAGTGGCGCGCCGCGCAAAAAGACCCGGCACAGCATGCGGCATTGACCCAAGCCGCTGGCCAATCGTGCGTCATCCACGTCAAGGCTATGCTGGCGTTTCATGCCATGGGCATCCCGACGGTGGACTATGGCAACAACCTGCGCCAGGTGGCCAAAGATTTTGGTGTGGCCAATGCGTTTGACTACCCCGGTTTCGTACCCGCCTACGTGCGCCCCTTGTTCTGCCGCGGTATCGGGCCGTTCCGTTGGGTCGCGCTGAGTGGCGACCCCGAAGACATCGCCAAGACCGACACCAAGATGAAAGAGCTGTTCCCCCACAACGCCGGACTGCACCGCTGGCTGGACATGGCGCAGGAGCGCATTGCGTTCCAGGGTCTGCCGGCACGGATTTGCTGGATTGGCCTAGGCGAGCGCCATCTGGCGGGCCTGGCCTTCAATGAGATGGTGCGTAGCGGCGAGCTCAAGGCCCCGATCGTGATCGGCCGCGACCACCTTGACAGCGGCTCGGTCGCCTCCCCCAACCGCGAGACCGAAGCCATGAAGGACGGCAGCGATGCCGTCAGCGACTGGCCGCTGCTCAACGCGCTGCTCAACACCGCCAGCGGTGCCACCTGGGTCAGTCTGCACCATGGCGGCGGCGTCGGCATGGGCTATTCGCAGCATGCCGGCGTGGTGATCGTTTGCGACGGCACGCCGCAGGCGGCCCAGCGCATTGAGCGCGTCTTGTGGAACGACCCGGCCAGCGGGGTCATGCGGCACGCCGATGCAGGCTACGAGGTGGCCGTGGCCTGTGCGCGCGAACAAGGCTTGAACCTGCCGATGCTGGGGGGTTGAAATGTTGGTCCACCTCACGATTGAACCCGGCCAGCTCACCCTGGAGCAATTGCAATCTATTCACGCAGGAGTCCAACAGCTAACGCTGCTCGCCTCGGCACGCGTGCTCATCCGCGCCAGCCAGCAGGTGGTGCAGCGTGCCGCCGATGGCGATGCCCCGGTGTACGGCGTCAACACCGGCTTTGGCAAGCTTGCCAATCAGCGCATCAGCAAGGCCCAGCTCGCGACCCTGCAGCTGAACCTGATCCGCTCCCACAGCGTGGGCGTGGGCGAACCGCTGGCACCAGTGGTGATGCGCCTCATGCTGGCGCTCAAGGCCGCCAGCCTGGCGCGTGGCTACTCGGGCGTGCGTGAGGTCGTGATTGACACCTTGCTGGCGGTGCACAACGCCGGGCTGGTGCCCTATGTGCCGTCCCAGGGTTCGGTGGGCGCATCGGGCGACTTGGCACCGCTGGCGCACATGACGCTGGCCCTGATCGGTGAAGGTCAGATGCTGGTGGACGGGCGGGCCGTGCCCGCGCTGGCGGCCCTGCAGCAAGCTGGCATCACGCCGCTCACGCTGGGTGCCAAGGAAGGCTTGGCCCTGATCAACGGCACGCAGACCTCGACCGCGCTGGCGCTGCACGCCCTGTTTAGTTTCGAGCCGGTGCTCGAAGCCGCGCTGGTGATTGGCGCGCTCACCGTCGACGCCGCGCGCGGCAGTGACGGGCCGTTTGACCCGCGCATCCATGCCCTGCGCGGCCAGCCCGGCCAGATCGACGTGGCCCAGTATTACCGCGCCCTGCTGGCGGGCAGCGAAATTCGCCGTTCACACCAGGAGGGCGACGATCGCGTGCAAGATCCCTACAGTCTGCGCTGCCAGCCGCAGGTGGTGGGGGCCTGCCTGGACCAGCTGCGCCACGGCGCCCTGGTGCTGCTGCGCGAGGCCAATGCGGTCACCGACAACCCGCTGGTGTTTGCCGAGGACGGCGCCATGGTCTCGGGCGGTAACTTCCACGCCGAGCCGGTGGCGCTGGCGGCCGACGGCATGGCCCTGGCAATTGCCGAAGTAGGCGCCATTGCCGAGCGCCGCATCGCCATGCTGATTGACGCGGGCGTGTCGCGCCTGCCGCCGTTTCTGACCGCCGACGCGGGCCTCAACAGCGGCTTCATGATCGCGCATGTGACAGCCGCCGCGCTGGCGTCCGAGAACAAGTCACTGGCCCACCCGGCCAGCGTAGACAGCCTGCCCACCAGTGCCAACCAGGAAGACCATGTATCAATGGCTACCTTTGCGGCGCGGCGCTTGCAGCCCATGATCAGCAACACCGCCCACATTCTGGGCATTGAATTGCTGGCCGCCGCCCAAGGCATTGAGTTTTTGCGCCCGCTGCAAAGCTCAGCCGCGCTGGAACAGGTGCATGCATTGCTGCGTCAGCACATACCGGCTATGGCGCAGGACCGCTTCATGGCGCCGGATATCGAGCACGCCACCACGCTGGTGCGCAATGGGTCCCTGTCGCGCATTTTTCGCACGCTGCCCCGCCTACCCAGGCTCTGGATTGCAACGTGATACCCAATACTGTTCGGTAAAACCTAAAACCGTTCGCCCTGAGCTTGTCGAAGCCTTACTCTGTGCTGGCAACCCTTCGACAAGCTCAGGGCGAACGGGCTTAAACGAACAGTATTGACCTGATACCCTGAATTTTCGGGCACGGATATTGCTTGAACGTTATTTGGACTATCATCTTTTTGCAACTAAACATTTACTTGGAGTATTTCCATGCGACTTCTTAAATTTCTTGGCATCACATTGGCCGTGTGCAGCATCGCACTAGGCAGCGCTGCATTTGCGCAGACCAAATCGAACCTACAAAAAGTACTTGAGCGTGGCACGCTACGCGTTGGCACTACCGGCGACTTCAACCCAATGTCGATCAAAGACCCGGCAACTAACGCCTACAAGGGTTTTGATATTGATGCCATGGAGCAGCTTGCCAAAGACATGGGCGTCAAGGTGGAGTTTGTTCCCGCCGAATGGGCAACCTTGGTCGCCGGCCTGATCGCAGACCGTTACGACGTGTTCAGTGGCTCATCGCTGACGATTGCCCGCGCCAAAACAGTGGCTTTCACCGACCCCTACGTTGAAGCAGGCACGGTGCCGCTGGTGCTCAAAATCAATGCAGATAAAGTCAAAACTTGGGCTGACCTGAACAAAAAAGGCGTGACAGTTGCGGTTCTACTGGGCACGGTGTTTGAAGAGCAGGCCAAAGCCATGTTTCCGCTAGCCACCATCAAGAGCATTGAAAAGCCCGCCAATGGCTATCAAGAGGTGTTGGCTGGTCGCGCGATGGCAACGATTACCAGCAACATTGAAGCGGCCACACTGGTTAAAACTTTCCCGACGCTGAGTACCGTTACGGGCGCAGAACTGCGCAACAAGCGCCCGTTTGCTTACCCAATCGCCCAGAATGACCCCACTTGGACGACGTTCTTGAATAACTGGGTTGCGCTCAAAACATCTGAGGGCTATTTCAAAACGCTTGAGGCCAAGTGGCTAGTTAAATAAACCGATGTTGTCTACCTTGTCCCCCACAGCCCGAGGGGGGCGTTTTCATGTTGCCCGCCTGGCCTTGGCGCTAGCGTTGGCTTGTCTAGCGGTGACACTGACTGGGTGTACCAGCAACGCCAGCTACACCTGGGGCTGGTATGTCTTCAATCCGGCCTTGCCCAAGGGCCTAAGCAATATGCAATTTTTGCTGGCCGGCCTGGGCATGACCCTAGCGTTGTCGGCGACCGCGATTTTCATATCGGTCATCATGGGCATTGTGCTGGCTGTGTCGTTGCTGTCGCCCTACCGGGCGCTGCGCTGGAGCGCGCGCAGCTACGTTGAAGTATTTCGCGCCATTCCGCTCCTGGTGTTGTTGCTGTGGGTTTACTACGGCCTCCCGGTGGTTAGTGGCCTGCAGTTCGGTGCCTTTGTGGCCGGCGTGATGTCGCTTGCGCTGTCGGATGCAGCGTTTGAAGCAGAAGTATTTCGAGCAGGCTTGCAGTCAGTCGCCAAAGGTCAGCGTGAGGCCGCTGAAACGCTGGGGCTTTCGCGCTGGGCGACGCTGCGCCATGTAGTGTTTCCACAGGCTATTCGCACCATCCTTCCTGCGCTTGGTAACCAATTTGTATATGTACTCAAAATGAGCTCGCTGGTGTCGGTGATTGGCTTGCAAGAGTTGACGCGGCGCGCCAACGAGCTCAACGTCACTGAATACCGTCCTCTTGAGGTTTATACCTTTTTGCTCTTTGAATACCTGCTGCTGGTACTGCTCGCATCTTGGGGTGTTCGGCTTTTGGAACGCCGTCTGACGCGTTCACAGCGGTAAAAAAACAGCGCATCAGTGGTGCAGGATACGGCCTAAAAACTCTTTGCAGCGCTCTGTTTGGGGTGCCGTGAAAAATGCGAGTGGCGGTGCACTTTCGACGATGCGCCCCTGGTCCATAAAGATGACTCTGTCGGCAACGCGTTTGGCAAACCCCATTTCATGCGTTACGCAGACCATGGTCATGCCGTCTTTGGCAAGACCTTCCATCACGTCGAGTACCTCCATGATCATTTCGGGGTCTAACGCCGAGGTCGGTTCGTCAAACAGCATGATCTTCGGTTTCATACACAGCGACCTGGCAATCGCCACCCGTTGCTGCTGCCCACCTGAAAGCTGTCCGGGGTATTTTTGCGCCTGTTCGGCAATACCGACACGTTCCAGGTACTGCATCGCCAACGCTTGTGCTTCGGCTTTCTCCAACTTACGCACCTTCATGGGTGCCAGCATCAGGTTCTCTAGCACCGACAGGTGTGGGAACAAATTGAACTGCTGGAACACCATGCCGACCTCGCTGCGCAGGCGTTGCAAGCTGGTGCGGCGGTCAGTGAGCTCGGTGCCGTCCACCACAATACGGCCCTGCTCGTGGCGCTCTAGTCGCGCAATACAGCGAATCAGCGTCGATTTGCCCGAGCCCGAAGGTCCACAAATTACTACTTTTTCACCCGGCGCGACTTGCAGACTAATGTCGCTCAGCGCCTTGAAGTCACCAAACGACTTAGACACGCCCTGCATGTCGATGATTGTCTGCGTCACATTATTTGCCATCGCTATCCTTGGTTTGCCGATTTTTGCTATTATCGTTGACATGATCCTGAATCCGTGACCGCAAACCCACCCGACCCTTCTTCATCCCGAATATCTCAGCTATTTGCATAA
>Ga0335396_10002919_pt1 | contig 20214 bp, 12 predicted proteins | sample FRY02_FD_205743 | JGI IMG/M metagenome (GOLD analysis project Ga0335396, IMG submission 205743) | Freshwater microbial communities from Lake Fryxell liftoff mats and glacier meltwater in Antarctica - FRY-02 (spades assembly) (version 2) | ecosystem: Environmental > Aquatic > Freshwater > Ice >... | reverse complement strand
CAGTACTGGGCGCTTGGGCACGTCCACACCAGAGAAATTGTGTATGAGGACCCGTGGATTGTGTTTCCGGGCAATATCCAAGGCCGACACGCCAAAGAGACCGGCCCGAAGGGTGCCACACTGATCACCGTCGAGGGCCGTTCGGTGCACAGTGTTGAGCATCTGGTGCTTGACGTGGTCCGCTGGGATCGCTGCGTTATAGATGCCACAGATTGCGCCACGGTCGATGATGTTCGTTCGGCGGTGGCTGAGCGCTTTGGCGCTATTGCAGAGGATGCAGATGGCCGCTTGGCTGCTGTGCGTGTTGAGATCACCGGACCAAGCCCGGCGCATGAGCTCTTGTGGGCAGACCGTGCAGGATTCGAAGCCGAGATTCGCTCGCTGGCCAATTCGGGTGGCCGCCTGTGGGTAGAGAAGGTGCAGATTTTAACTAGTCGCGAAATAAATCTGGCTGCGGCCCGGGCAGATGACTCAATTGGGGCGTTAGCCGCCCGAATAGATGCCCTGCGGGCCAACCCTGAAGAACTAGCCGAGTATGAGGAAGCGTTTTCCTCTCTCATCACCAAACTCGCAGCCGATGCGCGTACTTCCGAGGGGTCCTCATTCGACCCAACACTGATTGCAAAGGCCGACTACTTGGCAGCGCAACTTGAGGGCAGCCTTGAACTTGTGGTGGCACTTCTTGCCGAGGAGCGAGCATGAGAATCACGCGCTTAGATCTGACTCGCTTTGGACGGTTCACCGATATCAGTCTTGATTTGTCGGCACCTGGCACGCATGTTGTGTTGGGGCGGAATGAAGCAGGCAAGACCACTGCAATGGCGGCCATAGAGCAGCTGCTCTACGGCATTCCTAGGAACACAAACCATGCTTTTTTGCACAAGATGCCTGATCTTCGCTTAGGTGCATTGCTCTCTGACGATGCCGGCGAGACCCACGAAATTGTGCGCTTTAAGAAGAATCTCAACGCGCTTCAAGACTCGCAGGGCCAACCCATAGAAGAGGTCGAGTTGGCCAGGCTGCTCTATGGGGTAGCCGAAGAGGTGTTCAAGAGTTTGTTTAGTATCAGCCACCAAGAGATTGTGGCCGGTGGCGAAGCACTACTCGACAGCGACGGAGAGGTAGGAGGGGCTCTGTTCAACGCCAATAGCGGCACTACCGATTTGACCGGTGTGTTGCGTCAACTTGGTGAACGCGCCGAGAAACTCTTTAAAAGTGGAGGTTCGGTCCCCTCACTGAACGCAGCTATCAAGGAGTACAAAGCATCAACCGCTGCTGTCAAAGAATTGTCGCTGAGCCCCACGAATGTGCTCGAACTTGATCAGCAACTCGCAACTGCTCAAGAAGCGCAAGAGGCGCTGTCGGGGGAGCGGCGCAGCTTGGCCATCAGAAAGGCCGTGTTGGAGCAGACAAAGACTGCCCGGCCTGCTCTTGTGACACGGTTCGACGCTCTGGCAGAAATGACTGCACTTCAAGCCCAAGGGCCTGTGGTTGATGTAGCCCTTCGAGCACAACTCGACCAATCAAAATCTATGCTGCAACAAGGTGACTCAGAGCGACGCTCAGCCGAAGCAGCAATCAGTCGCCAAAACGCCAAGCTTGCCGGCTTGCAGATCGACTCTCGCTTTCTCGAACAGCAAGACAAAATTGAAAAACTCACCATTCAAACCGGTGGTTATGAGCAAAACGAGCAGGATACGCCTGGCCTCAAAGTGAAGGCTGAAGCGCTCGATCGTGAGCTCAAACAGCTTCGCAAAAAGCTGCCCTCTGGCGCACCCATAGACAAAAATTCCAGACTGCTTCTCACCGTCGACCAGCAAGAACGAATCCTCAGTTTGACGGCAACCCAAAGCACCTTGGACTCCGATCATCAGCACGCTGTTTTAGCAGCGCGACAGGCCGAGCAAATTCTTGCCGAACAACAAACAGATCTTGCCAAGCTCGAGCAACCAGCTGATGTTGCAGCGGTTGTAACCGTTGCTGCAAGGATTCGTCGCGCCGGAGATCTTGAGTCAACTCGTTCGGAGTTGGCCCGAGAACTCGCAGACCTAGAGGCTTCGCTTGTGGGCAACCTTGCAAGTCTTGGACTTGTGGTGGCTAATAATCGAGCAGTTGATGCACTAGCTGTGCCCTCACTCGAAGTCATCCGTGATTGCGGCCGCAGCGCCGTGGCCCATCGCGCTGCTCTTGTCTCTATTGAGCAAACCATTGATGACGGAGTTACCAAACGCGCCGGCGCAGAATCCGAATTAGAGCAACTGTTGCGCAGCGAGCAGCCGCCCACTGCACAAGATCTGGCTAGTTCTCGATCCCGACGTGATCAAGGCTGGCAACTGATTAGAAGCGCTTGGCTCGATGGAGATAACGACAGCGCTGCCAGCCTGAGTTGGACCGAGGGCCGACCCCTACCCGAGGTGTATGAGGCAGCGGTGCTCGATGCCGATGAGGTGGCAGACCGTTTGCGAAGAGAGGCAGAGGCAGTCGAGAAGAGGGCCTCGCTCGAAGCCCTGATTGCAGTGGTGCAAGGTGAGGTTTCAGCTAGCCAAGCATCCCGGCAGGCGCTACTCGCTCAACAAGAAGTTGCGGATGCCGAATGGTTCGCCCTGTGGCAGCCACATGGGGTGACCCCGGCTGAGCCAGCGCAGATGGAAGCTTGGCGTGACGAGTTCCAGGTTTGCGCCAAGCAAAGCGAGCAGGCCCGAGAGCTTGATGGCAAAATCGCAGACCTTGACAACACCATCTCTCGTCACCGGGCAGATGTTTTGGCTTCGCTTACTGGCATCGGAGTAACGGTTGACCAAGCACTGTCGCTACTAGGCCTGCTCGATCACGCAGATCAACTCGCTGCTGATGCAACTGCAGTAGCTCAGCAGTTCAACACAATCACCACTGCAGTCAGTGATTCACAAGCTCTGCTGCTGCGTCAGGCTGCGACAGTAGATGCGAGCAACATCACACTTCGGGCATGGCAGGTCGATTGGGCAACTGCCGTGCAGCCCCTTGGCTTGACGCCAGAAGCATTGCCAGCCGAGGCCACTGCAGTTCTTGCAGCTTTGGCAGCAATCGAGGCAAAAGGAAAAGAGCACGAGGATCTTGTCGGCCGGATCAGCGACATCAAAAAGCGCAGCAAAAAGTTTATCGAGGGAGTGAATGCTGTGCGCGAGGCAGTACTTGCTGCTGCTGATACTGCTGCTGATACTGATGCTGATACCGCTGCTGATGGGGGCTCGGCTTCTGCAACTTCAGATGACCTAGCGGAAGCAGACCCTGCGGCGGCTATAAAGCTGCTCGGTCGCCGGTTGAGTCAAGCAAAGGAAGAAGAGACCAAGCGCATAACCACGACCGAAGAACGTGAGACTCAAGAACAGGCGGTTGACCAGGCAACCCAAACCGTTACTCAAGCGCAGGCCCTTATGGGTCAACTCGTTGAGTCAGCGGGTGTGGCCGATGAAGCTGCGCTGTTAGCGGCCATTATCCGAAGTGAACGCTTGGCTGAGCTAGATCAAGTGATACGCGCCGCAGAGGACACCCTTCGGCAGCAGGCTGGCAAGTCAATCGAGCAGATCAAAGCCGATGCCAGTGAGCTTGAAGGGGTAGAGATCGAGCCCGAACTGCAGCAAATCGACACCGAGTTATTGCAGCTTGATGAGTCGTTGAAGAACAAGCAAATTACTCTTGGCGAGTTGCAAAACCAGCGAGCCCAGATTGACACTTCGGGCGCTGCGGCAGATCAGATTGATAAAGCCCAACAAAGTTTGGCTCAAGTCGGGGAGTACGCCGAGGAGTATGTGCGCACCATGCTGGCCAAGCTGCTGCTCGAGGAAGAGGTGGCTCGCTACCGCGACGACAACCAAGGGCCATTGCTTGAGCGAGCTCGTTCGCTGTTTCGGGGCCTTACCCTTGGTCGCTATATCGGCCTAGATACCGACACCGATAACAACGGCAATCCGTTGCTGTTTGCCCGCAACGCAGATGACAGGCTTTTAGAAGTTGCAGCGTTAAGCACTGGAACTAGAGACCAGTTGTACTTGGCGTTGCGTCTAGCTGCGCTCGAGCATTTTATGGCTCGTCGTGGTCCACTGCCGCTACTACTTGACGACTTGTTTGTGCATTTCGATGATGAACGTACCAAGGCCGGACTTGTAGCGCTCGACAGTTTGGCCGACACCACGCAAGTGCTGTTGTTTACCCATCACGCCCAGGTTGCTGAGCAGGCAGCAGAGGTGATTGCTTCGGATCGCGTGACTATCCATCAGTTATAATTTTGCGGGGCCGAAAGGGTGCTGGCTAGGTGTGGCAGCGGCGTTTTGAGAGGGGGAGCGTTGAGTGAATGAGTTTGAACTGAGCGCCCTTGGACAGCCGCTAGCGGCAGGCGACCCCCGACAGCTTGAGGGGTGGACGCTTCACCGCAGGCTGGGGGTGGGCGGCATGGGCGTGGTCTATCTGGCAACTCGTGACTCAGAGACCGGTGCGCTCAAGGTGATTGCCCCTCACTTGGCCGATGATCCCGCTTTTAAGACCCGGTTTAAGCGTGAGCTTTCGCTGTGCCGCAGGGTCAGCGGTTCGAATGTTGCTCGACTCATCGACGGTGATGCTGATGCAGCAACCCCTTGGCTCACCATGGAGTTCTTCAATGGGCCGACCCTTCATCGGAGGGTATCTGATCACGGGCCACTGCCGGCAGAGCAGCTTCGCAGTTTGGCAACTGGCGCCGCTCAGGCACTTCAGCAAATTCATGCAGCTGGGGTAGTGCATCGTGACCTCAAGCCATCAAACGTCATCCTTACGCCTGATGGCCCAGTTGTGATCGACTTCGGCGTGGCCACCGCTGCCGAAGCAACCACCCTGACGGCTACAGGCCTTGCCATTGGCTCAGCGGGTTGGATGGCCCCAGAGCAGATTCGGGGCGAAGAGGTTGGTGAGCCTGCCGACGTATTTTCATGGGCTGCGACGGTTGCGTTTGCTGCCACCGGTCGGCCCCCGTTTGGTATAGGCCGACCCGAGGCGCTGTCGTATCGCGTCGTGCATACACCTCCCGATGTTGACGGTGTGCCTGCAGAATTACTAGCCATCTTGTTGGCCTCTTTTCACCAGCAGCCACAGGAGCGGCCGTTGCTCAGCGCGATCAGGGCTGCGCTAAGCGGCGATTCAGGGGCAGTACCAACATTGGCATCGGAGCCACCTGCTAGTCATGAGCAAACAACAGAGCTTTCGCCAACAGTGGCTGCCTTCACAGCTGTCAGCTCGAAGCCCGGTTCTGCTCGCAGATCAGCTTCCAGGTCAGCTTCCATATCAGCTTCGAGATCAGCGACCGGTCCAGTAGTTGTTGTTCAGCGCGCACCAAGGTCGATTTCACGAAATAGTTACACCCTGATTCTGCTGCTGATTGGGCTGGCCGCATGGGGCGCGTTTGCCCTTGGCACTTGGAGTAGAAACCGCACAGTATTCGAACAGGGAGTAGCCGCCACCGAGAGCACAGTTGATGCTGCCACCGAATCCTCAGCCACCGTTGCGTCAGATAACCAAGTCGCGCCGACTACTGCCGTTCCCGACACAGCAAGCCCTGCCAGCACAGCGAGTACTGCCAGCGCTACGAGCAACATTTCAATTCCGGTACCGAGCTCTGAAGAATCAACCAATATTGTCCTTCCAAGCGGCGTTGAGCCCCCGCAACTTCCTGTGCAGGTTGATGGCAACGCGCCAGTCGGACCAGTTCAGCGAACTTCACTCAGATTTTATGGCGGTTCTACGGTCATCTACAGCGAGGATTTTGGAAACGACGGGTACGCGTGCACTACCGGATTTTGGACAGCAAGGTGGAGGACCAGTAGCCCAGATTCCGAACTCATGGTGGAACTGGTTTCGAGCCTGTTCGTTAACGAGAACTATGTCGTGTCATCTGATGCACCGGTTGGTGGAGCTGGGTACTTGTCGGGTTCTAAGTGCGAAAAGCCAGTCTTTGTAAGATTGCCTGATGACCCGGGTGTCTTCTTGTTTGACGTCATTCTTGAGTGGCAAGAATGGCAACGGGCTGTCTGAGCCGCGCCCCGAGTGAGGAGCGGCGCAGAGTGGCCAACAACTTCCTCAGTTCTGCAACACATGGAAAACCGCAGCGGCATAAGTACTGCATTGCCAGTCGAGACTTGCCGACGGACTCAAAGCTTTCCACAGGACTTGCCGAAATCTCATGTCACCAAACTGTGGCACCCTATGGCCTAGTTGCAGGGCGAATGGAAGGCGCACCGGATGGCAGTCAGCACGAAACGTAAGGTAAGTCAGTTCCAATGGACTGCAGTTGACCCGGCAGTGATTCGGGCGCTACTCACAGCTGTCTATCGGGACAACCCCAACCCGGACAATATTCCGAAGATTCGCAAGGTCTCCGATGCCAATTTGGCCCAGCAGGCCGAGAGTTCCATGGGTCGTCCGCCTCGCTCTAAGTTTTTTGATAATGACGAGGTTGTCGATGTCTTGCGCAAAAAATGGCTACCAAAGGCCTCTTGTCAAATCGTAGAATCGCTCGCCCATCTCGTTGCAGCCGGACCCGGAAACAGCGGCAAAAGTCTGGCACTGATGAAAAAAACTGGGTACGTGGAATACCTGCAAGCCCGCAAACGCACCACCCACTTCCGAACAGCACTGCGCAAGCAATTCATCGCTGCACACAAGGAGTCGCATCTTGTCGACGCTAGGTCGACTACTAAGGGCGAGCTTTCCACCCAGGTTGTGCTCGCTGGCGAAGGACTTCGGCAGACGAGAATTCCTTACGATCACCAAGTCGAGGCCCGAAACCGTCTTGACGAATTGTCGGCGTCCACCCGGCAGCTCAAGGGAACGATTGTGCTGCCAACTGGGGCTGGAAAGACCGACACTATCGTGGTCTGGCTTCTCAACCAGATGCAGGCAAACCACGACCTCCGCGTGCTATGGATCACGCACCAGCGCGAGCTCGTTGGACAGGCACTCCTCAGTTTCCAGAGACAGTCGCTCCACTTTTCTCCTTCGTTTCGGCGCACCGCCCGCCAGATACACGGTGACGGGTCTTCCCTCAGCACTTTGGCTGACGAGACTCTCGACGTGGTGACTGTCACCATTCAGACGCTCGCCCGTTCGTCCGAAAAGCCGCATTCCCCGCTTGATAGATTCTTGGAGCGACCAACCTGGGTTGTGGTTGATGAGGCGCACCACGCAGGCTCGCCGTCATACGACCGGGTGCTACTCAAGCTCGAATCCACACCGACGGTGAAGGGCATTATCGGTCTCACAGCCACTCCATACCCCACCTCCTACAATGCTCGTCGCAAGTTCAAACTGCACTTCCCGCTCGAGATCCACAAGGTAGAGCAGGGCAAGCTGATAGCAACTGGTGTGCTCGCCCGGCCGGTCCTGCACACGGTCGACACCGGCAAGCAGCTCATGCTGACGATCAAGGAGCAAGCCCAGGCAATCGGTGGCGACCTCGCAGCCGAGACGTTGGCCGATATCGGCCAGGACGAGGCCCGCAACGCGGTCATCGTGCGCACATGGCTCGACCACCAGCAGGAATGGGGCAAGACGCTGCTGTTCGCCACCAGCATCAGCCATGCCAACCACCTGACGGAGCTACTCACGAAGGCCGGCGCACCGGCAAAGGTCCTACATAGTCAGGTTAAGGAGCACCCCAAGGAGCTCCTCGACTGGTTCCGCCGGTCCAAGGAGCCACGCGTGCTGGTCTCGGTCGGCATGTTGACTGAAGGTGTCGACCTGCCAGACGCCCGGACCGCCATCCTTGCCCGGCCGACCGCCAGCCGGATTCTCATGCAACAGATGATCGGACGCGTATTGCGCGGGCTGGCAGCCGGCGGCGACGCCGTCGCTAACGTCGTCTACCTGCGAGACCAGTGGATGAACTTCGGCGACGTGATCGAGCCGCCCGAAGTCATGCCGCGCGGGACACGGACAGTCGACCGCCGACCGGGCGAGCCACCGCTGCCCGACATCACGTTCGACGACGAAGGTCGCGAGCTACCTCCGGACCTGACGCCGCAGATCAACCGGATCATGGAGACGGCCCGAACGCTCGCCAACTTGGCCGATGACGACAACCGTAACGACCGCAGCATTGACCCGCTGCTCACGGTCTCCCGCCTCATCGGCTACTTCCAGCTGCCAGACCGGACCGTTCCGGTGTTCGCCCACCAGGCCGACGGGTTCGACCAGCTGCTGACCGACGTACTCGACGGCTACAGCCCGCAGGGGACTGGCTACCTGTCGTACTTCGACGGCACTCCGCCGCCGTACCCGTCGCGACGGACGCTGAAGGAGCTGGTCGACTTTGTCCGGGAGCAGGAGGAGCGTCCCGACCTGATCGAGCTCGACGCCCACGTCGGTCCACGTGTGGCCGCCGACCGGATCCAGAAAGCTGGACCGCTCACAGAAGCGGACCGGGCCGACCTGATGCGCGACGTGTACGCCAACTCCATCGCTGGCGTGGCGTTTCCCTCGTTTGCACACTTCGAGGAGCGGGTCGAAGCCGAGCTCCGGGAGCTCAGGGCCGCCCAGCGGCATCTCAACCCAGAGCAGCCCCTACGGCAGTCACCGGCAGGAACCAAGAAGTTGCCCCGGACCACCCGCGAGCTAGAGCCCCTCCGCGATGAAACTGTCAAGCTCGCCCGCAGGATCCTGCCTCCGGAGCACGCCGAGAGGCTTAACGACCCGCCCGAGGTGGAGTGGACCAACAGGGTCGCCCTGACCACCTTTGGGCACTGGTCGATCAAGCTGACGGGGATTTCTATAGGACGCCAGAGCATCCGGATCAATACGCTTCTCCAGTCCACGAAGGCCGCCGTGCCCGCTGAGCAGTTGAAGTACCTGATCTACCACGAGCTGTTGCACCACTTGCTACCCGCACAAGGCCACGACGCCGAGTTCCGCATGCTCGAGGCCCGCTGGCCCAAGGCAGTCGAACTTGACCTGTGGTTCGACACGCTCCACGAGCGCTGGGACATCCGGCCCGAGTCATACAACGGGTCGAAGTGAGGTCGTCGGGCGCCCAGCGACTCATCTACTACCTCCGCGCACTGCCCGGATTCGAACTGCTGGACAGTGTGAGAGGAAGTGGATGGGGCGGCCACTTGGGCGGGATCGTCTGTGACGCCGCCCTTCAGGCCAACCGCAATTACACGTCGACGGTCGAACCACGCATTGCCTGGTTCGTCTCCGAGCACCCCGAGTGCGCCACCGTCAGCGGCTTCCTCGGCACCCTCCCAGAGGCCGACCCAGCAGTCACGCTCGCTCCGATGCTGGACTGGAACGGCCGGGTCCGTCCACAGCGCGCCGTCGATCTGGCTCTGCAGCTTCAGGCCATGGAGGTGGAGCACGCCACCGACCTGCTCGCTCTGGCCTCCAAGGGTCGCGGCACCACCCTTGCGCAGCTCAAGCAGGTACGCGGTGTCGGGCCGAAGACGTCCAACTACGTCCTGGGCCTGGTCGGAGACCCAGCGGCCGTTGCAGTGGACGTTCGGCTTCGTGACGTCGTCCGCAGCGCCGGCGTCGAGGTGGCGAACGACGCCGAGATCTCGGAACTCATCACCCTCGCAGCACGGATGCTCAACGTGACGCCCTGGACCCTCGACGGGGCGATCTGGAAGGCGTCGAAGAACGACCGGGCGGCAGCCCGACCCTGCGGACCGGACGGAGCAGACCAGTGACGGCAGCACGTACTCACGAATCGCTGCTGGTCGCGTCGTGGAACGTGTGCCGCGACGGTGACGGTCGCCGGGACCTCCTCGCTGACCTCCGCCCCAACCTGCTGTGCGCCCAGGAGGTCACCGCAGAGGCGCACCGAGAGCTGCTCGCTGCAACCGTGGACGGCCAACCCCTGTTCGACTGGGGTGCCCTCTCCTTAGAGTTGGGCCCCGATTTCAGCGGGACTAGCCACAGCGAGCAGCTTGGCGTGGGGATCTACGGCTACCAAGTCTCCAAACCGCTCGCGATGGGGATCGATCCAGCCAACCCTAGGCCAGAGAAGTTCGTGTGGGCCCGAATCCAGATGCCCGACGCTCCTGACCCGTTGACCGTCGTGTCGTACCACGCCGCACCGGGGTTCCCGAAGCCCCTCAGCTCGCTCGCTGCAGCCAACTGGCTCGCTGGTAAAACGGGCCCGGTCGTTGTCGGCATGGACACCAACTCCCCCTGCGTGGATGCCCTCAACCATGACGAGTCGCAGTACTACTGGCTGGAGCATCCGCACCAGAACCATGAGGCCGCCTTAATTGGCAGCCGGAGCCAACGTATTCACGGTCTTGAGGACGTGCTACGCCGTTATCAGGATGTTGCTGGGCTCATCCATGGCGACAGGGCAGCAGTTCACAATTGGGTCGACGAGCCCCGCTCGGAGGGTGGACCACTTGCTCCGTCCTACAACCGAAACACGGGCCAAGGGAAGCCCGTCTTATCTCGCTATGACAGCGTTTGGGTGTCCGCCGAGGTAGAGCTAGCTATTAACTCCTCTTCGGTGCCGGTGCAGTACATGTGGGAAGGCGGCACACAAGTCGGAAGGACCCACCGGTACCGACCTCCTGGAGGGAGCGATCATGCGTTAGTGCTGGCGCAGGTTCGGCCCTGTTATCGGGGCAGCCCGGCCACACTGGTGGCGGGTCGACGGACTCACCTTGGTCGAGATGAGCGAACTCGGCTCTCAAGGTGCTCAAGAAGTGTCCTAGAGATCGGAGACGGTTCTCTCTTCTAGCCTTGTAAGTGGCGGGAGCGATAGAAGCAGCAGAGCAGGCCGCTACATACAATTTCGCTTTGCCTGAATCTATTGCGCAGCTTAAAGATTACGGCGGCATTACTCTCGCTTTTAGCCGTTGCGTTTGGCGACTTATGTTCGCTAGAGAAGGGGGTCGGAGTTGGTTGAGTCTCTCAAAATTGTTGGAATTGACCTAGGCGGGCACGGTGCTGCCGCTGCACTCGTCGAGATTGGAGACAACGGAGCGAAAGTCCGTAGCGAAAGGTTTGATTGGCAGCCGAGCTCTACTGTCGAGCTTGCACAGTTAGCGATCAAAACGTTTGGTCACTTCGATGGCCTTGGACTGTCAACTGCTGGCTACGTTAAATACGGGAATGTGACGCTGTGCCGAGCGCAACCTTGGGTCCAAGGCAACACCGTCGCCGAACTCTTAAAGGCACTCCCGCAACGATCGAAGGTGGCCGTTCTTAATGACGGCGAAGCACACACTATCGCTGCTATTTTCGGGAAAGATCCAAGAGACAGTCACCCACTTCTGTCTTTCGGAATTGGAACTTCGGTCTCATTCGGTCGAACGTCAGACCAAGGCGAGATCGAACGCCCACTGTCAATGCGCAACTGGGATATTGGCTCCATGAGAGTTCGATCAAGATGCTCTCACCCCGAAATTTGGTGGGCGTGCGGATCAAATGGCCTCGCCGAACTGGAGTCCTCTATGTCACCAGACCAAGCACTGCAGCACTTTGGGGCACGACTCGGAGCGCTTGTCGCAGACTTCACCATCCTGTTCCAGCCCCGCACCGTCGTTCTGTCAGGAGGCATTCCTGACCGCCACGGCAACAAACTTCTTGATCCAGCAAACGCAGAATTGAGCAAAATACTTCCTGACCATGTTCAGATGCCTAGACTCGAAAAATCCTTATGGGGACGCAATGCTGGCATTGTGGGCGGTGCACTTGCCGTGGCTGCAGCAGCGAGGGGCATTCCGAATTGAGCAGTTAGTGACCATCTGTTGGGATGAGCTAATAGGTGTTTAGGCGACATCGACATCGACGAGGTGGCACGACATCAACCGTTAGCTGCATGAGCGGTATTTAATTTTGCTCGGTCGTCAGCAGATGAGTCACCGACTTCCTTCGGTTCAGAGGCGCCGAACCCCAAGCGCCTCGGCATCACGGCAAACAGGGCTGTCCGGCGCTAGCTCACATCGAATTTGTAACGCAAGGTCATCGACAGAGTCAGCACTTTTGAGGCCCACAGAATCGGGACGCACCTGAGTGGCAGCGAACCACTCAATCGCAGTTTGACAGCTGTATAGCGTTGCCCGAACCAGTTCATCGAATTCGGACGAGCTGGCACTGTTATAACGAGTAGCTGCAGCATTCACAGAGGCGCTACAAGCAAGCGAAGGCGTAACCGAAGCCAGTTCACCCTCGTCAACCGAAAGCCTTCCTTGTGGACCATCACTTAAGCCACGTGTGTCGCTTGGGGAACTAGATCCAACCCGGGACAGTTCGCCATTGGCGGTTTCCTGAAATGAGAAGTCCTCTGCCCAGCTGTTTCGTATCCCGAACAACTGACTGCAATCAGCTCCCGAGTCCAGAGCCGATTGAAACTCCTGATAGTCATCCGGGGTGTAGTCGCTGGAAGCAGCAGATGAGATGCACTTGATCTGTTTGAGCTGTTGGTTAGCCCGATCCCTATCGGGGGAATCTTCGTCCCAATTGTTGCGAATTTTGTATAGCTCGGCACAGTCCGCCTGAGAGTCCACCGCCGATTGAAACTCAACGTATCCTTCACTGCCTCCACCGCATCAAGCGAGCTACAGCAAGCTAGCCAGTGTCACAACTGACATAACTAAAGACTTCACCATACTGATTCACTGTAGCTCCGTATCCGCAGACAGCTTGATGGAACTGTGGTGATTGAACAGCAGTCAGATCAGGTGAGCCTGATGAGGATGGGCGGAGAATTTAATAATTAGACCATTCGGTCCGTCAACTCAGTTATTGAGTCCGGCTCTTAGGCCATAAGGTAGGGCTTTGAACCGGGCTAGAGGGCATGCCGGGAGTGCTCTGACGGAGAAGGAATCTTGAGGGTCTCGCGCTAAGAACAACTAGCCGTTGCGGTTTCTTTACTGTCCCTGTCTATGCCTTTCAGGTCTTCTGGACTCGATGCTCTGTCCCACGTGTACTTCCTTCGCTGTTTCGTGATCTGAGCCGACAGCCAGACCCTCCCCGTGCAGAGACGAGATGACCCCTTTTGGGCCTTAGCCCCAGTGGTCTTCTTGATAGGCAACCATCGCATCACCGTGCAACTGAAGTGTCTGATTGCCAGTTCTCACCCAGAACTCGGAACCCACTAGGCCCTCGCCCTTCAACGGCTTTGAAAAGACAGGCTTCCCTGAGGGTGCAACAGTCACCATGCAAATTGACTCGCCCGCCACTCTTGGAAACTCAATGCGGACAGTCGCAGCCGTTGGCGCCGAAAGATTTAATTCGAGCAGTCCACGGAGCATGAGTTCATAGCCGTCAAGGTTTGGGCGCGAGGTGAGAGTTTGAAGGTCGGCTTCTAGTCCAGTAGGAGTGCCGTCATCGGTTACGCCGATGAACAGTTTTCCGCCCTCAGCATTCAGGAAACCACACACAGTTTTGACGATAGCGCCCTCGAGTCTTGTGTCGGCGGCCTGAGTTCGACCGTTCCAGCGGGCGCTCTCCTTAAACTCCAGGGTCTGAGACTCTTCCTCGCTAAGGAGGTCCTCAGTAGTCGTCTCTATGGTCGGCTCATTACCCTCCCAGAGAGTTGCAAAACCTTCACGGATAATTCCTGCAATCAAGACCCGACGGCGTTCAAGGAACTCTTTGAACTCCAATTGCTCCCACCCAACAGGCAAGGCGTGCAGGTGCTGTTGTTTCTTGAGACGCGCAGGCGAAAGACCGGCCGTCATGTGTGACCAGTAATGAGAGGGTGCATCACTGCCGATATCGCTATTTTCTAACCAATCCAGGTAGGCCATATTCGCAATCGAGTTAACTTGCTTCAAATCTGTGATTTCGATTGAGGCCAGATAGTTCTTCGGAAATAGATGATGTCTTTCAACAGCTCGTGGCGGCTTCGTCGATGGGTCAAGAAGGTCCCTGACACGGACATCACTGAAAAGTGCTTCAGCATCAAGAAGCTGCAGGGCAGCTAGGTAGCCCATAAGGCTGGGAGACTTTGACGACATAGTGTCAAGTTTGTTGGGCAGACTGATTTCCCAGAAGTCATTCGTAAAGTTCGATTTAACAATGCGGTCTAATGCTTCAATGAATGCCTGACCGTCACCGCTAGGTAAGTCACCGACTCTGCCCAGATCTGCAGCGAGTTGACTTTCGGGAGATGCTGAATATCTTGCAGTTGTTTGAACCATAAAAAACCAGCGGGCGATTACCGGGCGGAGAGTCTTTGCCGAAAGACCAAAGTCATAGCGCCCGATTAGCCAGATGGCATAGCTGGTGAGCAATGCATTGGTGGACGTCACCATTTTTCGGCTTCGGAATCCTGCAGCCTGAAGGCACTTGAGGAATTCGTGCCAGTTGGTTAAGTCGAGCACCTTTTCCTGTGCGTGTGAAAGAACACCAAATTGTTGTTCTCGTTGTTCAGTACTGATGATGCCAGTTTGTAGGTCCTTGCCCCGGAGGATGCTGTAGACGTTTTGCAGTTTGGCACGTCTAAATGCAAGTGCGATTGACACCCGCAGCATCTGGTCAGGACTCGGGTCGATAAATGGATTTTTAGGATTCGCTCCCTTGCCCACCGGAGCAATTGAGTCACGGCTGAAGGCTTCAAGCTGCTTTCGTCCCTTTTCCCAATGTACAGACATCAGGGTCAGCACAAAGTCTGCATTCTTGAGCTGTACTCCTTCTGAATTAATCCGTACGAAAATCTCTGCTACTTGTTCCTCGTCAGTACCTGCACCAAGCTCGACTACCTGGAACGGAAAGTCCCGTAAGTCCCGGACTCGATCGATCCGCTCCTCAAGCAAGTCTTGATGATCATCTGATAAGTCGCCGCCTCTTGCATCAGATAGTCGTTGTAGGAATTGTCGGACTATTGACTTGTATCCGCCAGTCCACAGAGCCGTAATGTCGGGTACGAACTCGGGGTCAAGTTCAATGGCAGCATCAGTTACCTCAAATGTTGCGTCCTCGGGTCTGAATGCGATGCGGATCCGCTTTTCCTCGAATTTCTTAGTGAGCACCATTTGCCCCGTGATAACTGCATAGAGCGAGGTCAACCTCTGTTGCCCGTCGACTATCAAAAGCTGAGGTGCCTTCTCGGTGTCATCAACGCCAATTTGCCGTGTGCCCACGTCTGCTCCGGTCTCCCAGAACATCAATGTCCCAATCGGATAACCGCGATACATCGAGTCGAGAAGGTCGCGGGCTTTGGCTGAGGACCAAACAAACGGCCGCTGAATATCGGGAAGCGCAATCCGTCCCGACTTGATGTCCTCAACGAGGTGCATCAAGGAATAGCCGGTATCACGGTAAACGGTTGGCATCTTGAACTCATTTTCTATATGTAGACAGGGAAGACCGTTAAATTAGGCCAAATCAGCAGTCGGTGTCGCCGCAGTTAATTCGCTAGCGCACTAAAGAAGTGCCGCTTTGTTCGTTCACGGTCAGAAGTCCTTTCAGGGCTGACTCGGCGGAGCGCTACTGAGTCCCTCCTTCCGCAGAGAGTCCCACCGCGCGGATCAGTGCAACTAGCGTGACAACGTGAGCACCCATGACGAGGCCAAGGCCTACATCAGCCAACTCAATTCGAAGGTCCGCCCGCTGGCTCAACAGACTCATAAGATTTTGCTAGCTCAGGGATGTACGAGCTATGTCAAGACGATTTACGTGGGTTATGACATCGATGGAGTCATGGTCGCTGCCATGTATGGGCATGCTGACCACCTAGAACTTGCGTTGGCCCTGCCAGAAGACGCCGAGGGCGACATCCTTGTAGATGCAAGCCATCTCACGTGGCGGACATTGCCAGTGGCAGCACTCATAAAAGCGAAGCAAGACCTACCGCTTTGCGAGGTGCTCGTTGCTGATGCGTGTAATCGCATCCGCTTAGATTCTCATGATGTAAACCGTGATAACGAGTTCTTCACCAAGTCACGCCGTGAGAGAGACCGACCTTAATAGTTCTCGCTGATATAGGCGTAGGCGTGATCAAAGAGTTCTCCGGTGGCGGGCAGGCCGCTGTCTTTGAGGATTCGGCGCAGCGCTAAGCGCACCGAACGATCCCCAGGGTGCGATGCCTGCCAACCTGTGTTGCGCACTGGGGCGACGAGGTCATCAACTTGAGTAACCACATGCTCGATTACCACAGGCACTCCTTCGGGTCGGTAGTCCTCAAAGATTTGGGTGAGGGCACCCTTGCGGGGGTCAACGATAACGATCTCATCAAGCCGACCCTCGTCCTCTGCATGTTCTGCTTCAACGAGGTCTTTAGCGAGCCCGAGCAGAATTTTTAGAAATTCAACGCTCGCAGCGGCAGACTCAAGACGGGTCTTCCGCAGAAGTTCCAGGCGTTCAGCTATTGAACGCCACACCCTGTTATCCCCTGGTCCTCGCAGGCGTTTCTGCAAACGGTCTTCGAGCCTTTCAATAACCTCAAACGCTGTGAGCTCCGGTTTCTGCTCTTCCTGTTCGTCTGGAAACAGCTGAAGCTCCTGCAGTGCCTCAATCACCCCGGCGTCCATCGCAACTTTGTCGAGCTCGTTGGCGCCGATAGTCACACCCTTGAGATGCTCATGCACAATCGCAATCGTCTTGGCTCCTAGCCGGTGCCACAGCAAAAGGTCTGCCGCCTTGTTCGGCAGGATTGATGCATACAGTCGCGCTAAGAACCGGTAGTCGTCTTCGATAGGTCGCAGGGTGGTGTCGGGCCAGAGAAATTCAAACAGTCCTTGGCACCGCAAAAACTCTTCGGCGAACGCATCCCGCTTCTTTTGACTGTCAAGAATCTGTTGAGCGCCATGGATCTGTTCGAACGTTGATCCATCCCGGTCAACGGAGGCGAAACGCGCTGCGGCCAGGTTCACATCTGCGGCGAGTTCGGCGAGCAAGATCGCGATGTCAGGGGTTGAGGTGTCGCCAGGCTCTGGGGCCTTGACGACTAGCGCAGCAGCGAGAGCCTTACCCACACCGACGTAATCAACGACCAGACCGTGGAGCTTTTCTTGTTGAGTTACAGGGTTGGTCCACCGTCTGTTGGTTCGACACACCGCCTGAAACAACGTGTGGGCTCGCAACGGTTTGTCCAGATACATCACGCCTTCAATAGGCGCATCAAAGCCAGTCAAGAGTTTTGCGGTCACAATTACAAACTTCAGAGGGTCGTTCACATCACGGAACCGGTCTTTGATCGCCGCCTCAGCCTCACGATCCAGATTCCAGCGTTCCCACTCGGCAGGGTCGTCCTTGTTGGTTGTCATCACAACGGCAGCTTCTTCGCCGGGCTCAAGTAGTGCAGTAATTGCAGTGTGATAGGCAACGCAGGTGGCCCGGTCGTAGGCAACAACTTGAGCTTTGAGGCCCAATGGAGCGATCCTTCTGCGGAAATGCCCAACAATGTCTGAACAAACCGCTTCAACTCGATCTGCGTCTTGGGCTACAACCGAAATGTGTGCCGATTTCTTTGCGAGTTTATCTCGGGCGTCATCGTCAAGATTCTCCTCGTCGGCAAGTTCATCAAATGCTTCCTGCAGGCCAACGGCATCAAAATGGAAGTCCACTAGACGCGTCTCAATATGAACAGGCAAGGTTGCGCCGTCGTGAATAGAACGCTCAACCGAGTAGTGGTTCAGGGCGCCACCGGGGTCGTCCGGATCACCAAACATGCTCCAAGTGTCATGCTTGTCACTAGAGATCGGGGTGCCGGTCAGCCCAATGAACTTGGCGTTGGGTAATGCCTCGCGCATATCAAGACCCAGCCGACCCTCTTGGGTGCGGTGCGCCTCATCGACCATCACCACAATATTTTCCCGATCGTTCAGTAAGCCCGCATCAGCGAATCTAAAGATTGTGGTGATGATCACACCCCGCGAGTCATCTCTGAGGAGTCGCGCCAAGTCGGATTTACTTTCGGCAGTTTTGAGACTGCTCAGACCCACCGACTCAAACTCGGCCTTTGTCTGTTGAATCAACTCCAAACGATCAAGGACCACCACAATGGTTGGTGCGTCAAGATCACTCTGGTGGCGTAGCTTCGCCGCTGCATAGGCCATCGCAAAAGTCTTGCCCGAGCCTTGGTGGTGCCACACCAGACCTTGACGCTTTTTCGGGTCACGAACGCGAGCCACTATTGCGTCCACCGCCTCAACCTGCGGGTAACGAGGAATGACCTTCTGTCGGACCGCGCCGTTAGTTGTTCGCCGAGAGGAATACAGCGTAAATGATCGCAAAATATCAAAAACCATCTCTGGGGTGAGGAGCAACTCGGCGGACCGCAGAACGCTTGCCAAACCCGGCAACATGATCTCATCGGTGGTGACCGACCAGTTCAGCCACATCTCGGCCGGTTGACACACCGCCCCATAGTGAAACTCGCGACCCTCGGAGGCGAACGACAACACGTTGGGGACAAAAAACTCTGGGGTCTTGATCTCATAGGCGTTAGTGATGTCGGTAGCGCCATTCAGCCATGACAGGTTGTGTTCCTTCGGAGACTTCGTTTCGCCCACCACCAACGGCAGACCATTGACCCACAGCACAATGTCGTAACGACGACTCTCTCGCAGGATTTTGAAACTGGCTTCGATCGTGACCCGCAGGGTGTTGGCCAACGGGTTGTCAAAGTCGATAAGGCGAACTTGGGTATCGAGGTCTGCGCCGATGTATTTGAGTGACCGACGCCCACACATCCACGCCACGAACTCCTCGTTAGCGGCAACCAGACCATCGCTACGAACTGCGAGCAACACGGCGCGCAGTTTGGTGAGCACCTGCTCGGTACGAAGTGGGTCGTCAGCGATTTCTGGGTTGAGGCGAATCAGTGCTGTTTCAAGGTCATCGAGCATGAACACCCCGTCGTGGGGGCGACCAAGAACCTCATCATCGTCATACTGCCAACCGAGTTTCGCTATGTGTTGGGCTAAACCAATTTGGAACTCTCGTTCATTCCATTCGTTCATGCTGACTCCATTATGCGGTCGTAGGATTGAGGTATCTCGTGGTCGCCAGACAACAAGTCCGACAGAAGACCAGCACGCAAATTGCGGGCATCTGCAACCGCAACATCGGCCGCAGTGATAGCCGAGTCCACCGACTCGATCACATCCACAATCCGCCTCTGCTCCGCGAGGGGCGGGAGAAGGATTGGGATCGTCCCGACATTCTTCTTCGAGATTTCCTTGAATGTGCTTCCGGCCGAACGTGCCATAAATTCTGAGCGGTTCGTCTGAACCCACGGCAGAAGGAACTCCGCAATAATTTGTGGTCGAGGGACCAGCGACTGAAATCCCTGATTCGTGCAGAGTTCGCAATCAGAAATAGCAACAAAACCGACACTTGCCCTACTGGTCAAGATAACGGTGCCCTCTGGTAAGAGGCGTGCGCCCGAATTAGCAAGACCTTGCTTCGTGATCTTCCGGGCAGAGTCCGAAACGCGACGCCCATCCAACGCAACAACCTCGGTCGGAGTAAGCCAGACAATTTCGCCGTCCCAAAAATCCGCGCGTGAAGTGGATGGCGTACCACCACCAACGACTTCGGCGACTTCGCCGAGGGTGGTTTGTTTCCAGCCTTTGGTGTTGGTGGTGAGGAGTTCGTGGAGCAGGGCGGCGCGGGAGGTGCGGGCGGCGGTCGCGTAACTCTCTAGGCCCGCGACGTACGCGTCCACCGACTCGATCACATCCACAATCCGTTTCTGCTCCGCGAGGGGAGGAAGAAGGATTGGGATCGCCGCTAGCGATACCGAGTTGAGAGTTGCGCCCTTGACTGCCCGGCCGGAGCCTTCGGTAAGGTCGTGTGAACCAAGCCAGAGGTAAAGGAACTCTCTGGTGGAATGCGAAGCCTCAGGCGTGATCGCTACGATCGCCTCATTCGGAAAGAGATCGACCTCAGCGAACCCGACTCTGCCGATTGTCAACTTGAAGGACATAAGCAGGCTCCCCGCTCCGACGAGGCGAGCCTTACCGTCATCGATAGCTGCCTGAGTCACTCCTTCACGGGAAGGTGAGATCCGCTTCCCATCCATGTCTGCGATTGTGCAAAATGGAAACCTGAGGTCCCCTGTCCAATATTTTGCGGTGGCGCGAGTTGGAGTCCTACCTATTGACAAACCGGCGACTTCGCCGAGGGTGGTTTCTTTCCAGCCTTTACGCATAGCCGGCAGCCTTTAGGCGTTTGAGCATTGCTGCTTCTGCTCCGGCCAACGTGCTGCGTGATTCGGTGAGCGCGTGTAGTGCTTCGCCGACGTCGATCACTTCGGCGGCTTCGGCTTTG
>Ga0335396_10002914_pt1 | contig 20233 bp, 8 predicted proteins | sample FRY02_FD_205743 | JGI IMG/M metagenome (GOLD analysis project Ga0335396, IMG submission 205743) | Freshwater microbial communities from Lake Fryxell liftoff mats and glacier meltwater in Antarctica - FRY-02 (spades assembly) (version 2) | ecosystem: Environmental > Aquatic > Freshwater > Ice >... | reverse complement strand
AGTCTGTGAGTGCTATAGAAGCTACTTCGCCTTCTTGGTTATTACCAGCATTACCAACACCTAAGTAAGCAATAATAGGAATATCCGTATTACTTGTTTCGTTATCCCATTCATTATTTTTATTATCCCATATTTGTAAAGTGTATGAACCACCAACTTCATTTGGTACTGTAAATCCTACTGTAACGCCTGTGTTAGTTGAGTTATAATATCCAGTAACTAATGTACCACCAGTAGTAGCAAAAGCTGGAGCAGCAACTACTGTAGGTGCAGTTTCGTCAACAGTTCTTGTGTTTGATATAGTACCGTCTGTAGAGTTACCTGCAGCATCTGTAGTATTTACTCTAAAATAAATAGAATTACCGTCATTTGCTACACCAAGAAAATCAGATAAATCACCCTCTGCAATTGCTATAGAAGCTACATCAGTTGCTTCATTATTGGCAGTTTCTCCAGTATTTTCAATAATAGGAATAGCTATATTGCTTGCTACATTTACCCAAACTGATGCTCCATCCCGTATTTGTAAAGTGTATGAACCACTAACTTCATCTGGTACTGTAAATCCTATTGTAACGCCTGTATTACTTATATTATAATATCCAGTAACTAATGTACCACCAGTAGTAGCAAAAGCTGGAGCAGCAACTACTGTTGGAGCAGTTTCGTCAACTATTCTTATGTTTGATGCAATACCGTCTGTAGAGTTACCTGCAGCATCTGTAGTATTTACTCTAAAACTAATATAATTACCGTCATTTCCTTCACCAACATAAGCATTTAAAAAAGAAATTGACAAACCCCAATTAAAGTCTGTGAGTGCTATAGAAGCTACTTCGCCTGCTTGGTTATTAGCCACATTTGTATTAGGTCCTTCATCCACTGAAGCAATAATAGGAATATCCGTATTACTTGTTTCGTCAACCCATCCCAAAATGTCATTATTCCATATTTGTAAAGTGTATTTACCACCAACTTCATTTGGTACTGTAAATCCTACTGTAACGCCTGTGTTAGTTGAGTTATAATATCCAGTAACTAATGTACCACCAGTAGTAGCAAAATCTGGAGCAGCAACTGCTGTAGGGGCTACCATATCTATATCTAAAATATCTAAACCAGCAACTGCATCCGATGCCATTACGTTGCCTGCTGCGTCTTGAGCAGTATTTAATGTAATATCTACATCTATGCCATTATATGATAAATCATCTACATCATAAGTCATTGTATAAGTATCATTTGGTACAGTTGTTTGAGACCAAGCGCCACCAGGATTAATAAATAATAATCCATAATCACCAGAATATGTAATAGTTGGTGCTACACCAGTATTCATTGATTCACTAAATCGAATAATAACATCGAATTTAACAACTATATCTGCTCTTGAGATAACAGCATCTGTTCCTACAGAATTTACATTTAAGCTTGTTACTGTTGGAACAACGATATCTTTTACGATTGTCTCAGTAGAAGTAGTGTTATCATCTACATGTGCGTTACCGGCTCTATCAGTATATACTACTCTAAATGAATAAACAACGCCATTGGCATCATCATCATCGTCTAATAAAGCAAGACCTAAGTTATCAGATCCATCTACTGTAATATCATGACCTTCAATATTAAATTCTCTATCAACAGCATCAACTTCATCTCCATATTTTAAAGTTGTCCAGCTTGTTCCATCATTAGTTGAATACTGAATCTTGAAGTCACCGCCATGTATTGATACGTCAGTAGAAGTTGCATTTACTCTAATAAATGCTAAGTTACCATCCGCACTTTTTGTAGCATTCATATATTCTAATGCAGTAGCATCAGCACCTAAAACTGTAGCAGGGTTAGCATTATTTGCTTGAATAGTTACATCAGTAATAGTTAATTGGTTAGTCGCAGGGGCAGTTACGTCAATTATTCTTTTGTTTGATTCATCACCTTCTGTATCGTTACCTGCAGCATCTGTAGCTTTTACTCTAAAATAAAGTTGATGACCGTCATTTCCTTCACCAAGATAAGCAATTAAAGCACCCTCTGCAATTACTATAGAAGCTACTTCGCCTGCTTGGTTATTAGCCACATTTGTATTAGGTCCTTCATCCACTGAAGCAATAATAGGAATATCCGTATTACTTGTTTCGTCAACCCATCCCAAAATGTCATGATCATATATTTCTAAAGTGTATTTACCATCAACTTCATTTGGTACTGTAAATCCTACAGTAACACCTGTATTACTTATATTATAATATCCATTAACTGATGTACCACCAGTAGTAGCAAAATCTGGAGCAGATACTGCTGTAGGGGCTACCATATCTATATCTAAAATATCTAAACCAGCAGCTGCATCCGATGCCATTACGTTACCTACTGCATCTTGAGCAAGTGTAACGGTAATATCTACATCTGCTACAGTAAAAGGCACATCTGCCACATCATAAGTCATAGTGTAAATATCTCCACCATCCCAAGAAGACCAAACACCACTGCCATTTGTAAATAATGTAGAATAATCAGCTGAATAACTAATTGTAGGAGCAACTAATGTATTCATTAGTTCAAAATATATTTCCACAGTAAAATTATCAACACCAATATCTTCTCTTGATATTAATTCATATGTACCAAGTGGATTTAATGTGATAAAATATACTGTTGGTTTTATCATATCTACACCAAATTTATTTGGTGCTGTATGTTGTGCCATTAAATTACCTGCTAAATCTCTTGCAGTATTTACTTTAACGGCTACAAAATTAGAAGAAGCATTTACGTCTGCTATAGTATAATTCATTATGTAAATTCTCTGATCTTGCCATTCTCCTGCACCTAATGTAAGTGTAGTAACCATACTAGCAAAAAATGTAATAACTGGGTCAATATCCATATCCATATCTTCGTCGAAAGTCAAAGTTACGGTAAATGTAGCACCAGCATCTGATTCGCTAATTACTTCATCACTTACACCAACAGAAGTTACAGTAGGTGCAGTAAAGTCGTTTAATGTAGACATCGTTTCTGATGAAGAGTTATCTGAAGTAATATTACCAACATAAGCTCTTAATCTATAAATATAAGCAGTATTATTAGCTAAGCCAACAACAGTAAATGAAATATCATTACCGATATCTAAATCATCATAGTCTTGCAATAATGAATTAAAAACATCGGCATCTTCATCAACATCTAATTCATATCCAGCAGCTCCAGCAGATGCTGTAAATGAAAATGCAATAGATGTACTAGTTGCAGTTCCATTAACTAATTCAGTTGGAGGCAAAATAGAAGCATCCGTAGTAAATGAACGTGGGTTATTAGTGGAACCTGCAGATTTGAGGAATTCTGGGTCAGTACCACCGTCATTTTTGTACTCATATACTTTTACATTGTATGTATTACCAGCAACTAAGTCAGTAATAGTTACTGTACGAGTCGAACCAGTACCTCTATATACTGCGTATCCACCAGAAGTACCGATTTGGTTTGTTCCATAAGCAGTATTACCTGTATAAATTGTGCCATTAGTAACGGCAGCATCTATAGTTTCTTCAGTTATAGTAGCATCAGGAAATACCACGACTAATCTACCAGTCCCATTACCATTTATCCAAGAGATTTTAACTCCTGTGGTAGTGATATTTTGGAAAGAAATAGATCTTCCTTGTACAGTTGGTGCACCAGCGTAAGAATTGCTTGTGCCCACTATCCCCAAGATAGCTAATAACATAAGTGATGTTATTATATTGTATATTCGTTTCATATATTGAAACTCCCTATATATTGAAAATTATTAATTGATTAAGAAATTATTTTTAGTTAGTTAAGTTGCTAATATCATTTAAAATTGCACTTTATTTGTAACCTTTTGATATATTTTTGGTTAATTATATGTTAAGTTTATTTTTTTTGTAGCCGATAATATGAGAATTCCTTTGCTCAGCTTAGTTTATCGGTTACATTTACCAAAATAATATTATAAGTATCTCATCCTGAAGCATACATAAATATTAAAAATTAATTAGAACAAATTATGCCAAAATATTATTTTATGGCACAATTTTTAAAATGATACGTAAATTTTGTATATTAGCGGTTATGTTGACAACTTTCAATATTTATAATTGATTTTACAATTTATAATTCTTAACAAATATATAATAAAAAATATTTAATTACAAAAAATAAATAAAATATTAATATTTTTTAATATTTAATTTAAAACCATTCTATTTATTTTGAATTTAAATTTAGATTTTAATTGAAATTATTAGGATTTATCTTTCAGTTGATTCATCTGCCAGGATAATAATCGAATCATCTTTGGTGTAGAAGAACTCTTTTTGTTTTTGTGGATTCACAATTACGCCATGAGCCAATTTTATATCCGAACTGTACCTGTTTTCAGACGACTGGATTTTCATACCAAGAGCGATATGTCCTTTTTGTCTCGCAGATTCCACAACAGTATAAAAATTAACTGGCTTGCCCAATTCGACATAGTCAGAGGCTGGTCTGATATAGATTGCAGTACCCCCGGCTGTGAATATATCCTCAAAAATCATTTTAAGTTCTATATTTTCAGCAATTTGCGACAACATCAAAGAGTCAATTTTGACAGAGACAATAAAATCATCAGTGTTGGTAACTTCTGCTAATTCTCTATTTCTATCATCTAACATTTCAGAAACAATCGAGTATTTTTGTCCTTTTTTGTCAGCAATATCTCTCAAATGTAGTAGTGTGCTTAATGTTCTTGCATCGGTAGCCTGTACATCTTCAAGTCCAGATTGGCTCAATACTATAATATGGTTAAATTTTTCTAGATGAATATTATCCAATACTTTACGACTTGATGTATCCCCTCTTCTAAACTCAAGAGTTTGGTGAGTTAGGTTATCACATTGGTCTTCGAGGTCAAACTCTACATTTGGGCTATCGGCAACAATAGTTATTGAAGAGCCTTTTGCCACATAATTATCTAATTCATTTATAATCAAAGGTGCACGTCTGTTCCAACCAATAATTAATGTACTCTCTGGCATTATTACACTTTTATAAGCAAAAGGTTTTATTGCAGTATTGTCAATGTTAAAATTAGTAATTTTTGATAGTGCGATTTTTTCTTGTGATTCAGAAATAGTAATAACTTTATCGCCATTTTGGATAATAGTATCAAACTTTGGCTTCAGTTCAATATCGCCATTTGCAAATCTAAGTCCAATAACAGTCGAACTATCATAAGAATACATAGCTTCTACAAATGATTTCCCAACTAATTTAGGCTCATCAGCAAAGTAAATTTCATCTCCACTAAAATCCAATAACTCAGTAAATACAACAGATAATCCTGGTTGACGACAGGTCTGTGCAGTAATTCTCGAAATCAAATGGTCAAATACAACTAATTGCACTTCATCTTTACCAGCAATTTCGGCAATCACCACATTTCTTGGGTCTCTAATTTCGGCAACAATATGATACTTTTCTGGATGTGGTTTTCTGTGTGGATTATTAGTGATAGCTAATATAGTTTTAATTACATTAGAATCTGGGTCTTTTGAGTCTGGTGCAATAATTATAATTGATTTTGCTGCATTTAGATTGATAATACCTAAGTCATGAATATCAATGGGATTACCAGTACGACATACGATTTTGGTATTAAATGTTTTCCCAACTTTGGACTTTATTTCATCTTCCATAAAGACTTTGTCTTTATCTGCAAGAATTGAGATGACTGGTTTGTGTTTTGATAGATTAGAAATAATTAATTCAGAAATTACAGGGAAAACCTGAAACGACCAACCCAAAATTACTATGTGATCAGTTTCATATACAAACGACTTACCTTTTCGTAGGTCACTAATTTTATTAATGACACCTGAATTTACGACCGCTATTAAAATCGAAATTACAAATAATCCAAAAAATGTAGATAATAACATAAAGAAAATGAATTGAGGATTTGTAGGGTCATTCGAGATTACACCTGGGTCCAACATTCTCAATAATGTCATATACATTATTTCAAGTATATTTATATTTTTATTATTTGAAATACCTAAAAGATTATTATCGTTTGTAGGTATTGAATTTGTAATCAATAAAGCAATAGATATGATGACAACAATTAATAATGAACTAACAAGCAATAGCATCAATGGTGCGAATGTGCCTTTGGACATCAAATTGTCGAATTGGTATCTAAGCCATAAAAGAGGTCTTTTTTTGTGCATTTTATATTAAATAGTAATTTTAAGTTTTATTATATTTTTAATCTTTAATTGCGATTAATCATAATTTGATTTTGAGACCAGCAAATCTTTTTTAAGACAAAATAAAATTCGATTTGTTTCATTTTAGAATTTATTTTTTAAAAATTAAATGATTTATAAAATTCAAAAGAAAATCACAAATTTTAAGCCAAATTTGTGATTTTCCTAAATTATTTAAAAATAAATATTATAATAGTTATTTTGCAATAGATTGACTTCTATATTCTCTGATAATAGTTACTTTAATTTGTCCAGGGTATTCCAATTCATCTTCAATTCTTTTTGCCATTTGGTCAGCCATCATATCGGCTCTTTGGTCATTAACTACCATAGGCTCAACAATAACTCTGATTTCTCTACCAGCTTGAATAGCAAAAGTTTTGGACACACCTTCCCAAGAGTTTGCAATTGCTTCTAATTTTTCAAGTCGTTTGATGTAATTTTCTAATGATTCCCTTCTGGCACCAGGTCTGGAACCACTAATACTATCAGCAGCTTGAACAATTACAGCAATTGGAGTTTCCATTTCGATGTCCTCATGGTGGGCACCGATTGCATTAAGTACAATAGGATGCTCTTTGTTCTTTTTGGCAAGTTCCATACCCAAAAGTGCGTGAGGTCCTTCGATATCTCTATCTATACACTTACCGACATCATGAAACAATCCTGCTCTTTTTGCTAAATTAACGTCAAGTCCTAATTCATTTGCCATAACACCACAAAGGTAAGAAACTTCAATTGAGTGATGTAATAAGTTTTGTCCATAACTTGAACGGTACTTCATACGACCAACATATCTTACTAATTCCGGCTTCACGTTATGAATACCTAAATCTAATAAAGTAGCCTCGCCCAATCTAATCATTTCTTCTTCAAGTTCTTTTTTGCTCTTATCAACAACTTCCTCAATTCTTGTAGGATGAATTCTACCATCTAACATTAATTTTTGTAAAGCCATTTTGGCAACTTCTCTTCTAAATGGGTCAAATCCAGAAATAATTACAGCTTCTGGAGTATCATCAATAATTAAATCAATACCTGTTGCTGACTCAAAAGCTCTAATATTACGTCCTTCACGACCGATAATACGACCTTTCATTTCGTCACTTTCTAAATTAACTACCGAAATAGTATTTTCGACACAGTGGTCGGATGCAGTTCTTTGGATAGCTTGGACAATAATATTTTGAGCTTCACGATTGGCTCTCATTTTAGTGTCTTCTCTAATTTGGATGATTTTTTGAGCACCGTCTTGTTTTGCTTCATTTACCATTTCATCGATAAGTTGCTTTTTGGCTTCTTCTCTTGATAAGTTGGCGATTTTTTCAAGTTTTTTGGTGTTGTCATCAATTAAGTCATTCAAATCTTTGGACTTTACTTCTATTTCTTTTTCTTTAAATTTTAGATCTTGTTCCAAAGTTTGTACGTTTTTTTCTTTCTTTTGAATAATTTCTAATTTATTCTCAACAGCGTCTTCTCTGTTTTTAAGTTGTTTTTCTTGATTCTGTACTTTGGCAACTCGAGATTGTATATCACTATCAAACTCTTGCTTTTTCCTATGCCACTCCTCTTTAATTTCTTTTTGTCTTTCTTCTTTAATTCGAGAAGCTTCTTTTTCAGAATCAAGGACAATGCCTTTGGCTTTAAGTTCTGCTTCAGTTATTTTGGCACTTGTAATCTTTTTGGAAGCAAAGCTCGACACCAAATAACCAATTACAAGACCGACAAAACTCAAACCTAATATTAACATTTCATTCATAAAATGTTTATCCTCCGTTACTTTTATAACTTAAATTCTAATAAGTATGTTAGAATTTATCTTTTAAAATAGTATTTATTTTGTTGTTGTAATAATAATAATATTATTACATTTTTTTAATTTTTGTAAAAAATAGAAAATATTATAAAAAATTTCAAAAATCACGTGCATAGCCATCGAAGACCCATACAGGCTTATAAAAATGCAAGAACCCTAATAGAATCACAGTGGGTCTCATCCAAATTATCGCTATAATCTACCGAATCGCAGTTTCTCTCAATTGAGAAGTGGATTTAGCACCGAAATGCTGTAGCCCGCTATTGATAACTTGAGGCTAAGTCCCTAAAGTTAGTTGTAAATTCTGCATCTTCAAACAGCGACGACTATACACGCTATAATCATTAATTTTAAATTTATATATTCAATTATTTAATTTTATGCCAAATATCCTAAGTAAGATATCCTAAGCAAAATATTATAATCTAAGCAAGATGTATGAATTGGCAAATGAGGTTTGTATTATCTATCTACGTTGCAATAATTTATAATAAAATTATATCCAACACAAATACAAACTCATTTTAGATAGAGGTGTATTAAACCGAAATTAAGTTAAAGAAAAACTATAAAATCACAGATAAATTAATATTAGCCATTCAAAGCTTCTACCAAAGTATTTGTCATTTTCTTAAATTCAGTTGTAATCTCATCTGTGAGAGTAATTAGTTCGTTTGTTTTATTTATATCATTTTCAGCAATATTCAATGCAGCTAATAGAAAAGGAATTGATTTATCTGGTAAATCTCCGTGAGTGCTTACCAAATTTTCAATTTGTTTATTTACTAAATTTGCGGTTTGTTTTATCATTTCTGGATTTTCACCTGATAATGAATATTCTTTGCCACCAATAAAAACTTTAACTGAATTTGCCATAATAATTTAAAGTAAATTAATAAGATATAAAATAATATCTTATACGAATCATATTACTTTCGTTCATACATTTAATTCCACTATAGTTCAAATAAATAATTTGAATAAAATAAATTTATTTTTACAAGTAGAAATTTAGAAATTTTAATTTTGTTTAGTATTTATTTCTTGTTTTTTATCACTATTCAAAAAATAATAATATTACATTTGAAATAAATATTATACAAATTTAACTTATTTTCTATATATAACAAATAAATGATACAATTAGTTATAATATCAAGATCTTAGAAATATTATTATTTAATATAAATTTAATTTTCTAAAAAAAAATAAATATTATCAACTTTTTTTAGTGAGTAAATTTTCCAAAGCTAGAATATAATTATCTAACTTATCGACCACTTCTTGATTTTTGCTATTGTTATTATCTACTTCAATGTTTTCTTGATTATCTATATTTGCTTTGTGATTTTCGATTACTTCATTAGAGTTTATATTTAGTAACCTTAGATTATTAATCTCTTCTTCAAGAATACCAATCTGCTCGTAACGAAGCATAATCAAATCCTCAAATTCACTAATTCTAATTAGTGCAGCTTCCAAAATCATTGTCTTTTCATTAAGCTGTTCATTTATTTCTATTATTTTACTTTCATAAGATGCAATTGTTGTTTCATTTTTATTGTCTGATTCAATTACTTTATTCAAGTTGTCAATATTATTTTCTAAATTACTTTTAGAGATTTCGATATCAAAGTTTAATAATGTGATTTCCTCATTTGCTTCTGTGAGTCTAAGCATAAAATCTTTTATTATATCTTCTTTTTTTGATATTTTATATTCAAGCTCAATTAATTTTAGATTTAGTTGGTCAAAATCATTTTGAGTTAGATTCTCATCAATTAATTTAGTTTTATGGTTTAACAATTCAATATTAAGTTTTTGAATATCATTTTCCAACTCTTCGTTGAGTTTTAGATACTTATTTAACGACTCATAATTATTAGACAATATAAATTGCAAATCTTCATTTTTTGTTATCTCTTGAGCATTTTTATCTCTCAACTCACGAGTAATAATATCAGTCTCAAACTTAATTGCATCAATTGTTTCAGTAAATAATTTAATCTCTTCATCTTTTTGATTAAATTGTGCTTCTAACTCTTTATTAATTTTCTTTGTTTTGTTTTTTTCTTCTTCGAACAAGTCATTTAATACTAATGCTTGGTCTAATATAATTTCAAGCTCTTTAATTCTTGTAAACCCATCTAATACTTGTGTGTTCAGTTCTTGATTTTGTGATTGGAACTCATTTTGTTGAAAATTCAGTAATTCCAGTTCCATTTCAAGTTCAGTAACTTTCTGTAAATGCCCTTCTAAATTAGATTGTAATTCACTAATTTTTAGATTGGTATCAGTTGTATTATGAATAAATTCGATATTATGTTTATTCAATGATTGTACAGCTAATTTGCTGAAATTTAACTCTTCTTGTAATTGATTTAATTTCTCAATTTGTGAATTGTAATCATCTTCTTTAGTTTGATACAAGCTTTTAACTGAAATTAATTCATTATAAAAATTATCTGATTTTTGTTTTAAGTTCTCCAAAGATGATATTTGTTCAGCTATTTCATTTTCTTTGGCTACTAATTTGTCTTTGAGCTCATTTATTTCATTATCGGAAGTGGTGGCAATAGTTATAACCTTTTTGTCAAAGTCTTGCTTTTCATCTTTGAGACTATTTAATTCATTTTCATAGTTTTTATTCTGTGCAATATACTCTTGAATCTTTTTCTCGTTTTCTCTTGCTTTATATACTTTACTTTCTAAATCAGCGATAGTTTCTTTTTGTTTTTGAATTATCTCTTCTTTTTGATGTAAGTCAAAGTTCCTTCTTGTAATTTCTTTTTGAGCAAATCCAAAATGAGATTGATAATCTTCCAATTCCATTTTTTTCTTACTCAAAAGTTCATTTTGTTTAATTAACTCTTCATTTCTTTCATCTGTTTCGGTAGCTTTGGTTTTGAATATTGACAATTCATTGATTTGGTTTTGAAGTATTTTGATATTTTCTTCTAATCCATTATTAGTAATCAATAAATTTTCAAATTTGAATTGAAAGTTAGATTTTTCTTCTAATTCTTTATTCAAAAGTTCAATTTTATCACCTAATATTTTTTTATCTTCATTAACTTGGTTGTTGATTTCAGTTAATTTAACAAAATCATTATTGTTATGAGTTAATGTTGATTCTTTAGAATTTAATTGCTCACTCAAATTAATTATTTGAGCTTTTTGAGTTTTATTATCTTCTTTTACTTCTCTTAATGCCTTATTGGTCAAATTAATTACTTCCCAAAAGTTATTCAGGGCAGTTTTAATTTCACTTCTTTTTTCTTCAACCAAATTTGTTTCTGTCATTTTAGACTCTACTTCTACTATTTATTAATAATTTACGAGTTAACTCAAAATCAAAAGTTTCTTAAAATTCCGTTACATTCTTTTTGCATTTGCGAGATAATCTTTTGAATTATTTCATCAATTTCATTTTCTACTAATGTTTTTTCTTCAGAATTAAAAATCATATTAAAAGCAATACTTTTTTTGTTTTCTTCTAAGTTTTTACCTTGATAAACATCAAAAACATCTACTGATTTCAATAATTTACTACCATTTTTAATTACAATATTTTTAATTTTATCATAATTTATCTCTTTATCAAACACAAAAGCCAAATCTCTTTCTACCCTTGGGAATGGTGATATAGTTGAATAAGATTTTTTGGTAATTGATGCCTTTTCGCATACATTTAGGTCTAATTCTAAGAAAAACACTTCTTTTTCTATCTCAAAATGCTTCAAAGTTTTTTTGTTAATTAATCCAAAATGCCCTATTACTTTACCTCTCAACCATATTTCAAGTGAGTTTGCACCGAATAAAGTGTTTGTTTTGTTTTGTTTCAAATCCACTTTATCAATATTAAATTCAGACACTAAATCACTAAATAAACCTTTGATGTCAAAAAAATCTAATTTTCTATTTTCTAACCAAGTTTTAGGATAAATATTTCCAGAAATAGCAACTGATAATTTCAACTTTTCATCTATATTCTTTAAATTAATACCCGTGTTATCTTCTGTGATTGGCTTAATAAAATTAAATGTTTTACCCACTTCAAATAACTTTAAGTTTTCGTTGCCTTGTCTAATATTAAAAGAAACAGATTTTAGCATCGAAAATGCCATAGAAGTTCTCAAAAATGACAAATCTTCGCCAAGTGGATTTAATATTTCAATTGCTTTTTCATCTAACAAACTTACCGTTTTGGGGTCAATCATATTTTGAGTATAAATTTGATTATACCCATTTGCAATCATAAAATCTCTAACCTTAAATCTAAAATTGGTCAAACTTAAATTTGCCGGCACTCTCGAAGTACCAAAATTAATATTTGAATTTAGGTCTGACTCTATATTGTCATAGTTATAAACTCTTGCAATGTCTTCGATTATGTCAATTTCTCCAGAAATATCATTTCTATATTTTGGTATTTCAAAAGTATATTTATTTATACTTTTAGCAATTACTTTTAATCCCAATTTTTCTAATTTAGGCAAAATAAAATCACTTTGAATATCAACACCTAATATTCTCTTCACATTATCATAATTTAGCTCAACTACTAAATTTGGAGTAGGATTTGGATAAACTTCGACTACACCTTTAATTAATTTACCACCAGCAATTTTGACAATCATTTCAGCAGATTTTTTGGCACCATATTCAACTATATTAATATCAGTCCCACGCTCAAATCTATAAGAAGCATCGGTTTGTAAGGATAATTTTTTTGATGTTTTACGTATAGAAGTTGGATTAAAGTAAGCCGATTCGATAAATATATTCTTGGTTGTGGGCTTTATTTCACTATTTTCGCCACCCATTACTCCGGCTATGCCAACTGGATTAGGTCCATCACAAATCATCAACATATCATCATTGATTATTCTTTCTTTGCTATCCAAAGTTTTATATTTAAGATTATCAAAGCCAGATTTAATAACAATTTTTTTGGAAACAATCTCATCGTAATCAAAAGAGTGAAGCGGTTGCCCTACTTCCAAAAGAATAAAATTAGTTACGTCAACAATGGCATTAATTGGTCTTAAGCCCAAATTGTTCAATCTTTGTTTTAACCATTCTGGTGATTCTTTCGCCTCAGCATTTACCACCATAGTTCCATAATATCTTGGGCAATCAATTTCATTTTCAATTTCTACAGAAATATAATCAGCAATATTTTTTTCATTTTGAGTAAAGTTCTCATCAGCTAACATATTCTCAAAATCAGTTACCAATGGCTTTAATTCCAAATCATAATAAGCAGCTAATTCTCTTGCAATACCATAATGGCTCAAGCATTCAGCTTTGTTGGGTGTAATTCCAATTTCTAAGATAATATCATTCATATTCAGATATTGAGCCAAAGGAGTGCCTACAATTATGCTGTCTAATTGATTATTGGTATCAAGTACCCAAATTCCGCTATGATCTTCGCCCAAATCTAATTCTGATTTACTACAAATCATACCATTTGATTCGATACCTCGTATTTTCCTTTTGCCTAATTCAAATCCACCATTTGGTACAACAGCGCCCGCTAATCCCAATGCTATTTTTTGCCCTTGCTCAACATTCGGAGCTCCACAAATTACAGTCAATACTTCTTTGCCTGTATTCACAATACAAACAGACAACTTGTCTGCATCAGGGTGAGCTGATTTGGATTCTACGTATCCGATAATGAAGTTTTTGTATTTTTCTCCAATATCTTCAACGCCTTCTACTTCAAGTCCCAACATAGTAAGAGTATTATCTAACTCTTTGACTGAAATATCAATATCAATAAATTCTTTAATCCAATTATAAGAAATTTTCATTTTTAAAATTCTCTACTTTTAAATTCTCTACTTTTTATTTTTTATGTTTTTATTAAATTGAATAACTAAATTTAATAACTTCTAATTTAATAAATTATTACATAAAATTTGCAAGTTTCACAAGATTACTTTAATGTTAGAAACATTTTTAGTAACTTTTTAAAATAACTATAAAACATAATCGCAATTTATGAAAAAAATAAATGAATTTTTAATCTATTTTAGTTTATTATTATGAATTTATTTAAAAATAAATATAAAATAGACAATATAATGTAACTTTTGAATGATAAATTCCGTTTATATCATATTAATAAATAATTAATTAAAAAATAAAAAATAAATTCACAAAAAACTAATACTCAAAATTATGACTCAGACAAATTCGCAAAATGCAAATTCGCAAAATGCAAATTCACAAAATAAAAGAATAGCAAATTTAATCAAATTATTTTCGATGAATTTCATTATGATAACTATGATAGTTATGAATTTTAATAATTCATTTGCTAAAAAGACTTCTAACCAAAAAGAGATAACTTTTGGTACTCAATTTTATATAAGGTTTACAGAAGAGTTCTATCAAAATAATCTTAAAGACTTCGAAAGAAATCAGAATGGTAATACAGACAAAAATTCCAATAATTTACAAAGTTTTGGGAATAGAAAAGGTCAAGATGGTCAAGCCGATAAAATTGGGTTTAAATTAGTTAGAAAAATATTTTCTGATAAATCCAAATTATCTAATCATAGAGAAAAATATGACAAATTAACAAATGTAAAAAAATATAATCAACAACAAATTAATAGAATATACGAAGCTGAAAAAGTGTTAGAAAGAACATTTGTTGCAGAACTCAAAATCATTGCCAATTTACCAAATTATTGCAAAAAACTATCTAATATTTACGAATTTATCGAAGATGCAGAACCAATTTATGAATATCCAATTCAAAAGTTAGCTAATGAAGATAATATTGCTTTAACTCCAAATGACCCACTAATAATTAATCAAGAAAGTTTAACCCAAATAAAGTTATTAGAAGCATTTGATGTTTCGATGGGAAATTCTGAAATAGTTATTGCAATTAGTGATAATGGCGTAAACCATAAACACCCAGATTATTATCCAAATATTAAAATTAATACAAAAGACCCAATTAATGGCTTAGATGATGATGAGAATGGATATATTGATGATTACGATGGATTTAACTTTAATTCTTTGAACACAAACTCAAATTTTAGCGATACTTATGTTGGTGATTCCCATGGTACAAATGTAGCTGGGATTGCTTCTGCCAAAACAGGTAATGGCATTGGCATTGTCGGTGCTGGGGGATTATGTTCCACTTTCCCAATGAGAACAAGTGCAAATGATTTTGAAACAGTTATATTTGGCTATGAATCTATAATATATGCAGGTGTCAGAGGATTTGATGTATTAAATTGCAGTTGGGGTTCCAAAAAGGGATTTTCGTCAATTGAGCAAAGTTTTATTGAATTTGCAGATGCAAATGGTGTTTTTGTAGTTGCGTCTGGTGGTAATACAAGTTTTTCAGAGCTGGATTTAGATAAAATTGCAAACTTTTATCCTGCAAATTACAAAAATGTATTTGGTGTTGGTGAGGTCGATAGATATGATTATCAGACATCATTTTCAAGAATGGGTACACAAATTGACATAATGGCACCTGGTTACGAAAATTACACTTTGAGTATTGCCAATGGTTATTCGAGAGCATCTTACGGTACTTCATTCTCTTCTCCAATGGTAGCAGGAGTTGTCGGCGTACTCAAATCACAACACAAGAATCTGACAAACGAACAAATAGCAAATATAATAAGAATTACTGGCGATGATATTACGCCTTTAAATCAAGAATATGCACCCCTTTTGGCTAATAGAATTAATGTGTTAAATGCAATCAATCCAGAAGTAGTTAACTTGCCAGCTATTACTTTTGACAAAATAATCAAAAAAGATAATAGTGGAAATATACAACAAAAGTTTTATGCTTTTGATACTCTAAATTTATCATTTGAAATTAGAAATACACTCGGCGTTGGAAAAAATCTAAATTTTGAAGTATATCCTGTATTTTATAATGATGAAGAAACAATTAAGATAATAAAAAATAAATATTTTTTGGATACTATAAGCAGCTATGAAACAAAAACTATTGATGGCTTTTCATTTTATGTAAATAATTTTAACACCGATAAAATTATTATGAGAGTTGATATTATTGGCGATAATGATTATTATGATTTTTTCTTGTTTGACTTTTATCCCAATGATGAGATGATAACTTTTGAGAATAAACATATTACTATGTCAATTTCAGAAAAAGGCTTATTGGGTTATGTAACGGTCGAAAACAATAAATATGGCAAAGGATTATTTGTAAATAATTTGAGTAATGCAATGTATAGTGGTGGCTTAATTACTTGTATTAATAGTGATTTGGTAAGTAATTCGTTAAAGGTCGGAGGTACAGATTTTTCTGCTCTAAAACCATTCAAAAATCCAGTCAACGAGGCGATAATTACAAATAGTACCTCTCTGACAATCAACAAAATAGTAAATATACCCAAAAATGACCCCTTTATTAGTTTCGATTTGGAAGTGAACAACACTGCATTCGAAGATTTGAATGAAGTCGCAATTGGTTATTACATTGATTGGGACTTGGGATTTGGTAATGCAGTTACTCAAAATAAAATTTCAATTATAAATGACAAAATACCCAGTCAATATAAGGGCGTTGGTAGTATTCAATATTGTGAAGATAAAAATAGCAAGATATTTTTTGGTGCTTTGGTGGCAACAGAAGAACTAAATTCAACACCTCAAATTGCTAATGTGGGAAGCAGTAGTAGAAGTAATATAATAAAAGCATTAAACAATGGGATAAATTGGCAGACAGACGCTACTGGAGACATAGGTGGTATTTTTGGCATAAAATTTAACGGAATATTTGGTAAAGACGACGTCAAAAAATGCAAGGTTTGCATCTCCGGTGCTGATACAAAGGACAAATTAATTACAAACTTACAAAACTGTTTGCTTAATATTTATAGTTCTAACAATGAAGAATTTGATTATGCAAATTTAAATCAAAATGATAATTTAATTATTTATCCAAATCCAATTTCAAATGAAAGCGTTATTTATATTAAAGAAATTGTAAATATGAATAATTTACAAAATGATGAAAATTTTGACATACAAAATATAATTGAGGTTTCTATTTATGATAACTTAGGAAGTATAATCAAAAATACACAAAATACAAATGAAATTAATTTAGATGATGTAATCATTTCAAAAGGTAGTTATAACATTGTCATTAAATTTAGAGATAATACGCTAATTACTAAAAAACTCATAAAATTATAACTAATCTAATAATCAAAATTACTGAAACTTATTTATTGAAAATTCGTAATCACGTAACAAAGTAATTAAGTTGAGAAAAGTATCTCAGTAGAACAAAGTTGGAAGTAGAAAACAAATAATATATAACAAATAATTTATAAACAATTGGAGTAAAAAGATGAAAAAGGTAGCATTACCCTCAATATTGATGTTGTTTATAGGGATGATTTCTGGAATAATCTTGGTAACAAATTTTGAGTCAGATTTAATTGGAGATTTGTTCGCCAAAGAAAAAATGCAATTAGGAGCCAAAAGTCCCCCTGCAAAAATGTCTGAGATTATGAGTGCAATTAATCAATCGGTTGTAGGTGCAAGTGAAGCGGTGTTGCCTTCGGTAGTATCAATTAAAGTAGTTTCGGAATACGATGGCAATAACAATATGATGCAAGGGCAAGATTTAGAAGAATTTTTCAAGTTCTTCTCTCCAAGATCGCCAAAAGAGGACCAAGATGATGATGACAGCAGAAACAACAAAAGAGAAAAACCAAGAAGAGAAGGTGGTGGCTCAGGTGTTGTTATCACTGATGATGGATATATTGTAACTAATAATCACGTGGTCGAAAACGCTATCGAAAATGGAATTGAAGTAACAATGTATGACAAAAAAAAATATATTGCTACACTTGTTGGGACTGACCCATTGACGGATTTGGCTGTTTTGAAAATTGAAGCTAATGACCTAAAATCTGCTCATTTGGCTGACGTAAATTCTATAAAAGTTGGCGAAATGGTGGTGGCTGTTGGAAGTCCATTGGGTCTAAATTCCACTGTTACCTCTGGTATTGTGAGTGCAATCGGACGTGGCAGAATTGGACTAAATAACAGCTCATACTCAGTTGAGAATTACATCCAAACCGATGCAGCAATCAACCCGGGTAATAGCGGCGGTGGATTGTTTGATATGAATGGTAGTTTGATTGGTATTAATACTGCAATTGCTACTGGTACAGGTAATTATATTGGATATGGATTCGCTATTCCGGTAGATTTGGTTCAAAGTGTAGTCGACGATTTGATTGAAGATGGTGAAATAAATAGAGGTTATATCGGAGTACAAATCAAATCTATTAATGATGAAGTAGAAGCAAAAGCATTTGGATTAGATGAAGTGAGTGGGATATTAGTCAACGAAGTATTAAATAATTCGGCTGCTGATAAGGCAGGAATGAAAAAAGGTGATATTATTCTTGAGGTGAATGGCAAAAAAGTCAATACTTCTCAAGAGTTACAATCTCAAATTGCACTTTTTAGAGCCGGTGATAAAGTCAAATTGACCGTTTGGCGAGATAACAAAAAGATCAGTAAAGATGTAGTCCTGAAATCAAAAGATAATGATGATTTATCAGAAAATGTTAAAGAAAAATCGCAAACAGGCAAGCCAATTGATGAGGATGGACCAGTTGAATTTGATAATTTAGGTTTTAGTATTAAGCCAATTGATAGTAAAACGAAAAGCAGTCAAGACATACAAAATGGTGTTGTTGTCGTTAATGTCAAAAAATATAGTGTGGCGGACAAAAGAAACTTATTTCCAAATTGCATTATTACAAAAGTTGGTAATGTTGAAATTAATTCGACAAGTGACCTCAAAAAAATTATAGATTCCAAAAAACCAGGTGATGTAATTTTGATGCAGGTTACATACAAAGAAACAAATCAATTTGTTGCTTTAGAAATCCCTAAAAAAGAAGGATAGCATTCTAATTTTGAGTGTTTTTTCTTGTGATATTTAAAGGACAGGTCGTTTGACTTGTCCTTTTTTTTGTTAAATTACAACATAATTTAAAGCAAGTCAATATAATTTAATATTAATTAATAAGAATAATATGAATAAATATATAGTATTACTCAGGGGGATAAATGTCTCTGGAAAGAAATTAATAAAAATGAAAGAACTGCAACAACATTTATTAAGTATCGGTTTTACAAATGTCAAAACTTATATTCAAAGCGGGAATATAATATTAGAAACATGCTTAGTTGATATTAAAGAAATCAAAAGCCAAATAAATAATTTGCTGCAAAATATATATGGCTTTACTGTAGAAATATTTATTACTGATTCAAATTATATTCAAAAGTCCTTAGACAACAACCCTTTTCTTGAATATAAAAATCAAAATAAAGTTTATTTGGGATTTTTGGTTGATATTCCAAATGACGAAAAATTAAACATACTAATTATTGAATATAAGACGAATAAATTTGGAGAAGAATTATTTAAAATTATTGATAACACTCTGTATTTCTATTTGCCAAATGGACAAGCGAATTCAAAATTTAGTAATAATTATTTTGAAAAGAAATTAGGTATTTCAATCACTACAAGGAATATTAATACCTGTAATAAATTGATTGAAATTAATAGAAATTATAAACAAACAAAACATAGCAATTTCAATACTTTAGAAACTTTTAAGCAATAGCAATTAATTTTATTATTGCTTTTTTCATTGTTATTCTGTTACTTATTTGTTACTTTTGTATTATTACAATATGTAATATTAAAAATTAAAGTATATGAAAATAACAATTAGAGAAAAATTATTAAAATCTGGAGATAAAAGTTTGTATTTAGATATTTATAATAAAGGCAAAAGAGAATATGAATTTTTAAATTTACAGATTGTTTCTGAAACAAATTTGAGAAAATTAGATAAATCATTAAGATTAGAAATAAGAGATAGAAACAAAGAAATTTATATTATAGTAAATAAAATCAAGTCTAAAAAAGAATATGATATTATTGCCTTTGAACATAATTTACCAAATAGAAACAAATTGAATTTGTCTATTTATGATTTTATTGATAAAGTTATTAATAGTAAAGAAAATATTAAAACATCTGAAAACTACATTAAAGTAAAAAAAT
>Ga0335396_10002910_pt1 | contig 20255 bp, 13 predicted proteins | sample FRY02_FD_205743 | JGI IMG/M metagenome (GOLD analysis project Ga0335396, IMG submission 205743) | Freshwater microbial communities from Lake Fryxell liftoff mats and glacier meltwater in Antarctica - FRY-02 (spades assembly) (version 2) | ecosystem: Environmental > Aquatic > Freshwater > Ice >... | reverse complement strand
GAGTTTGCAACGGATTTGCAACGTCCAGGTTTGCAACGGATTTGCAACGTCCGGGTTTGCAACGTCCGGGTTTGCAACGTCCGGTCCGGGTTTTGCAACGTCCGAGATTTGCGACGTCCGGGTTTTGCAACGTCCGAGATTTGCGACGTCCGGGATTTGCAACGGTTTGCAACGTCCAGGTTTTGCCGTCCGAGTTTGCAACGGATTTGCAACGTCCAGGTTTGCAACGGATTTGCAACGTCCGGGATTTGCAACGTCCCGGTTTTGCAACGTCCGGGATTTGCAACGTCCGGGTTTTGCAACCGGGATTTGCAACGTCCGGGTTTTGCAACCGGGATTTGCAACGGTTTGCAACGTCCGGGTTTGCAACATCCGGGTTTGCAACGTCCGGGTTTGCAACATCCGGGTTTGCAACGTCCAGGTTTTGCAACGTCAGGTCCGGGTTTGCGACGTCCGGGTTTGCGACGTCCGGGTTTGCGACGGGTTTGAAACGTCCGGGTTTGCATTTACGTTTTGTGCGCAGAGAACACGCTGAAACCGCCTCGACAACTGTAATGCAGAGTAGAATTCCAGACGTTCCACAGGTGTGGCAAACCTTGGCCGTTGCTCCGCGCGACATATTATCGGGTATTCAGCAACCGCCTTGTCATGTTTCCCGCCCTCCCCCTGAAATCCCTGAATGCGCTTCCTCCACTGTTTTCCAGCATGGTGGATGGCGTCGGGGGCCAGCGAAACCGAATCATGTTTGAAGACATAGAGTTTTACAATGGACAGAACGTTTCTGTCATGATGTTTGCTGCCCGTCAAGACTTCCCAAGGTCAGGTCGACTCCTGATGGTATTGAACATGAATTGTCGTATTCCCGGCCCTTTACTCAAAGCATTTCTGCGGGCGATCAAGGATGCGAACGACGGCATGAATTTCCAGCTTCGCGTCGAGCACCGCACCATGGTGCTATTCCAAGGACATGCCGCGCAAGACAACGTGGAAACCTGGCGACAACTGGGCAAACCCCGAGTTGATTATATTGAGATTGAAGTTCCCTATCCCAATCTCGCCCAGCCGGGCCTGGTCAAGTCCCTTCTGCCCTTGTTTGCCACCAAGATCCTGGTGCCGTACCTGACCGACGCCCGCACGTTCCAAATGGGTGTCGGGCATTTAATGCGAACACAGCTTGCCGATGACAGTTTTGTGGTGGATTTTGTGCCAGTGGAGAAGTACGTGAAAAACGAAGGACAAAAGATGCTGATGGACAGCGATGGCGCTGCTCGGTCCGCCCGGCCGCACTTTACCAACAAGCAGCACGTGTTTCCGCCGGGTGTTGCAGGGCGCATTCAATCCTTCCTAGGAACCGAACTGCCCGCAAGCGTGTACCATAAGTACAGTCCGGTTCGAGAGACGTTGAGAGAGGACTGGGAGTCCGTACGCGAGGAGAGGGAAACGGCGGCAGAGCGCCAGGAGGCCGCGAGGAGGCCACGAGGCATGAGGGAGGGGAGCGCCGCTGCGGCGGCTGCGGCACCAGACATGGCAGGTGATGATGGGGAGGAAATGTGGGCCGGGGCAGCGGCCGCCGAGAGGCCAGACATGGGAAGGTGGGCAAGGAGTCGGTCCAAATCCAGATCCAGGTTGAGATCAAGGTCTACCCGACGGCCGCGCGACTAGAATGGTTGACCACCAGAAGACGCCAGGCGTAGATGTCTGCAAATGTAATAAACATGGCAACTTCGTCATGGCGACCTCCGACAAGAAGGTGCCGAGCCCCAATCCGGTCCCTGGGCCGAGGCCTAATTTCGTCCCTGGACCGGGTCCCACCACGGGAATGTCCGGGCCTGAAATTGCGGGCATCGCGCTTGCATGTGTGGTGGGGGCCTTTTTGGTCCTATGGGTGGGCCTCCACTTCGGCATGCCGGACGACGTCGGGAATCCCAAGAAAAAGCCCACAACCTCCAGAAAATGAAATGAGGGTCTGGGTCAGAATATTCTGTTGAGTGCGGGTGACCCGCGGTAACGGGTTTTCTGGAGCCGTACATTTACAACGCGGGCGACATGGAAACTCGCAGCACGAGCGGGAGACGGAAGACAAGGCCACCGCCGCGCGACTCCGCCGCCGTGCTGGACCTTCCCATCGACCAGGCAACACTGGGGCCCGTGACGCACGCGGCGGTGGCACGCCTGTTGGCGGAAGTTCACCACGGCTCCCGCCAGAGCTTCGAGCTGAGCCACCGCACCCTGCGGGAAATGACCGAGGCGGACAGCCCCGAAAACATCCTCATCGTGGAGTGCTGTCTGGAGGAGGTGAAGGGCATGCTGACCTGGCCCCCCTCGGCCGGAGTCCACATCCGGGGTCTGCGCCTGTTGTGCGCCGTCACCGCGCAGCGCCCCGCGGCCTCCGCCTTGGCGCTGGGCTTCGGTGGCTTGCACGGCCGCGTGGCGGAGTTGGTGTTGGCGGCGGCAGAAGAGCGAGCGCCGGCGAACCCGACGTGGCTTTTGGCGGTCTCCACGGCTGTGCTGTGCCTGGCCGGCTTTTGCTTGTTGGAGGAGGGCAAGGACATGCTGGCCGGCGAGCCGGGGTTGGTCCGCGCGCTCGTGGACGTGTTGGGCGCCACGGTGCACCCTTCGCTGGACGTAGCCCTGGTGCGGCTGTTGGGGAACTTCATGTTCGGCAGGGCGGATTGCGTGGCCCACGCGGCCCAACATGGATTGGTACCCCTGTTGCCGCAACTGGTGGACAACCCCGCGGTGCGTGTGGAGACGTGCAAGCTCATCCGCGCGTTTGCCAGGTGGGGCGGCGAGCCCGCCCTGGCGTGCGCCCGACTCGTGCCCGCCTTGTGCACGCACATCCAGCTGGACGCGCGGCTGCCTGACCGCGAGGAGCCGTGCGCACAGGCCCTCTACGCCCTGGCGTCCATTTTGCATGCCGTGCCGGGAGCCGGGGAAGAGCTCCGCGAGCGTGGCCAATTGCATGCCCTGGTGTCTGTGCTCATGGTTACGTCCCTGCGAGTGGTGAGCGCCGCCGCCTCGGCCGTGGCCATGGCGTGCATGAACAACCCAAGGAACCAGGCGCAGGCGCACTCGCGTGGCGCCCTGGGGCTCCTGCTGCGGCCCTTGGTGAACGGACGGGCGTGTCCGCCGGAAGTGGCGTCCACGCTGCTAGAAACCCTGCTGCACTTGGTGAGGGACAGCCGGGAGAACGCAGAGGTGTTGGCGTCGGACTCCCGAGCCGTGAAAGGCCTGGTGGACCTATGCCGCTGCGGCCAGGACAAGGTGGAACAAGCCTGCACGGACTTGCTGAGGTTGTTGACCAACCTGGCGTCCAAGTCCGCCGCGGCCACGTTCAGGTCCTGCAAGGTCGTGGAAGCCCTGATCCGCCAGCCGTACGTGGCCGCGTCCTTGGACGCCATGTCCTCCAGGCTCCATCTGCTCCGTTGCTTCACCATGGACGGAGACTACAAGGGCGTGTGCTCGCGCCTGGCCCGGGCCGACGTGTTTCAGTCCCTACTGGAACCTCCGTCCCTACCGTCCTTCGACCTGCTGAATGTGTTGCGCATTCTGCACGGACTGTGGGCGGTCGCCCCGCAGACCCGCCGGACGACGGCCCTGAAGACGAGGCTGCGGGAGACGTTTGCGGCCGCCGGCGCCGTCGCTCCAGCCTGCGTGCACGTGACGCAGTTTCTGAAAAGGTGCGCCCCGCAGTTCGCGTGTTAAACAATGCATTCCACGGACGGAATGCAAACATCAAGACACGACACAGACATTTGCATGTGTAGTGTATAACGCGATTCCGCTTGAAATGGACCCCGCGTTGCGGCAACACAAGGCGGAGGTTTTCCGGGCGCACCAGCTCAGAGCGGCGGCGGCTACAACCGCGGCGGACGCGCGCGCTGCCGACGAACTTCGGGCGTTGAACAAGCGGCTGGCGGCAGCCCTGGAAGACAGGGAACTGTTTACGCATTGCGAGGACTGTGTGTCCAACATGTACTTTCGGGCTCCTCCCGAAATGCTGCCCTTCCCCGTGGTAATTGGTGGTTACGTGGACAGTGAGATGCCCATTTTGTACGCAGGGCCTGCCGCGTTCGCCAGACTTCACCAAGTGGAATCGTATTACCTGGCCGACTCTCCCTTGGGTGTGTTGGTGCAAGGCAGCCTTCACAAACTGGTGGCGTTGTACGGCGCGAGTATTCGCCTGGACGCCACCCTGGAACCCATGGCGATTCTGGTTCCCTTGCGCCTGGCGGACAAGCGATGGGCCCAAGTCGGCGCGAGCGTGCTTCTTCAGCAATTAAGCCCCACCAGGGGGGTCCTAACAAAGGCCACCGAGATTGTATTGTCGCCGCAGAGCGGGTTTGAGGCGGCTGTAGCACGGCGGGGTTTCGTCCCCGGCTCGGAAGCGGCCATTCATTGGTTACAAGAAGTATTTCACGCCATGTTGATTGGAGGCTATCCCATTTGGAATGAGGGAGACAGCTTCCGTCTGGACGACCAGGTGATGACAGTGGAACGAATGTACGCGGGCGTTTTACGGCGAAGGACGTCCACGCTCATTTCATACACATTCGTCGAATACAGTAACCTGGGAGTGGACGTGGTTGAACGGTTTGTGGAGGCCGACGAGGACGAAGACATTGCAGCCAGGATGCGGAGCCTAGCCAAGGAGTTGGCAATTCCGCGGGCCGTTCTGGTGCTCATGTTTAGATGTATGTCTGGGGCCGCCATTTCGCGGTTCTTGTACGACGCGGACAAAGACGCCGACAAGGCGTTCCAAGAACTACGCGCCCGTTTCAAACACCCATGCGTGGCAGGCGATTATATGGAGCGTCTTTCGGAGTAGATCCAATCCTCTGCAGTGCGCCATTTCATTTGCGCGACCCCTTCCTGGACTTGGATCTGGATCTTGTCCTGCTCCTTGCCTGGTCCCCCCCCATGTCTGATGTGCCGTCGACCGCTGCGGCGCCTCGCTTGAGCATCATTCTTGACCTCTTGGCGGCCTCCTGACGCGCTGCCACCTCACGCCTACCCCTAAGTACAGACTCCCAGTCGGCTTTCAAGGGTGCTGGTACCGGCGCGCTGTATCTATGGTACCGGCCTTCAGGCAGCTCAGCTCCCACGAAGGACTGGATCAGCCTGGCAATACCTGGGGGAAACACCCGCTCCTTATTGGTGAAGTACAGTCTGGCGAGTCGAGCACCGAGATCCGCGTCCATCGCCTGCTCCGAGCCGTCGTCCACGACGTACTTCTCCACGGGGACGAAATTTCGAAACCGAAACCCCCCCTCCTCATCACCAAGCTCCGGCGTATTCACGTTATTACTACCGAGTATGACATCGAAGCTGCGGGCCGACACTAGTGTGGGCACCACAATCTCGCTAGCCAACAAGTACATGACTGACTTGACCTGGTCAGAATTGATGAGCACTCGAATCAAGTCGATCTTGGGTTTCCCTAGTTCTCTCCATGTTTCCAGGGTGTCTCGCATGGAACGTTTTTGCGATAGCTGCATGACTCCCTGGTTGACACGGAGCTGGAAGTTCATGCCATGGTTGGCGACCTTTACGGCCCGCAAAAATGATTTCATCAAGTCGTTGGCAACATCGGTGGGCATGGACAAGTATATGTATATCTTCCCTGGTTCTTCGGATCTGCGGAAATAGACATCCACGTTCGAACGGTTGCCTGTGCGGAAGTGCACGATATTCCTGATCTTGATGCGGTTCCTCGGGCCCTCGGCGTCATAGACCAAACTCGAGAACAATCTGGGGAGAGAAGCAGCTGATTTCAGGGGGAGTGCGGGGATCATGGACATGTTTTGGCGGTTGCTCCACAGCCGGCTAAATTGGCCGCTCGCATAACGGAGGCCTCGCAGTACTGGGATAAGCTTGGCCCTGCGCGCGCGCGATGGTCCAGCTCCTTCAAAACGGACGGCGCCCATGCACGTGCAAAGCGGGAGTTGTACCAGAAACACTCGAGACCTTGTTTCCGAGGGGCCCAAAATCATCAACGCCATCAGGCTGGCAACCAGTCTCTGCCCTTTGGCTTTGCTTGAAAGACAGGTGAACAAGCCGGATTACGCTCGTAAAAGCAAGAACGCAGAGGCCCAGCTCGCCGCGTTGAGGAAATACCTGGCGGCGGGCGAGGCGGGAATCATGTTCAGCCTGAACGATTGGGCTCAGCCCGCAAACCTGAAGCGGCTATACACCCTATTTTTGAGTACTGTAGCGCATGATGCCATCCAATTGGTCAAGGCCGGTCCGAGCGGCTCAGTTGGAGTGGCGAGCAAACGGGCCTACGGAACTCCAGGGGGGGGTCCGGTCTTGATCCCACACCCGGCCCCGTCCCGGTTTTGTCGTCATTGTTGGTATCGGCAACGCAAGTCTTTTTGCGACTCCCGCCAGCTGTGGACCAAAGGTGTCCCACTTTCACATGAAATTGGCATGGGGGTCCGCGATATCGGCTTCCTGTTTGTTGCATTTTTACCCAAGGAGTAAAGTAAGGCCCGGACTGTACGTGCTTCTTCGCAAGCGAGACTGCATTCGTGCGCACACGCGGGTTGCCCGACCGCAGCAGGGAGCGGCGTGCTGTGGTTGGTGTGTTTGCCGCCGCTGGTACGCGATTCGGCGAGGCGCTTCTGGGCGTGGACAGCCACGGCACCAGCTCCGATTGCCAGTTCCCCAGACGAACGCGCTCAAAGTGGCACTCCGCCGGCTGTTTTACAGCCCTGCCCCGCAGCAATGCAACCACGACCCGTCGCCTTTCCAGTTGGACAAGTTGGACGAAAACCTTTGAATTTTGGCCTCCGTCACACTGGTGTCCAGACGTTCAAGTTTGCCGTCCAGAGCAGCCACAACCGTGTCGGTGAGCTTGTCATACGGCACGACACTGAATCGCTCGAACCATTGCACCAATTGGCGCACATGCTCCGAAGACGGCGCGTCCTCGACAACGGTGATCAAATGCGGGAAATTGAGCAAGTACGCCAGACGGTGCAAGCCGAAGGAGACCGGCTCGGCGTAGTAATGCGGGACGACTACCACTTTGGTGCGATAGAGCATTTGGCGGAGCTCTTCGTCCCACAGAGTCTGGGAGTACACCAGGGTGCATCCTGGTTTCCGCGAGGCCAGCTCGTTCATGATCATGGAGCGCCTCTCGTTCATGGTTCCAAACTGCAACACGTCAACGTCTCTTACGGAAGGCACGGCCGCCGGCAGTGCGGGCACGTAAAACGATCCAAACATGACCGGCAGAATGCGCATTTTCTCCGCCGGAACCCCGAACCACGTCTGCAGGTAGTTGTAATCCACATTGTCCATGCACCAGATCCAGTCTGCCGTGTCGTAGAGACGCTTGTTCTTTGCAAACTGCTCGTGGAAAAACCACCCCAGCGGCTGCTCCGTGGACACAATGATCAATGGCACGCTCGGAATAGGATCGCACGAGTGAATACAGATCTGGACAGTGCATGAAGACTTGTCCTCCACCATGGCATGCCCGGCATTTGTGAGCCATTTCTCCAGCAGCACCTTGGTCTGTCCAAAAAGGCGCAGTGGCACGTGCACGTACACATTCTGGCGGCCTGTGAAACAGTCTCCAAACGACAGCAGGGACTCCATCCGTACGCGAGTTGAACTGGTTGCGGGGTTACGCCAAACCCCTTCCCCCGAACGCGACATGGTTCGGAGCAAACCTTGCCGCAGGTCCTCCGCGTACCGTCCCGGCCCAGAGTTCCGAAAGAGCCGGCTCTTTTGCTTTGGACACCGGGAGTTGTTGGCGATTGTACGAGAAATATATTTACAAAACGCAAAAGAGCCGGCTCTTTTCGATCCCTGTCCCGGCCAGACCTCTGATTCGCCTTCCGCTACCATAACGAATACGAAGCAGTGGGAGGCTACATGGCTGGGGCGTGAAGTGTACCACACCATGGAAAGGGGCGTGTATTCCCCGGAGCAGCTGAGCTACGCCACCGCGCCGGGCACAGCTGCGTCCAGGGCGCAGAGGCCCTGCTCCCAGGCGGGCCAAATCATGTCCAGCACTGCTTGGTTGTTGCGGTAGTACGCGATCGTTCGTCGCAGGCCCTCCGCAAAGGCGACTTTTGGCTGCCAGAATAGCCCGCGGAGTTTGGCATCGGACACCCAGTACCTGCGGTCGTTAAAGGCCCTGTCCTCCACGTGCTCCAACGCGCGAGCGGTGCCAAGCGCGTCCTGGACTGCTCGCGCCACCTCCATGACGCTCAGCTCGTCGGTGGATGCGATGTTATACACCTCCCCCGCGACCCCGCACGAAAGCACGCTCGAAACGCCCGTGCACGCATCGTCGACGTACACAAAATGGCGCGTCTGCTGCCCGGTGCCCTGCACCTGCAGGGGGAGGTCGCAGAGCGAGCGCAAGATGAAGCGGGGAATGACTTTTTCTGGGAACTGGCGCGGCCCAAAGATGTTGTTCGCGCGCACGACCACCGCGGGCAGCGAAAAGGAAACGCAGTACGCGTGGACCAAGGCTTCGGCTCCGACTTTGGACGCGGCGTAAGGGTTCGTGGGGAGCAGGACCCGGTCCTCTGCCATGCCCTCCGTTTCGTCGGCTTTCGTTTCGCCGTACACCTCGTCAGTGGAAATGTGGACGAATCGTTTGATTTGGGACATGCGGGATCGCACTGCCTCCAGCACCACGTGGGTCCCCAGCACATTCACCGCCGTGAACCGCGTGGACATGGTGTACGAGGAGTCCACGTGGGTTTCGGCGGCGAAATGGACGACGGTGTCCACGTGGGGATGCGCGTCCAAGACCCCGCCAAACATCGCTTCGTCCAGGATGTCCCCCTTGACGAGCTTGACATGGGCAAGCCCCTCGATGTGTTTTTCGGACGCGCTGGGCGTCAGCAGGTCAAACACGACACACGGAACCCCGCAGCGACTCAGATGGCGCACAAAGTTGGACCCAATGAAACCAGCGCCTCCGGTGACCAGCACGCCCTTGGGTATGAACTGTTTGCGCAGCAACGGCTGGTTGGGGCCGAACAAGCCCTGGATCGCCGCCGCGGCGTGTGGCACTCTCCCCGGAAACCTGCCGCATAATTTCTCAGCGCTTAGCGCGTTGTTGGACCGCTTTGCAATCACGGCAGTGGCGTCGTGTTCTTCCATGCCCATGGTGTGGAACTGGAACAGGGGGTCCACCATGTGCCGGTAAGCCAGCAAGAGCTCGGCGTGGGACACTGGGCCTGGGTTCACGAAGTTGTAGATGCCAGCGTCCCCGGACTCCATCATCTCCACGGCCAGCGGCAGCAGGGTTGGCAACACGGTGACCGAATTGGGCACGTCCACGATTTTAGGGTAGTTGGCTATTTTCGTCAAAAAGCACCGAGCCGCGCCGTCGGCTGTGATGGGCATGCGCACACGCAGTAGTAAATGGCCGGGAAGGCGTGCGATTTCCCCTTCGGCCAGCGCTTTGGTGTGGGAGTAGTATGACTTTGTGAAATTCGGCGAGTCGGTTTCTGTGAATCCCGGGCCGCCAATGGCATGGGCGTCGTCGTACTCAAAAATGCACCCGGTCCCGAAATTGGTGACGTGAATGCCCAAGCGTGCACACTCCTTCGCCACATGGATGGTGCCGGTCACATTCACACGGAACGTTTCCTGGCGATGACTTTCGCACCAGTCCACGTTGGGGCGGCCGGTGATCCCCGCGGCCAGTACAACCCGATCAGGGCGCACGCGCTCCAGCTCGTCCGTGACCTGTTCCAAGTCTTCCAGCCGCGAGCTGGCTTCTAAAACAGTGTGCCGCTCGCGGAGCAGCCCGGTCATCATGCCACCTATCCAACCCGTCGATCCAAACAGCAATACTCGCATTCCCCGTGGAACAAACAGAGAATATTGCGTGTAGCACCAGCTTTGGACATGGTACTGCTGTCAACACACACACACCACGCCCCCCCTGCCGCATCCGGCAGCACCCCCGGCGCCCGGACTGGGCCTTGGAAGGCGGTTGGGTGAGATTGCCATGATGTCCCGGGAGGCCGAAACCTCCAAGGGCTGTTCCCCGGAGGAGTGGTGTTCATTCAACATCAATCAACCACGGTTGCTTCCGAGTCCTCAGCATCGGGCTCCGTGTCCGAGTCGTCCGACAGGGCTTGGAGGATGAGGGCCAGGGCCGGTGGCGAGAGTTTGCGGGGGACGGGTTCGGGGCGCGGCCGCTTCCATCGGCCGGCCTTCCAGGGACCCAGACACGGGGGGATACACATTCGGTCGCCGTATACGGCCGACATTGCCTGTAGATCTGCAATCAAGTCATGTAGTCTGACGGAGGCAGGGTGCATCCCGGGCGGCTGTCCCAACAGCCTCCACAAAGATGTCCGCAGCAGGCGCAGTATGGAGGCAGCCGGCGCGCCGTGTCGCACGCCGCCCACCCGCACTTCCTCCACAAACCGCAGAAAGGCTTGGAGCCCGGTGAGGGGTGCCGCGCCTTGCAAGAAGGCGCGGGACAGCTCTGTAACGGAGGGCATGGTGGGTTTTTGTGTCTTGGCTTCCGAGGCCCGGTGCTCCCCCAGGAACGTCCCCGGAATATTCTGGTCACACACGTCACGCACACGACGCCCGGTCCGCGTCCTGCTTGCTTCCTTGGACATCATGCAAGTTGCTGTGGAGTGTATTGTCGGGCAACAGGTGTTGGGGTGCGAAACCGCGGCCGTGGTCGCCGACCAGGGACCCGCGGGCCAAACGCGTCCACTTGCGCCATGTGGCGTGATTGCGCTGCCCGTCCTCCGCAGACGTACGTGTTGTTGAAGCTTTCGCGAGTCGGCAGGCTGTGCAGCGAGTGCATGTAGCGGCCCTGCACAGCTCCAGCAGTGTAGCAGGGGTGTATGGTTGGCTTCCGAGGCCCGCCCGCGGCTCCTCACAGGCCGATACCCGCAAACTGCCGACTGCTCCCTCACGTGCGTGTACCAACAAGGTACTGCTGCGCACAATGGGGGCAAGCTTCCATAGCTGCACCGGCTTGGCTCCAACGCCCAGCAGGATGCCACATGCGCGTCAAGCCCCGGGCCAGCATCCGAGGACCTGCAGATGGTGCCGGGACCCTTCACCCACCCAGGGCCCGTTTTCACAGACGGTTCCAGGAAGAAGGAGCAGTACGTTGCCGACGTCAAGGACGGGTCTGGGATTTGTGTGTCCAACGCACTGCCCACAATGGCCGTGGACAGGGACGAGCAGGAGCACCTTGTCATTCGCGTCCACAATATCTCGGTCAGCTTGAACACAGGCTTGCCGCGCCGTCAGAGGTCTTTTTCCGGAATTCACAGAGTTTGCGTTGTGCATTCAAGGTTTCGCAACGGCCCAAAGACCAAGGCTGTCCGAGCCCGAGCTCATTTCTAGATTATGCGGGCGCCGTAAACTAAAACTCCCGCAGCCTGGGGGTCATAAACGCAGACTTCCGCAACCTGGGCGCCATAAACTCAGACTCCGCATAAGATTCGCCCATGGGCCAGCCCGCCGCACGGCTTGCCTTGGGAGTCGGTGATTTGGAATAATGTCGCGGCAGAGGGCGCCTTGTGTTCTTGGACACGCCCCTGCGAGAACGTCCTCCTGCGGACGGTTTCAAACTTTGAAGCTGGGTAAGCTGGGTAAACAGGTTGTCCCGAGTTGTGGTCGTGCCCGACATGGTAGCCCGGACCGTGGGGATAGCTGTTTGGTCAGATGCAATTGCCTGATTCGCAAGTACATCATAGTGTTCGCCCGCATCTCCTACTGCCTGTACGGCGCCGCCTTCCGTGAAGAACGTGTCCTGCAACTGCGGGTAACCAGCGAGTTTCGATTCCCTGCCCCGGGCAATGGGGCTCTTGCTGACCTTCTTCCGCTGTTCGTTCATTGCCACAATTAGCGCCTTTACACACTCCGTGCGCAACGTGACGATCTCGCGGGCCAATTTCGTCCCAGATTCAGGAGGTGTTCCTGCGTTGACTACCACGGCTATTGCCGCGATTCGGTCTACGCTAGCAAGCACGTCTTTGGAAAGCAACGAGTAGGACGTGAGGAACGGCAGGCCGCTCACCCGCAGGTTGGCAATAAACGTACGGCGCATTTCAAGTATTTTTTGTACAAGCAAGTTTCCGTCTGATTCGAAAACCTGAACCAGGTTTTTGGTGAGCAAGTTGACTATGTCGGGATCAGCGTATTCTTCTACCCGCATGAAAATAGCCGAGCCGCGCATCCTTTGTATCTCATCAACCATGTCCTCCAAGAATTGTTTCAGGAGGAGCCCCTCGTTTCTTATTTGGCGGGAAACATCAAGCATTCCGATGAACTTGCTTGTCTCTGGCAACAGGTATGCCTGGTAAGGGAAAGGAAATGCTGTCAGACCAGCCTTTGATGCAAGGTTTTCGTACTGTGCCTGCAACTGCTCTACTGTGTCTTTTGCAGGCAAAGTTTGATCCTTCAGCTCCAATGTAAAGTTTGCCCTTTTCTTTGCACTCTTCGCCTGCAATTCTTCCACGAAGGTCATGCCAGGTGGCTTCGCTACAGCTGTGGCGGAAGCTGCGGCCGAGGATCTACTTGGTTTTGCTGTTAACCGGGTGGTGAAGGTTGCCATGCTGCCTGATTTCTCTTCAACCGGGTCTCCGCTTCTGGTGTCCGTGCAAAAGACGCGGTAACCCGGATTTGCGGCGCAAAATATTTGTGGACCGGACGCGGTGAAGTCTCCGCCGCCTTGAAGTTTTAACTCTGTCAGCTTTTGCGCCCTATTGTTCACCAGACTTTGTTTGCCGTCCACGAACCAAGATGATTTCAGCGTAGGACGCTTTTCCCCGGGTTTCGGCTTAAACACAGCCTCCTCGGCTTGTAGTCTTTGACGTAACGCTGTAATGCCGGCGGTGTACTCTGATTCAATGTCGTCAAACGCCTGTTTGTAACTTGCAAAGGGAAGGTTCGATTGGTAGTAGTTTGGAAACTTCATCAAGAATGTGTTCTCCGCCTGCTCCCGCTTTCTTTTGTCCTGCGCTTTCGTGCTGAAAAAGTCTGGTTCTGTTTCGTGCAAGTCGTAATAAAAACTAATTGTCTTGTCTTCTGTCATGATCGTCTCGCTGGCCCTCGTTCCAAACACAGACTCACGTATCATTCTGTTCCGGAATGCAGATACTCCAAACCTGGATTTTACAAACGTATTGATTTTGGCAGTAAACGCCTCTACAAGCTTTTCTGCATCTTTGAAATGGTTGTCCTCGGCCAAGTCGCCGTTAACAAAGTCTCTGGCCAGAGTGTTTTTGCCCGCCAGTTTCGCCACCAAGCACAGCGCTTCGTTCAGTGACAAGCTGCCTACTAGATCCTTGCGGTAGTTCAAACGTGGACACATATCCTTCCCCAATTCCAAGGCGGTGTCGTGAATGATGTTCAGAAGCAACTCGCTACGATCGTTTGCCCTTGGCAGCAAATGTGTTTTGAATACGTTAGGTATCCCTGAAATTTTCGGCCGCTGCGCACCCAAAAATAATTGCAAGTCCCGTCGGTTCATGTCATAGCTCAGTTCTGGGATAGGCATGGACGCGTCTTTGACCTCCTCGAGTTCGGCCGAAGCAGAACCGTATTGCTCTTCCATTGTCCTCAGCTTGCGCTGCAGCTCTTTGATTTGTTCAATCTCGGCAGCGCAAAGCGCCGCGCCGCTCGCCAGCTCCTGTCGACGATGTGATTGGATGTTTTTGAGCATGTGTTCCTCTTGTTTATCCAAGCCCGCGGACTCGGAGATGTTGAAGTGTTTCCTGTACTCGAGTTCGATCTGCCTGTACAACTGGTCCGGGTCCCTGGCATCATCCGCCCGGCCTGGTATGCTCATTTGCCAATTGGAGTACTCTTTGAGCGTGGCGTTCCTTTGTCTTTCAAGCTCCACAATGTCATCGGGCATGCCGCCGATGTCTCCGCTTCTATTAGCCAGCCTGGCAATCACTCCCCACGCTTGGCCAATCAACCCTTCGGCGTCTTTGAAATTTGTCAGCGTGCGCGCTTGAGATAAAGAGGGTACCTTTAATTGATGCTGAATCTTCCGTGACATTTCCAGGAACGTGGCCAAATAACTCTTGAACTTCGCGGCGAATCCCGCGGATGTTTCAAAACGTTCAAGCTTGTTCCTCAGGTCCGCGTTGATCCTCTCTAAATTGGCCTCTTTGCGCTTTGCCGTGCTGCGTTCCATTTGCAAGGCGGAATCCATGTCCATGCTTCTTGCTTGCGCTGAATGCACCTTTGCGTCACAGCTCGCCGCCTCGGAATGCACGAATTGCTGCATGGCGTTCAGCCTCATTGTGTCGACGCTTGTACGTTGAGCCTGTTTAGTCAAGGCCTTGACGTCCTCTCTCACCCTGGCTAGATTCGTCTTGCAATTGCCGTCCACCTTAGCTGTCGCGGCTATTTTAGTCAGCTGCACAGTAGCATCCTCAAGCTGCTTCTTGGCGTGGAGCAAGTCCTTTTGCAGTCTGGTCACCAGCGTTTGAGCGTCCTTTGCCTGTGTGCGGGCGAGCTGCGACTCCTTGCCCGCCTGAGTGAATTGCGAACGCGAGTCCTGGGCCTGCTTTCTGAACGTTTCCACATCCAGGGCAGCAGCTTGCAGGCCCCTTATTGCCGCTTCGTTGCCTGTTTTTGCCGCGTACAACTGTTCCCCCAACTCCCGGGCATGTTCGCGCCCTTCTTCCAATTCCCGATAAAAAGCCGCACTGAGAGGCACTTTGGCGGGCGCGGCTCCATCCATAGCTCCTTCTTCCGGGCTCGCAACGGCTGTTTCGATCTTATTCCGGAGCTCATCTGCCTCCTTCATGTCATGCTTGAACTGCAACATGGCCCCTGCCACGATGTCCAACAAGGGCGTGCAGGCGACTGTAGGCCGGCGCGTCACTTTGTCGTAAGATACTTGGACGACGTTTTTGAAGCTGGTTAAACATTCGGGGGCCACGATGTTGTACTTCCTGTCCAGCTTGCTCTCGTTTTTTGATTTTAGCAATGTGCTGAACGCCTCGATGTCCTTGGTTACCTTAAGCAATTTATCCATGTTGCGAATGCAAGTTGCGCGGTCGGTGGACTCCCGGTCAGCGTCTTGAAACACGCGGTAGAGTGCATCAAGTTGCCCCGTGCTCGGTTTGGAGATCAACACGTAGTCGTCCAGCACGTGGCCGACCCACTTGTACGGCTGGTATATCTGGGCACTGTCGACGATGTACTTGCTCAGCATTTGGCGCTGCTTGGCGAATCGCAGCTGGGGGTCCGCTTCCGACGCCATCTCTTGCGCTACATCGTACGAGAGAACCAACCTCGGGTACACGTTTGGGAATTCGCATTTGAGCTCATAGCTGCCATACACGTTTGCGTAGGATTGCAGCACGGTCGTGTACAGGTACTGCAAGACCGGTAACAGGCTGTCGCCGACGCGCGGATCTCCACTAACTCTTTTGTCTTCGAGCTCCCAGTTGAATCCCGACAGGCCCGATAAATCCACGCGCACACTTTGAAGCCGATCGGTACCACCCATCAATTTGAGTTCTTCTTCCACCTTGGTTGCAAGCGTTCTCACATCATCGGTGGGTTTCATATTAAAGTCAGGCAGGTTCTTGATTATAACTTTTTTGCCAAACTCAGTGGCAAACGACCTCCTGTACAATTCTATAAACGTCACCACGATGCCAGTCACGAAACCATCGCCGTCATGTTCCCACGTCAGGCGTGCACTGTATTGAAAACTCAATATCCTGCTAGGTCGGAATCTGTCCAGGAGCACCGCCATGTTCAGCGCAGCTGCCGACAAGTTGACTGCTACTGACATTTCCAAATGCTTCTGGAAAAGAGAGAAATTAGCCGGGCTCCGTTTCCCCGCGTCGTGCATGCGGGTGGTAATGGTTGCAAAACCTTTGCCTTCGGAGTCATCATGCCTGCACAAGTGCGCCTTGGTTGCCCAGCTTTCCTCAACGACTCCGCTGTTCTTAAACACGTGTTGGATCTCCCCCACGGTTGTCCAAACATTCTCTCGAAAATCCCTTTGGCTGTACACATCGTCGGGGCTCTGGCGCCCGAGGTGATCTCTCAGCAAAACGTCTGCCATTCTGGGTTACCTGTACAACCAATAAGAACGGTTGGGCGTACGGGCCAGACATCTTTTGTTTGAAGTGTGCGGGCTCAGTCCCGAGCTGTATTCAGGGCGCCATGAACTCAGCGCAGCCTCAACTAGACCAGTCCCGAGTCGTTTTTGCGTGGGCGCCCTCGGACTGCCCATACAAAGGGAAGAACAATGGTGGTATGGAGAAACCGGGTCAGGAAAGAGCGATAGCCAGGAGGCTCGCTCAACCGCAGGTCCACAGCCGCGAGCGAACACGTTCTGGGACTGCCGCGGTCTTGGTGCCAGTCTCCCGCCGACACTGTTTGCGTTCCGCAGCTTTCAGTCGGGAATCCAAGGCATTGGCCGCTTCAAGAGCTTCCCAGAACGCGAGGCGCGCCCGTACCAAAACCCCCTTCACTCGCCTGACGAGGCCGAACCCTTTGTTAACCCCAGGGGGTGTGGCCTGACCACACTCATCGGTTGGTTTGCCATCTGACGGGTGATCATGCGTCCTCGGGGTTTATTAGCCGGTTGCATATTAACACATTGGCCATGGGTATACTAGCATCGAGTGAGAAATGGGTACCAGGCGAAATAATTCGGGTTGAGGCAGTTCGGCGAGAATGGTTTGAAGCACCTCTGCGCCCTAGTACCGGACCGATTGAAATGGTTCATCTTGACGTTCGGCACGCAAGAGAGTCGGTCAGGCGGGAAAAAGATAGAGAGGCAAGACAGGAACAAGAAACGAAAGAAAGACAGGAAAAAGAAACGAAAGAAAGGCAGGAAGGGGCAACACAGGGGAAAGCAAGCGGGGGAATGAAACAGAGAACATGGGCGGAAAGGGCAAGAAGGCAACAAAAAAGGGAGGAAAGAGAAGAAGAGGGAAGAAGGCGACGGCTAGAACAGCAGCAAGAGGAACAAAGGCGACAGCAAGAACAGCAGGAACAAAGGCGACAGCAAGAACAGCAGCAAGAGGAAGAAAGACGGAGAGGGAACCGAATACGGCAGCTATTGGAAGAAAGACAGAGAATGCGGCAGCAAGAAAGACAGAGGACGGAAGAAAGACAGAGGGCGGAAGAAAGACAGAGGGCGGAAGAAACACAGAGGGCGGAAGAAAGACAGAGGGCGGAAGAAACACAGAGGGCGGAAGAAAGACAGAGGGCGGAAGAAAGACAGAGGGCGGAAAGAGCAGGAGTCTTTTCACGCGGGACTCGAGCCGAAACTTTGGCACAATCTGCGCGATCACTGGGATTTCCAATAGTTTGGCTGGCCAAACTTCCCGCTCGCGATTGCATCGAGATTCTCCAATGGTTGCAATCTGCAGCTGCAGCTGATCCCTCCCGTGTTCTTCTTCAAACACGTGTGGGACGCCTTACTGGCATCCCTGTTGAAACAAAGAATTTCTACCGGAAAGCTATTTTCTTGTTCCACCCGGATAAACTGATAACGTTGAACAAAGAAAAACAGGACATTGGCAATAGGTTTGCTAAATTGGTTTTAGATCTAAAACCATACAACACCGGCGGTAGGCAATCACGCCGAGCTTCGAAACCCAAGACTTCAAGAAAGTCTGCAAAATGATCCGTTTCAAAACGTTCGCAAAAAAGACGCCGTTAGGATTGAAAACATCAACATGTATGGTCCGGCCATGAAAACATGGGACCGGTCCATCCCTGGAAACGCCAACGGGAACGTCGTGGCTTTAACAGGGGGTATTCCGGCCCAAATTATATTGTTACCCGGGAAAAGATTTTTAAGGTCATTTTGTACTGTAGCTTCGCTAAGGGACCTTAACCCTTTCATGACGGTGCGAGCGAATTCGCTCGTTTTTGACTGATTCGCCCTAGAACAAGCGCGTGCATTTGACAATGTCCACACTGCCGTCATGAAAGGGTTAAGGATACCCTGCGCCATCCAGAGACTTGTTGCCGCACACGGTCCTGACAGAGCGCTGCTGTTTAACGAAGAGACAGCCTGCGTCAAGTGCTTTTTTGGCACGCTGAGCAAGAAGCGCAAGGATGCGCTGCGAGCAAATCCCGCGATGCTGGGATGAACACGAATACACGAATGGTGAACATGTATTGTAATTTACAGGGGCAACGGAAAACTGGGTTTTCGACAGTAGTCGCCATCGTCAGTCAGTTGTGATTCGAACGTCGTATTCCAATCGCTAGACCCAAAGCCTTGTCTCGTCACGACAATTACTGTGTCGTCGCCGAATTTGTGGTTCCCGGTTGCAAACCCATACCCCCACAGGTAAGGGCCCGCAGTGGAGACGCAGCCGGCAATGTGAGAACGCGGCACGCGGATGGCCGTGCTGAACTGAAGTAAACTGTCAACCATCACCTGACTCGGCTCGCCGTCAGGAGCGTTGCTAGAAAGTTTTGCTCGCACGGTGTCAGCCGTTTCAAGAAAACCGACGTTAAAAATGACCACGCCAAAGTTTGTCATCAACACTTTCTTGTTAACCCTTTCATGACGCTGCGAGCGAATTCGCTCGATTTTGACTGATTCGCCCTAGAACAAGCGCGTGCATTTGACAATGTCCACACTGCCGTCATGAAAGGGTTAATCCACAACACATGCAATAGCAAAAACGAGTCGGTCGACGCATCGCAGCATCCAGGCATTGCCTAGGATTGAAAACATCAACATGTATGGTCCGGCCATGAAAACATGGGACCGGTCCATCCCTGGAAACGCCAACGGGAACGTCGTGCGTACCGTCGTCTGCCGTCTGGTGCCAAGCTGCTCGCAAGTGACACGGACTACGAGGCCCGCACGTTCCTGGATCCGCTCCTGAACACGCGCCGGCTCAAGTTCATGAGCGATCTTAGCGGCATCCCGGTTGACGGCCGCGGCGTGAACCACTGCGTTCAGAAAAACGAAATGTAAAAATACACAACACCTGCTTTAACAAAGTACCATGCACCGTGTGTTTGAGCTATGCTGGAACTTCCATCCGGTGTCTGCCAATTCGGAACAGCACCCAGACGTCGTTTTGACACAGGCAAACAGTTATCCCGTCAGTATTGCTTCGTTGCTTGAGTTCGTGCAGGAAACCCAAGGCAAGCACACCAAGCTCGAGGTTGTGGACATCGGCGCCTTTGTCAAGAGCGTCGCGGACTCGGAAACGCTTGCATTTTTGTTTAAGAGGTTCAGGAGCGACAAGCACGTGCACGGGTATCACCAGCTCTATTCGCAATTGTTCGCTCGAGAGGCGCCTATAAAGGTCCTGGAAATCGGCCTTGGCACCAACAACCCGCAGCTTCTGTCGAGCATGGGAGTTCACGGCCAGCCCGGCGCCTCTTTGCGCGCCTTTCGTGAATATTTTCCCGCCGCGCAGATATTCGGCGCCGACATTGACACTGACATTTTGTTCACAGAGGACCGCATTCGAACGGCATTTGTGGATCAGCTGAGACCCGAAACGTTTGCAACAACAACCAGCGCGCTTGGAGAGACATCGTTCGACTTTATCATTGACGACGGGTTGCACTCGTTAACGGCCAACATCAACACGCTTTTGTTCGGATTGAAGCACGTAAACGCCGGCGGGTACGTCGTCATTGAAGACATTGCTACCCATAGCGACATTGACACGTTTATAGGGACCATTTGGAAATCCGTGGCAGATATTGTAAACATGTCTGGGGAATTCGAGGCGCAAATCATCAAGGCCACGTATGCGCGCATGTTTCTGGTTCATAAAAAAATGTAACGCAACCCTTTCATGACGGCAGTGTGGCATTGTCAAATGCTAAACGAGTTTTGGGTCGGAGACGAGTTTTTTTAATTTTGTGGGCGCCATAAACTTGGACTCCCGCAACCCGAGCGCCATAAACTCAGACTCCCGCAACCCGAGCGCCATAAACTCAGACTCCCGCAACCCGAGCGCCATAAACTCAGACTCCCGCAACCAGAGCGCCATAAACTCAGACTCCCGCAACCAGAGCGCCATAAACTCAGACTGTCGCAACTCAGACTCCCGCAACCTGGGCGTCATAAACTCAGACTGTCGCAGCCTGAGTACCATAAACTTGGACTCCCGCAACCTGGGCGCCATAAACTCAGACTGCCGCAGCCTGAGTACCATAAACTTGGACTCCCGCAACCTGGGCGTCATAAACTCAGACTCCCGCAACCCGAGCGCCATAAACTCAGACTCCCGCAACCCGAGCGCCATAAACTCAGACTGTCGCAACTCAGA
>Ga0335396_10002909_pt1 | contig 20262 bp, 16 predicted proteins | sample FRY02_FD_205743 | JGI IMG/M metagenome (GOLD analysis project Ga0335396, IMG submission 205743) | Freshwater microbial communities from Lake Fryxell liftoff mats and glacier meltwater in Antarctica - FRY-02 (spades assembly) (version 2) | ecosystem: Environmental > Aquatic > Freshwater > Ice >... | reverse complement strand
GCGACGCTCACGCCACCGCGGAACGACTTGGTGAATGCCAGTCGGTTGACCAGAACCGTGCGGAAGGTGCCCCCGGCCGAATTTGGTGCCCCGGAGAAAACTTTCACTCGAGGTTGGGAGCCTTGGCCGCCACCAACAATGAGGTTCAGGATCATGTCACCGTTAACGTCACCCATCGCGACATTCACTTTCCCGGTGAACTCTGCGAACGGGCGGACGCTCGCGAGAACTTTGCGGCTCGCTTGGTTATAAACGGTGACGCGGGTGGAGCGGTTACCTTCGCCAGGCACTGCAACGGCGTATCCGGTTTTCTCCGGGATCACGTTGATGATCGCCATCAGGGGGAGTAGGACAGTGCTATCGGCTGGCGCAGGGTGAAAAACATATCCGCACGGTACCCGTGTTGGAGTCGGCATGGTCAACCAAGTCGCACATCCCTGCGCATTGTCAATATCGGTATCAGTTCCGCTACGCATCGTTGTCCAGTCGGCGGTGAGATGCGAGGAGATCCTCGAAGTTGACACGGCGAGGAGCAAAGCGTCTGAGCAATAAACGGTAAGCGCGTAATGTTCAGAAATATTCACGATGTGATCTGGTGAAGTGCTCCGACGCAATTCTGCGGTGGAATTTTAATTTGGGTTAACCTTGTGAACACCCTTTGACCAACCGGGCGGAACCGTACCCTTAGGGGTATGCGCGCGACACACAATGAGACCCCAACGTGGGTACCTGACCCCGCATGCAGTGATCTGACGCGAATGAATAAGTTTAGGTTGGCCGCCGAGGCGCGCGCGGGGCGCTCGCTTACGGAGATCACCGAGTTACACGGGTGGTCGATAACTCAGCCTCAAGAATTTTGGTCGCTGGTATGGGATTTTTTTTCGGTACAAGGTGTCAAGGGTGAGGTTGCCTATGTTCCTGGAGATCTCCCGAGTGCCCAATTTTTTCCGCAGGCCACACTGAATCTAGCTGAGAACCTGTTAGCGCCGTGGATTGATTCTGAGAGCACCGCTGTTGTCTGGATGGGTGAGGGCGCGGGCACAGTTGGCGCGCGCGAACAAATTTCAGGGCGCGAGCTAAACCGGCGGGTCGGCTCGCTGTCGCAGATACTGCGGGAACGGGGTGTGCGCCCTGGCGACCGAGTTGGTTTGATCATGCCGGTTGGCCCGGACGCACTGGTTAGCTTGTTGGCTGCCCTCACCGTTGGAGCGATCGTGAGCAGCGTCTCACCCGAATTTGGTGCACCGGCAATCGTGGACAGGCTGGGACAAATGTCCCCGGGCGTGATCATCGCTAGTTCGAGTTATCAATTCAACGGGAAACACTGTGATCGTAGTTTGGTCCTAACCGAACTACTCGGTGAGCTGCGCGGTGTTCACACTGTTGTTCTCACCGATCAGGATCCGCAGAATTCACAGGTGGAGACCCCGAAGGGTTGCACCGTGCTCGATTTTCGCGCAGCAACCAGCCGGCAGGTGGATCCCGTCTTTGAACAGCTTCCTTTTGATCACCCAGCTTATGTGCTGTTTTCTTCGGGGACTACCGGTAAACCCAAGTGCCTAATTCACCGAGCAGGTGGAGTGTTGATTAAACATCTTGTTGAACTGGGTTTGCACGCCGACATTGGGCCCGGTGATCGGCTGCTGTTTTATACGACAACTTCGTGGATGATGTGGAATTGGCAAATCTCTTGCCTCGCTTTAGGCGCCGGGTTAATTGCGCTTGACGGCTCGCCGACCTATCCGGTTTCGACCGCTGTTTTTGACTCGGGCCTGACTGCCGAAGCAACCCACATTGGGGTCGGTGCCAGTCTGTTGGACCACATTAAAAGTGAAGGGCAGACCCTCAGACATGTTGGTAATGCTGGTCCGGTTCGTCAGGTGCTGGTGACCGGCTCGCCGTTGTCGGTATCTACCGCTCAATGGCTTGCCGACCAGTTGGGTCCCCGGGTCATGATCAATCCGATCTCCGGTGGCACGGATCTGTTGGGGATATTCGTTGGGGGTGACCCCACCAAGCCATTTTTTGCCGGTGAAATGACAGGTCCTGCTTTGGGTGTCGCGGTCGAGGTTTACACGGATTCAGGAAGTAGGGCGATAGACGATGAACCGGGTGAGTTGGTCTGCTTAGCACCTTTTCCTACGGTGCCGTTAGGAATGTGGGGTGACCCAGACGGTTCACAGTTGCGAAACACGTATTTCGATGTTTGGCCTGGTGTGTGGGTGCACGGTGATCGGGCGGTGCGTAGCAGCCGAGGGGGTATCGCAATCTTGGGTCGCTCGGATGCGACTCTCAACGTTGGTGGTGTACGGATTGGAACAGCCGAAATTTACTCGGCGTTATCAGATCACGAAAATATTAGAGAGTGTTTGGCTTTCGGGCAAGAGTTCAACGATGACACTCGCATCGTGTTGCTGGTTGTAGCCAGTGCTGCCGGTTCGCTCGATGAAAACGCAAAGTCTGATATTCGAGCGGCAATCAGGTCCACCTGTTCACCTCGGCACGTGCCATCGCTCATTCTTGAAGTTCCGGATTTACCCAAGACGCAAACCGGGAAAATCTCAGAAATTGCGGTGCGGGAGTCGGTACACGGTCGCGAAGTTAAAGGACTCACAGCGCTGGCCAACCCGCAATCGTTGCAGCGAATCGCAGAAATCTTAAAGGGAACCGAGTAGCTCTTACCCCACTCGAAAGAATTCAACCGGGTGGAGTGAGCCGTGCATGGAGAGCTGGCGAAGTACGTGCTCGTCGACCACTTAGCGGATGAGGGGAGCCCGGCCGGTGGTGCCGCGAACAACGAGCTCTGGCTCTACTCGAATGTGTTGCGGCTTGTGTGACGGGGTTTTAATTAATTCAACGAGGGCATGTGCGGCGATCTCGCCCATAGCTGTGAGTGGTTGGGAAACTGTGGTCAGGCTGATTGTTTTGAGAGCGCCCAAAGAAATACCGTCGTAGCCAATAACTGAAATATCTTGCGGGATTCGGTAACCGGCTTCAGCAACGGCGGCCATTGCCCCAAAAGCTGAGAGGTCGTTGGCCACAAAAATTGCGGTCGGCCTCTCGGCGTGAATCGAGTCGGTTTCTAATAGGGATTGGGCGGCGAGGAAACCGCCACGATCGGTAAAATTCGCTTCGGCAGTCTGAATGAATTCAGCCAAACCGTGCGATGACATTTCCTCTTCATAGCCCCGGAGCCGATTCAGAGAAATTTGATTGGCTCCGCCAGTAATGTGAGAAATTCTTTTATGACCCAGGTCGATCAGATGGCGAACAGCCAGTTTTGCGCCGTAGACATCGTCATTACTCACCGTGCTGATGCCGTTGCCTCGGATATCGGTCCGGGTGACAATGACCATGGGAATTCCTTGGGCAACTTGATGAATAAAACTTGCTGGCATTCGGTGGGCGAGGAGAACTAATCCTTCAACGCGGAGTTCTTGAAGTTTGGAGACCTCTGAAATCTCGATCTCGGTGACAGCATTGCCGGTAACGATGGTGCTGTTCATCTTTCTTTGGCGTAGAACCGGTAAGAGTCCGTCCAGAACCTGGGCAAAAATGGGGTTATGCAGGTCAAGGACCACAATCCCAATCGTGTTGGTGCGCTGATCGACCAGGCTGCGGGCAGCAGCATTAGGCCGATAATTCAAGTCGGCGATGGCGGCGATAATTAACTCGTAACTCGCGGAACTTACTCGTTCCCGATCGCGTAGAGCCAGCGAGACGAGGGACTTCGAAACGCCTGCCTTGGCAGCGACATCGACAATTGTTGCGCGGTGCTGCGACATAGGCGACATCCTTTCGCAAATTTGCGTGACACGGGGTTACATCTGCCGAAGTGAGTTTTACCGACCCACTTGTATTTCTTGGCAGTCATGTGGCACCATCACCCTACTGGTTGGAACGTTCCAACACGGGAGAGGGTAAGTACTAAATGTCCGATTTCCTGACTCGCGTCGCATCCGCACCGATTTCTTGGGGTATCTGTGAAGTTCCGGGTTGGGGAGCCATGCTCCCGACTCCACGGGTGTTGCGCGAAATGGCCGAGCTGGGAATGCCAGCGACCGAATTGGGGGCACCGGGCTTTCTGCCCAATGATGCGGTCGACGTTGTGGCAACACTGTCCCCCTTGGACCTGGAACTCATTGGTGGTTTCACCCCACTCGTGTTACATGATCGCGGTCAAGAAGCGGCAACGGTTGCCGAAGCCACCAGAGTGGCCAAACTCTTTCAAGCATCTGGTGCGACCAAGATGATTAGTGCGGTGGTCGCCGACTGGGATTGGGCTGACCCGCACGCGGCGACGCGCGAGGAACTCGCCCAGATGGTGACCATGTTTGGGATCGTCGACGAGATTTGCGGGGAACACGGAATCGAGCAGGTCGTTCATCCGCACGTTCAAACCATGATTGAAACGAATGACGACGTCACTCGGGTATTGGAATCCTGTGATGTGAAGTGGTGTTTAGACACGGGGCACTTGGCGATCGCTGGAACCGACCCGGTCCAGTTCGCGAACGACGCGTTCGACCGGGTGGGTCATGTGCACCTCAAGGACGTGCGCATGTCGAAAGTTCCCGCCTTGATGTCTCGCGAGAAAAGCATTATGGAGTCGGTGCAGGACGGCCTTTTCACTACTTTGGGTGAAGGAGATGTGGACATCGCCGGTGTTGTGCAAGCACTCGAGTCCCGCGGTTATCAGGGGTGGTACGTCATCGAACAAGATGTTGCCTTGACGGGTGGCTTGCCGGCAGAGGGCGAGGGCCCGCTGACTCAGGTGCGAGCCTCACTTGAATTCTTGCGCAGAATCGAATTAATCACCAGTACGAATACCCCGGATTCAGTACGTCGATGACCATGGATCTCGTTACGGTCGGCCGGGTCAGCGTCGACCTTTATGCGCAGCAGGTGGGAGCGAGTTTTAATGACCCGCAAACCTTTCGCAAGTCGGTGGGAGGTAGTCCCACCAATGTTGCGGTCGCAGCAGCGAGATACGGCCGAAGTGCTGCGGTAATAACCGGGGTGGGCGCGGATTTACTCGGTGATTATGTTGTCCATCAACTTGCCCATTGGCAGGTGGAAACTTCGATGATTAATCGTGTTTCAGGTGGTCAAACTCCGGTAGTGCTTGCGGCCCTGGACCCACCGGAAGATCCGAAGATTGAGTTTTATCGTGGTGAAAACGCACCCGACACTCAGATTTCCCGCAGTCCGCAGCTGGACTCGGTTGTGGCCGATGCTAGGTGCTTCTGGGTGAGTGCTGGTGCTCTTGCACATGGGACAACCGCGCGATCGACTTTCGAGTGGTTAGACATGCGCAACAGGGGTGATCACACTTTTTTGGATCTGGATTATCGAGCAAGCATGTGGCCCAATATTGAGACGGCGCGAGAAGCGGCAACCCGTGCCATTGCCGGATGCACGGTTGTGCTGGGAAATCGAGCCGAGTGCGAGATGGCATTGGAATTATCTGAGCCTGATGCAGCTGCTGACTCACTACTCTCCTGCGGTGTGTCCCTCGCGATTATCAAGATGGGTGGCGGTGGCGTACTCCTGGCAACAGCCGTCGAACGAGTACGCATTGATCCACTTCAGATAGAGGTTGTGTGCGGTTTAGGAGCAGGCGACGCATTCGGGGGCGCGCTCGTGCACGGGCTATTGTCCGGTTGGGGTGTTTCAGAGATCGGTCAATTTGCTAACGCGGCAGGAGCTTTTGTTGCTGGTGTACTGACCTGTGCGGACGACATGCCAACCATTGAACAAGTGCGTCAGATGCAGCATGCCGCTCAGGTGTAGTTATCTAAAAAAGAATGAATAACGGGAATGAGGGAGATTTAGATGAGTTCTTTGACGCGAGAGCATTACACCGAACTGTTGGATGCCCGGGTTTTTCACCCAGAGCGACTCGGTGAGCGGCTCAAGAATCGTTCGCGTCGTCCATTAGTGGGGCCGGATGGAAATCTGATGCTGATTGCCGCTGATCACACCGCTCGCGGCATGATTGCGGTCGGAAAGTCACCCGTGGCTTTGGCCGACCGTTTCACCCTTTTGACGAATATGGCGACGGCGCTGGCGGTTCCCGGTGTTGACGGTGTGATGGCGAGCGCCGATATTCTCGAAGAACTCGCCTACCTCGGACTTCTCGAGAACAAACTTGCTATCGGTACGATTAATCGCGGCGGAATATTTGGCACTTTATGGGGTCTCGATGACCGAATTACCGCTTACGACACCGACCACATTGCCGAAAGTGGAATCGATGGCGGCAAACTGTTGTTGCGAATCGAACCCACCGACGCCGCAATCGCGCCAACGATTGAAATGTGCGCGCAAGTCGTTACCCAGCTCGCCGATCGAAAAATTATCTGCATGGTGGAGCCATTGCCGTACCTAAAGGACGTTGCTGGAATGCCCGCACTCGATACTCGAATCGAAGAACTTATTCGCGTGACCGTCATCGCGTCGGGATTGGGTGCGAGCTCGGCTTACACCTGGTTGAAGCTACCCGCCGTCGCCCAGATGAACCTGGTGGCAAGCGCGACATCTATGCCGATCATCATGCTCGGGGGAGACCCAGGTGAGAGAACCGCCGAAGTATTCGATCAATGGCGATTGGCTCTTGAAGAACCCAATGTGCGGGGGCTTATTCCTGGACGGGCGATGCTCTATCCGGCGGACGGTGATGTGACGGCCGCGGTAACCGCGGCGGTGGAAATGGTGCACAAAGTGAGCGCCTGATTCCACTGGTCGTGAAGAAAGTTTTTGGGTGAATGCAGAAGAGGGAGAAGAAATGACGTGGTTTAAACCGGCAGGAACCATGGCGGATAACGGAGCCGACACTTTCATTGAACCAGCGAATGCGGGTTGGACGTACTGTGGAATGCAGGTGTACACCTTGACCGGTGCGCCGTTGACCATTGAATTAGTCAACCGCGAAGCGGTGATTGTGCCGCTGTCGGCAACCGATCTTGACGTATCCGTATCTTCGGACAATTCGGTGCACCACCTTGTTGGGCGCACAAGCGTTTTTGACTTGGTGAGTGACTGGCTCTACGCCCCCGTTGGCGCCACCGTCGTCATCACGGGAGATGCGGGGGCGATCGCAGTGTGCACCGCAGAAGCAAGTGAGGAGTTCCCGGTGCACTACGGAGCAGCCGTCGATGTCCCCGTTGAGGTTCGCGGTGGCGGCAAGGCATCACGGCAGGTAAACAACATTGCAACGCCGGATTCATTTGCTGGCGCGCACAAAATCAATGTTTGTGAGGTGATCACCCCAGGTGGAAACTTTTCTTCGTGGCCCCCGCATCGGCACGACGGAATCGGTGATTGCGCCACAACCAATGAAGAAATTTACTACTTTCTCATTGATGAAAGAGACCACGAAGGCGCCGGTGAAGGTTATATTCACGTGTACACGGTTGATGGCAGGGTTGATGAAAGCGTCACCGTGCACAATGGTGACACCTATTTAATTCCCGAGGGTTTTCATGGACCAACAATTGCACCGCCCGAGTACGCCATGTATTTCTTGAACGTACTTGCTGGCCCAGGGGCCGAGCGATCAATGGCTTTCTGCGACGACCCCAAACATCATTGGATCCGGGAAAGTTGGGAGTCTCAAGAACTTGATCCCCGATTGCCGATGACATCGGCGAGCGGACTCACTACATCACATTCGATCTAGGTCGACAGCAGCCCACATTTTGTAAAATAATGATGTTTAAGAACACGAAAGGGAATCGATGAACAATGTCGCGGCGAAAAAGAAAATCGGTATTGCTGTTCTTGGATTAGGCTGGATGGGCCAGGCACACAGCCGATCCATGCTGCGTATTCCCTCACTCTTTCCTGATCGCAATTGTGACCCGGTATTGGTGGTGTGCGCGGACGTTGAAGAGTCCCGCCGAGATCGAGCGGTGGCTGACTTTGGTTTTAAGCGGTCGGTTGAAGACTGGCGCGAGGCGATCGCAGACCCCGACGTTGATGCCGTCTGGGTGACTGCGCCAAACATGATGCACTTAGCAATGATTGAAGCCGCCACGGCAGCTGGCAAAGCAGTGTTCAGCGAAAAACCCATTGGCGGTAAGCCTGAGCACGCGGTAGCCGCGTACAACTTTGCACGAATTGCAGGTGTTCCTACCGGTGTTGGTTACAACTATGTATGGGCCCCACTTGTGATGCATGCACGCACCCTCATCGCAGCCGGCGAGATCGGTGAGATTACCCATTTTCGCGGTCACTTCCTCTCCATGTATGGCAGTGACGAACTTGGACTGCTCACCTGGCGCTTCTTCCTCGATCAGGCCGGCTACGGAGTGACCAGCGATATATTGAGCCACTCGGTATCCATGGCGCAGTATCTGATCGGCGATATCGCTGAAGTTGTGGGAATGCGTAACACAACGATTACGCACCGCCCGATCCCCAGTGGAGTAGCCGGACATTATGGTCGCGGCAACCCGGAGGATCCCAAAGGTGAAGTGGAGAACGAAGACTTTGCCTCGATGATTTGTACTTTCACCAATGGCGCGACCGGAACATTTGAGTCCAGCCGGACCATGGTTGGACCGGAGAGTCAAAACTCTTTCGCGGTCTATGGAACTAAAGGCGCGATCGAGTGGAACTTGGAAAAACTCAATGAACTGCGTCTTTACCGGCTCACCGACGATCCCAGTTCGGGTTACACCACGATCTACGGTGGGGATCGATTCCCTTTCCACGGCGCATTTGCCCCCGGTCAAGCGAACGCGATCGGATTTGAAGATCTCATCGCCATCGAGGACTTAAACTTTTTGAACTCACTGGCAACAGGTGACGTATTTACACCGGGCTTTCGAGAGGCGGTCAACGTGGTGAATGTTCAGCAGGCACTCATCAATTCGTGGGAGTCCCGCTCGTGGGAGCCGGTCGTTGATTTAGTGGGGGAGTGATCGCGGTGGGTGCCAAGGGATCTGAAATTGTGAACATCACGGTGGCGGAAGCCATGGTGCGGTTTCTCATTGCCCAGCGGATTGAGATAGACGGGACAAACGAGCCGCTATTTCCTGGGGTGCTGGCAATTTTCGGGCACGGCAATGTCACCAGTTTTGGTCACTCACTCCAAATCCACCAAGACGAATTACCCGTCTGGCGGGGCCAAAATGAGCAAGGAATGGGCTTAGCCGCGGCAGCATTCACCAAAGTGATGCGCCGGCAACAGATCTTGGTGTGTACGTCTTCGATTGGCCCTGGGGCGACGAACATGGTCACCGCGGCCGGGGTCGCAATGTCTAACCGTCTTCCCGTGCTTTTTATCAGTGGCGACACGTTCACCAGTCGACTCTCTGATCCAGTACTGCAGCAGGTTGAGCATTTTGGGGATCCTTCCACAACGGTGAACGACTCATTCCGTCCGGTCGTGCGTTTCTGGGATCGAATTGTTAACCCGGCGCAGTTGATGAGCGCGATGCCGCAGGCGGTTAACACCATGCTTGACCCAGGGCAGTGCGGTCCAGCATTTATTGGCTTGCCCCAAGACATTGCCGCGATGGCCTACGACTTTCCCGCCGAGTTCTTTGCGGTCCGGGTCCACCGCATTAATCGTCCGCGCCCAGATTCATTTCAACTGGCAGCGGTGGTAGAGCGAATCACGAAGTCAGCGCGTCCGGTCATTATTGCGGGCGGCGGGATTCACTATTCACGAGCCGAGCAAGAACTAGCAGAGTTTGCGCAGCGGCACGGCATCCCGGTTGTGGAAACGGTGGCCGGAAAGTCCTGCTTGCTGAGTGAAAATCCCATGCTCGTTGGGCCGATCGGGGTAACGGGTGCCCAGGCGCCAAATGATTTAGCAGCGCAGGCGGATCTTGTTGTGGCGATTGGAACTCGATTGCAAGATTTCACTACTGGATCGTGGACCCTATTCGATGCACACGCTGAAATAGTCGGTATTAATAGTGCAAGTTTTGACGCGAACAAACACTTTTCGATGCCACTTGTCTGTGATGCTCGTGAAGCTTTGGTGGAATTGAGTACGGGTCTAGACCAATATCGCACCCCTGCGTCTTGGCAGGCGGAGGCTGCCAGACTGCGCGTGGATCAGCATTCATTTGTTGAATCTCGCACCGCTCTTGACGGTGATTGGCCGCCGAGTTACGCCCAAATAGTTGGACGAGTCCACCATCAGGCAACGAAGGAAGATTACGTTCTTACGGCTGCCGGCGGTTTGCCGGGGGAACTTAATATCAACTGGGAATCAAAGGCAATCGCAAGTTTTGATTGTGAGTACGGTTTCTCGTGCATGGGGTATGAGATCGCAGGGGCTTGGGGCGCCGCGATGGCTCGGCGTGAAGGTGAAGTTTTTGCTCTTGTCGGTGACGGGTCGTATCTCATGATGAACTCGGAAATTTATTCATCCATTGTGAGTGGGCACAAGTTCATCTTGGTCGTGTGTGACAACGAAGGTTATGCGGTCATTGACCGGCTGCAGGTAAACCAGGGTGGTGTTTCATTCAATAACATGTTGCGAGATGTCCGGGGTCCAGGAAAAGATGTGCGCGTCGATTTTGTGGCCCATGCGGGTGCTCTGGGTGCCGCGACTTTTACCGCCAATTCAGTTCAGGAATTGGATCGGGCGCTGGCCTTGGCGCGGCAAGCAGATCGCACCAGTGTGATCGTGCTCGGTGTTCGCGCGTCAGACTGGACCGAGGGCGGAGCGTTTTGGGAAGTCGGGGTCCCTGAAGTCAGTGACCGGGGGCAGGTCCGTGAAGCGAGAGAGCGACTCGAAGCCGGACTGCAGGGTCGTCGACGCGGAGTTTGACCCAAAGATCCTAATTGTCGGTAACAAATTGATAACCCTTATCGCAAAGGGGTTCCGAAGAAGGCAATTGATTCATAGATTAATCATTGGAACGTTCCAAAACGTTTGACCAAGGGGCTCCAGCCTCGAAATCTCCGCCACTCGTTCTTGCTGTACAGCAGGAGAAAAGAGGAAATTATGAAGATAAAGAAGATTGCGGTTGCTGTCGTAGCGGCATCGGCACTTGTACTAACGGCGTGTTCATCAGACACATCCACGACCGAAGAAGTAGTCGTAGCCGCTGACGCAGGCGCAGACTACAAAATCTGCATGGTCACCCACGGTGACGGTGGTGGTTTCTGGTCCGTTGCTAAAGCCGGTGCGGTGAAAGCGGGCGAAGATCTCGGGGTCACCCTTGATTACCAGGAATCAAATAACGATGCCGAGGCCCAGGCCCAGCTCATCGAGGCTGGCGTCGCAGGCGGTTGCCAGGCAATTGCGGTTTCGGCACCCAACCCAGACGCCATCAAAGATGCGATGGCCAAGGCCACAGCAGCCGGCATCCCACTGGTCACCATGAACTCGGGAAGCGCCGTGTTCAAGGAGCTGGGCGCATTTACCCATGTTGGTCAAGATGAAATTGTGGCTGGCCGCGAGGCAGGCACCAAGTTCAAAGAAGCGGGTGCCACAAAGATTTTGTGCCCAATTCAGGAGCAGAACAACATTGGCTTGCAAGAACGTTGCGACGGTGCCAAGGAAACATTTGGCAATGTTGAAAACTTGCAGCTCTCCGCTGGCCTAGCCGATCTGGCAAAGAGCCAAGCTGAGATTCAAGCAAAGCTTGAATCTGATCCGACGATCGACGGCGTTTTTGCTCTCAACGCTGATATTGCTACCGCAGCCGCACTTCCGGCCGCACAGGCAACCGGCCGCGACATCATGATCGGGACAGTCGATCTTTCCGGTGACGCAGTTCAAGCAATCGCTGACGGTGACATCGCTTTTGCGATCGACCAGCAGCAATACGCGCAGGGCTACATGTCAGTAGTGCTGTTGTACCTGAACTTGCTCAACGGGCATGACCTCGGTGGTGGGCTCCCCATGTACACCGGTCCTGGCTTTGTCACCAAGGACAATGCAGCTCGGGTTCAGGAGCTTGCTACTAACGGCACCCGCTAAGGGAACGTTGGTTTAAGTCACATATGTGTGGGTGAAGGATTAACCTTCACCCACACATTGTCTGACACAAACTCATACGTATTCAACCAAGAGCAAGTGGAGGGTCATGAGCGGTCTCACTTCCGTTCCCGATGAACGAGTGGCGCAAATGGGCGCCCTCACCCGAATTATGCGACGCCCAGAAATCGGTGCGCTCATGGGCGCAATTGTGGTCTACGTTTTCTTCTCGGTTGCGGACACCACCGGAAACTTCGCCGGAATTAACGGGGCTGCGCGCTGGACTGATGTCGCTGCGACGACGGGAATTGTGGCAGTGGCGGTTGCCCTGCTCATGATCGGTGGGGAATTCGACCTCTCTGCCGGTGTCATGATTGGAACTTCCGGACTCTTTGCCGGCCTACTCATCAGTGAATACAACGTCGGTGTCTGGCCGGCCATCGGGTTAACTTTCGTCTTTGCCGCTCTCATTGGATTCATTAACGGTTGGGTCGTGGTGACCACCGGACTCCCCTCCTTCATCGTTACCCTCGCCATGTTCTTTTCGCTTCGGGGTATCAACCTGGGTGTGACAAAACTGCTAACAGATACGGTCAGAGTTGCGGATGTTGACCAAGGTTCCGGCTTTGAAAGCGCCAGGGCGGTTTTTGCAGCTGAAATCTGGCAGCCCTACGGCTTCAAAATGGCGGTTGTCTGGTGGATTCTGATCACCATTTTGGCCACCTGGCTCCTCACCCGCACAAAATTTGGCAACTGGATCTTCGCGGTCGGTGGCGACAAGATCGCGGCGCGCAATACCGGCGTGCCCGTTAAGCGCACCAAAATCACTCTTTTCATGTTTACCTCCATGTCTGCCGCGCTCGTTGGAGTCATCAGTTTGCTGCGCTTGCGATCCATGCAGGCCGGTCAAGGCGTGGGTGAAGAATTCGTATTCATCATCGCCGCCGTCGTTGGTGGTTGTCTGCTCACCGGTGGATACGGTTCAGCGATCGGTGCATCAATTGGTGCGGCCATTATTGGAATGGCATTTATTGGTATCGCGTACGCCGGTTGGAACACAGACTGGTCCTGGCTTTTCCTAGGCCTGATCCTTTTCGCGGCTGTTTTGACGAACAATTTCATTAGTCGACGATTCCAGGGGAGCCGAAAATGAACAACCCTGATTCGGATGGGCCCGCCGCCATGAATAAGGCATCCAACTACGCGCTCAGTTTAGAAAACGTGACCATGCGCTTTGGCAGCGTCATTGCATTGCAAGATGTCAGCATGCATGTTGATCAGGGTTCAGTCACCTGCGTCTTGGGTGACAATGGTGCCGGCAAATCAACCTTAATAAAGATTCTCAGCGGGGTGTATCAACCAACTGAGGGAGTTATGACCGTGAACGGTCATAATGAAAAATTCTCATCACCGCGTGATGCCTTGGCAAAAGGAATCGCGACCGTCTTCCAAGACTTGGCGACGGTTCCGCTGATGTCAGTGTGGCGTAATTTTTTTCTCGGGAATGAACCGACAAAGTTCCCGTTGCCGTTTCGGGTGATAGACAGCAAATACGCGAAGACCGCGTGTAAAAAAGAGCTCCTCGATTTTGGTATTGACATTCGTGATCCTGATCAGCCGGTTGGAACTCTTTCCGGTGGTGAACGGCAAGCGGTAGCGATCGCTCGGGCAGTTCACTTTGGTGCGAATGTCTTGATCCTCGACGAACCCACCAGTGCACTCGGAGTAAAACAATCCGGCATAGTTCTCAAGTACGTCAAGCAGGCGAAGGAACGAGGTGTTGCTGTTGTTTTCATTACCCACAATCCCCAACACGCTTTCCTTGTCGGGGATCGTTTTTATCTGCTCAACCGTGGCCACATGACGGCCGAATACGACCGATCAGCAGTAACCCGAGAAGAGTTGGTCCAAGCCATGGCCGGTGGCGCCGAACTTGAGGCACTAGCCCATGAGCTTGAGTCCATGTCTTAAAAATACGTAACGTACCTTCGATTGACGTGAATATGTGAAGATGGGATTTGTATGCTCGCAATCGGGGTTGTCGGCGTTGGCCGAATCGGCAAAATGCATGCCCAGATTATTGCCCGGGAATTAACCGGCGCGAGCTTGGTCGCGGTGGCGGACGCTAACGCAGACCTCGCCAGTTCGGTTGCTGAGCAACTACAAGTGCGGGCGTTGACCGTCGACGAATTGATGAATTCTCCAGACATTGATGCAGTGGCTATTTGTTCGAGTACGGATACCCACGTGGGACTCATTGAAAAGGCAGCGTTTGCGGGCAAAGCGATATTCTGCGAAAAACCCATTAGTTTAAATCTTGATGAGGTCGATCGGGCCATTGCGGCAATCAAAGAAAATCAGGTGCCATTCATGGTGGGATTTAACCGAAGATTCGATCCGGCCCATGCATCCGTTCATAACGCGATTGCGAAGGGGGTGATCGGCGCCGTTCACCTTGCCCGGATTTCCAGTAGGGATTCCGCCCCACCCCCCGTGGCCTACATCAAGGTCAGCGGTGGAATTTTTGTGGACATGATGATTCACGACTTTGACATGACCGGGTACCTGGTGGATTCACCGGTGGTAGAGGTTTTCGCCAAAGGTGCGGTCAGAATTGATCCGGCAATTGGTGAAGCCGGCGACATCGACACCGCGATGGTCATGCTGACCCACGCTGACGGGACCATCACGACGATCGACAACTCTCGTCAGGCGGTTTACGGTTACGACCAGCGCGTCGAAGTCTTTGGTGAAAAAGGGATGGCAGCGTCGGAGAACCCGCCCACACACAGCGGCATGGTTCGCACCAGCGAGGGGACCAGTACACCGGGACTGCCGTTTTTGTTCCTGGATCGCTACCTGGATTCATATCGGCTGCAATGGCAAGCCTTCATCAACTATGTCGAACAAGGGGGGGAGTCCCCAGTGTCGGCGGACGCGGGACGCATTCCGGTGGTGTTGGCTCAAGCATGCTCCCAATCATTGCGCACCGGTCTACCGGTGATCATAAATAATTAGTGGTGAAGCGAACTCGGGATAAGGACTGTCAATGCCAAAGGTTTTGATTACGGGGGCGACCGGGTTTGTGGGTTCACAAATAGCAGACGTATTAGTGAGTCGGGACCATGACGTCGTTGCGGCAACCCGATCCGAACCGAAAGTCGACTTACCGTGGGCTCACACAATTGTTGACTACACCGATCGGGCATCCCTTGCGGAGAAAGTTTCTGGGTTTGATGCGATCGTGCATTGTGCTATTGCAAATGACTTTGACCACATGATGACGGACCGCAATTACGGTTACGACTCCTACGTTGGGGTAACCCAGCAACTGAGTAAAGCCGCGGTTGGTATCCCCATTCATTACATTTCAACGGACTGGGTGACCGACGGACAAGGACACCTGGTCCCGGAAACGCTGCCCCCAAATCCGATCAACCTTTACGGTGTGCTGAAGGCATTGAGTGAACAAGTTATCCGCGATCGCGACGATCCCTACACAATCATGCGAATCGGCGGAGTGATGGGACAACACCGATTACAAGAGGATGGTCCCCGCAGCCAAGACTGCGGTTTCGGCTTTTTTGTTACCTCACTGGTGAAAACTGTCCAAGCGGGTAGGGTCTTCCAAGCGTGGATCGGGCAAGGTGCCAACCTCATTGCGACTCCTTCCCTCGCGGCCGAAATCGGAGCCACGGTTGATCACGCCATCAACCGGCAGGCGACCGGGATCTTCCACCTGGTGGCTTCGGAGGCGATCACTCGAGAAGACTTGGTTCATCAAAGCATTGACGTTTTCGAATTGGACCCACATTTGGTGGAGTTCATCTCGGTCCCCGAGTCACAGCGTTTTCCCGGCGCCGTGCCGATCGATACCAGCTTGGCATCCGAGGTCACGAAAGCGACCCTAGGAATGAAAGACTTCAGTGTCAGAGAAGCACTCGAGAGTCTGCGCGTGCAATTAGAAACCGGTCGCCTAGCACCGATCACCGACCGATGACTTCAAAGAAACGCCCACGATTGAGGAGGGACGATGTCGGCTTACTGGCTCGATGAATCGCAGGTTCGTGTAGCGGACCTTGCGCTCATGTGTGAACAAGTAACACAGATAGCGGACTACCCGCACGCGTCGCGGGTGGAGCGTAACCTAGTGATCTACGACATCGGATCCCTAAATCTCAGCGACCCGTCGGAAACACAGGAGGTGTCAGCGGAGTGGTTTACGGCCCTTGATTCGGGACCCGGCGTGATCGCGATCAAGGGAGCGTTCGCTGACACCTCGACCATTGACGCCGCAACCACGGTTTTTGAATCCATCATCGACGGTGAAAAAATCGACAACACCACGAAGGGTGACCATTTCGGTAAACCAGGTGCAAATGCAAGAATCTGGAACGCCCAAGAAAAACTGGCCCGTGCCAACCCCGACGTATACGCCGCGTACTACTCCAACCGAGTACTGGCGCTTGGATCACTCGCCTGGCTTGGGCCCAACTACCAAATGACCTCGCAGGTGAACGTGGTCTACCCCGGCGGTAAACCCCAAGAGCCGCACCGCGACTACCACCTCGGGTTCATGTCGATCGAGCAAGCACAGCGTTACCCCCGCCACATCCACCAAAGTTCACGCTATTACACGCTCCAAGGTGCGGTGGCGCATTGCGATATGCCGGTGGAAAGCGGACCGACCATGTTGTTACCTCATTCACAAAAATACTCGCACGGTTATCTTGCCTGGCAAAACCAGGGGATTAAAGATTATTTCTCGGCACATATGATCCAACTGCCCCTAGAAAAAGGGGATGTGATTTTCTTCAACCCGGCACTGATTCACGGCGCTGGCGAAAACAAATCCACCGACATAGTCAGAATGGCAAATTTGCTGCAAGTGTCCTCGGCATTCGGTCGGGCAATGGAAACGGTTGACCGCACCGATATCTGTCTCCGGGTTTACGCCACTCTCCGAAATCTGGGAAACAGTGGAAATTTGACACCAATTCAGATCGCAGATGTCATCGCGGCCACCGCGGAGGGCTACCCATTTCCAACCAACCTCGACAGCGATCAACCGGTCAATGGCATGGTTCCGCTCAGTCAAGCAGAACTACTACGCCAGGCACTCACCCAGGACTGGCCTCAACCGCAATTGCGTTCCCAACTTCTGGCTCAGAACGATCGACGAAAGGCCTAACCGGCCGCAAGGTGCGCAACCGGCCGACGCAAACCCCACGAGAGGCTACCCGCTTTCGGTTACACCGTCTTTCACCACATGTGATGCTTTTTTGCGTATAAGTGGATTCCACAGTGTGTAATCTGGGCTGCACCAGTTCGGAAGTTGTGCTGCCGACCCGAAAGCTACGAAAGGCTCATTGTGACCCTCACCCTCTCTCTACCCGACACTGTACGAACCCAGGCCTATATCGGTGGCGCATTTGTCGATGCGGCTAACGGTGAAACTTTCGACTCGCTTGCACCAGCAACGGGTCAGGTGATCACCTCGATTGCCGCCTGTGGAGAGACAGACGTTGATCTAGCGGTGGCCTCTGCCCGAGCAGCCTTTGAATCGGGTTCGTGGAGTGCACTGTCACCAGCGCAGCGCAAAGTGATCTTGATGAAACTGGCTGATTTGATCGAGGAAAATGCGGAGGAACTGGCGGTAACCGAGTCCATCGATGCTGGTAAGCCCATTACGGAGTGTCGAACATTTGATATCCCTGACGTGGTCAACACCATGCGCTGGTATGCCGAAGCGGCCGACAAAGTATTTGGAAAAATTTCACCGACCGGACCTGATGCCCTTGGCCTCATTGTCCGCGAACCGATCGGGGTGGTTGGCGCGGTTTTGCCGTGGAACTTCCCGGCCGCGATGCTGGCCTGGAAACTGGCCCCTGCCTTGGCCGCCGGTAACTCAATCGTTGTTAAGCCCGCTGAACTATCGTCGCTCACCACGCTGCGGATCGCTGAACTGGCAACCCAAGCCGGTGTGCCCAACGGTGTGTTCAACGTGGTCACCGGGCTCGGACACGTTGCAGGAAAAGCATTGGGCCTTCACATGGATGTTGATCTGATTGCGTTCACCGGTTCCACCGAGGTCGGCAGAATCTTTTTGAAGTACTCGGCGGAAAGTAACATGAAAGAAATTGTTCTGGAAATGGGCGGCAAGAGCCCCCAGATTGTGATGGCTGACTGCGCGAACAAAATTGACACCATTGCCGAAGAACTCGCCATGGGTAGTTTCTGGAACACCGGGCAGAATTGCAGTGCTGGTTCACGCATTTTGGTTCATAATTCAATTCGGAACGACGTGGTGACCGCCCTGGCGAAGGTGGCGAACAGCCGGGTCGTGGGCGACCCCTCTGATCCACAGACGGAACTTGGACCGGTAATCGAAGAAGCGGCATTGGATCGAATCTTGGGCTACGTTGCGGTAGCCACAGCCGAAGGCGCTGAAGTCACCTGCGGTGGTGAGCGACTTTTTGAGGAAACGGGCGGCTGGTTCGTTGGACCGACAATTCTCAATGGCGTCACCCATGACATGACCGTTGCGCAAGAAGAAATCTTTGGACCGGTCGTCAGCGTGATTGGTTTCGATACCGAAGCAGAAGCGATCGCAATTGCTAACGGAACCGAGTACGGCTTGGCGGCCGTGATTTACACCGATGAACTTGAAACAGCGATCCGGATGGCGCGCGCGGTGCGGGCGGGTACGGTCGCGATCAACGGTTACTCCGAAGGGGATATCAGCACTCCATTCGGCGGGTACAAAATGTCTGGGTTCGGGGGCCGCGACAACGGGATCGAGGCCCTTGAGCAGTACACCGAACTCAAGACAATCTGGATCACGTTGCGTAACGCGTAAATTGCAACGCTTAATGTGACGAGTTGGTCGCGCTGCGGAATTCAGTGTGAATCCTGGAGTCGAGGTCGTCAAGCTCGTTGAGAATCGCCCCCGCAGCCCAAATTTGGTTGCGTTGGCGGGAGGTGAGCGGTTGAATAATTTCGGCCGACTCCAAACGCTTGAGCGCGGCGTAGGTTCCACTAGTTCCAACGCCCAACCACTCTTGTGCGTCGGCTGCCGTAATCACCGGTTGGGCTTGAAGCAGTTCAAGTAAGCGGTTGGGAGCACTGCTCTTACGGCTCCTACCGAGTATTTGTTGCCAATCTATGGAAATCTGTGTCAGGTTGTTGGCCGTTACCTCTGATTCGTTGGCGGCGATTCTGGTTGCGGACGCAAATGAGCGGAGTATCGGCTCAAGGTCACCATTGCGAAATGACTCCAAAGAAGCGAAATAGTTTTCACGAGAAGAGACGAGCGCCGCAGCCATTGGAATGACGGTGTGTTGCGTTATTCCGCGAACTCGCAAAATCGCGTTTATCAACGCACGTCCGATCCGGCCGTTGCCGTCGGTGAAGGGGTGAATCGTTTCGAATTGTGCATGTGCGATCGTTGCTTGCAGGAGCGCGGGGAGATCGGTGCGATTACAGAATGCGATCAGGTCTTCGACTAACTCAGGTACTACTTCCGGTGGCGGTGGGATCAGAAGCGCCCCGCGTGGTGAGTGATCGCTGCCACCTACCCAATTTTGCATATCTCTGAGCCGCCCGGCGTAGTTCGATTCGAGACTGTCGCCGGACATAAGAATTCGGTGCGCGTCCAGTATCTGTTGGAGACGAATGTGGCGATCGGCGGTCACCGAACTCAACAGTTCGAAAATTGCAGCCGTGGCCGCAACCATGGAGGTGGCCGAGTCATTAGACCGGTTTCCATGACTGGCCCGCGCGTAGTCTTCGCTGCTGGCCGCGATCAGCTCTATTTTTGAGCTTGCTATCGACTCGGTTCGCAGGAGCAATGACGCGATCGGTGCCAAGACGCCCCCTGCGATCGCCTCTAGATGGACGATCCTGGCGGTGGCCTCATCTATTTGCCCCGCGAGTTCGGCTGGAATCGTGGGGGAAAGGTCCTTTATCTGTTCCGGAATGCAGACGGTGATCTCGCGAAACATTCGATCCTCGCGCGTACCGGATCGCATTTTTTGCTGCCAGGGCCGAACTCGTCGGGAAGCCATCGGAATGGATAACATGGAATAACGTTACCCTTATTCCATGTTAATAGCAATAACATGGAATACGAAGCCCACTATTCCATGTTATTCGGCTCAACCGATGGGTTCGCTCTCAAATGCAGGGCCTTTTCGGGTGGCCAAGAAGGACCCGATCAGAATCAGTGGGAAGCCAATGACCAGGCCCAAAGTGATCGGTTCACTTAAGACCAGCACACCTAGGACCACGGCCACGGCCGGATTGATGTAGGTAAT
>Ga0335396_10002893_pt1 | contig 20324 bp, 35 predicted proteins | sample FRY02_FD_205743 | JGI IMG/M metagenome (GOLD analysis project Ga0335396, IMG submission 205743) | Freshwater microbial communities from Lake Fryxell liftoff mats and glacier meltwater in Antarctica - FRY-02 (spades assembly) (version 2) | ecosystem: Environmental > Aquatic > Freshwater > Ice >... | reverse complement strand
TATTGTATCTCCAAATCTTAAATCTATTGTCATATTTTAATTTTTAATATTTTGCCATCGCTCAAAAAAGAAAAGAAAAAGGTTCAGTTCTCCGAATGAGCATTTGTGGTTAATTACCGTACTACTGCTAACAGCACCTAACCAAAATTTTTGCGAAAAGCAAAAACTATCGGTTAGGTGCAAAACGTTAGTGGCAAATGCTATATTACTGCTTCGATTTTACATTCTGCTTTTTTACAGCGTTATTTAAAGCATTTTCCATCCATAAGGTAAGATTGCCACCAGTAGTTAAATTGGCTTTTTCCTGCCACTTCTTTATATCTTCTGAATTAAACCTCTTTGGAAGGCTTACATCTCGTTTTTTCTTTTCCATTATTTATTAAGTTTATTATAAACTGTTTTAGTTATTTTAAAATAACCGCCACTTGGATATTCAATACCAAATACACCTTTACTATCTTTCACTATTTTAGCACCATTACTTAATGCTTTTTTCGCTTTATCAAAATCGTTTGATTTTTCATTTTGATAAGCCATTGATTTACTCGGTTTTTTAATTGTTGCCATCTTGTTTTTGTTTTAATTATTATAATGCAAATGTATATACAAAAACAATACAAGCCAAATTTATTTTCAACTATTTTCAAAACATTTTCTAACTAACTGAAAATAAGTGCTAAAAAACCGCATCAGCCACTAACAAAGTATTGGCAAAAAAGCGGTTTCGGTGCTTCGTATAAATATTTTTAGGTTAATGAGGTGTAGTTTTTCGTATCGGCATTGGTGGTATAAGTCCGCTTCTTCGCCAATACAAACCGTTGTATGCAATTAAAAAAGACATACAACAATAAATATAAGTAATGCGGTGCGGAGAAGGTAATCGCTATACTTAAAAACTCCCACAAGGCGACCTTTTTAATTTAGTGGCACTAAGGCGAAACCGCACTACTCATATTCTTTGCTGTTATGGGCAAGTGTAAGAAACCCTACAATCACCCGATAGCATTTTACCAATATCTTCTCATTCCTTTGTTAATTCCCTTCCCATAAAGATATTCCATTACTTTTTCCAAAGACATCAAAGGAAATAAAACACCTAATTTATTAACAACTTTAGATTGACTTCGATATGCTTGTGCTTTTATGTCTTTTACTTTACTAATAGATACTTCAACTTTTTTCTCACCATAAGTAATAGTTGCAACATCTTTTTTCTTTTCAACAAATGTAGATTTAAACGCTTTGTTGTGAGGCTTAATTTCGTACTTCATTTTTATAAATTGTATTTAAAACACCAGCCCATAACATTGTATAACTGCAAGTGGGGGCTGATTAACCCCCCGAAGTTATCTGCTCCTAATTTAGTTTTGTGTCAATGTGAAAGTTCGGAGCTTTTAATCCCCCACCTGACAGTTATACTTTGCCGTTATGCTCCATGCCTTAGTTTAGTTCTTCGATTTAACATTTGTGATTAAAAACAAAAATAATTTACCCAACGCACTTATATTTTTTTCCACATAAGTATTGTTTTATAACCTAATTCTTTTGCAGCAATTATTCTGTGCATACCATCACCTTCTTGTGGGATTGGTGGGGTTTTTTCAAAATTATCTTTCATACTTTCTAATCTCCATATTTCTTCATCAGTATAATCAATATCCAAATCAATTAAATCTTGCCTTGTATATGGAAATATTGATAAATCTTGTTGAACTAACATATATTTATTGTTATTATTTCCAACTAAACCGCCAGATAAATCATCTAATTTATTACCATCAATAACATCACCAACTTTATATTCTTTATATGTGGTTCTGTCAATATTTTCACTAATAAACTGCTTAAAGTTCTTAACTTTATCAATCATTTCTCGCATATCTTTACTCATACTTTCTTTATATATAAATTACCTGTTCTTAAATCTTCACTTTTCATTTTGTTTGTTTTTAAGTTTAAAAATCGTCGAAGCCATCTCTCGCAGAAGTCATAGTTGTGGAAGAAAACGCAGGTGTTTCGTAATCTATCTCCATGTCCTTCGGTTCGGCATATAATTCCTTATCAACCTCATTTACATCTTCAATGTAGATGTCTTTGAATACTACGCCACCCTCCCTTAGTTTTAAGACAATGTAGAACATTTTCCCTACTGTGGTAAAAGACCCCGACCCATTTTTTATCTCTGAGAAGTGTTCTATAAGGTGAGCGTACTGTTTTGTACGAACCTTTAGAAATTCTTTTATTCCTAGATTATAAGGGTTGTGCGGCACGTACAAATAATCGGAGAGAAAGAACATTGTATCTGATTGGAATACATCCCCCCTATTTGGTTTGGCGTTCATATTTCGCTCTTGAATCCTACCAAGTATTAATCTGTTGAATTGAGAAAGAATAAGCCAATATGTATTCTTGTACAGTTTTCTTGCCTCGTTGATTGTTTGCACAATCGTGTCTATTGTCTTTTTTGGATCCATACCTTTAAATAACCCAATGTGGTCAATAGAGATAAATATTGCAGCCTTGTGCTTATTTGCCTCAAGGAAAGAAAAGAGTCCACTATTGAATTGTTCGGCAGTCAGTACCTCTTCCTCTATAAAAAACCGACCGTCTGTCGCATTATTATAGTAATCGTTAGCAAGCCCCTTCTCCTCTTTGGAAAACTCTTCTGTTAGGATTTTTTTCTTTGACTTACCAGTGATTTCTTTTAACCCCCTAATTAACGTAGATAAGTATCTCATCTCAAGAGAGTAGCCCAACCATATAAAATCCTTCGACTCAGGAACTTTTGTCAAGGACATAATGTTGTTTTTCAACCTTTGCTCCTCAAAGGATTTCCCTGCCCCCGATGCCCCTGCAACGGTAACAATATCTCCTGGTAAAAGACCCCCAAATACGTCGTCCAACCAAGGACGCCCAGTGGGTACTGGACGTATGGTTCCTTGTTGGTAGGATTTTAAAGTTTTGAAACTTTCTTTGGCAACTTCTTTTAGTGTTTTTATCATTCTTTTTTAGCCCAAGTTTTGAAGGCTTCAAACTTACTCATAATTTTGTCACGAGTAGTTTCCACACCGACATCTTTTGTTTTTGTGTAAGTGGGGGCAGTGAATGCTTCAATCCACTCTGTAAGAGGAAGAGAATTACCACGTGTAATTGCTACATTAACCTCCTCAATTTTTGCGTTGAATATGCTATCTGAGAGAGTAGAGAGGTCGTTTGCCGCAATAGTTAGGAGTGCACCGTGCTTGTCAAACATAAATCGTCCCCCAGAGAAGCTGAAGCCTAGTTCAAGAAGAGTGTTCTGTCTTTTTCGACCGAGTTGCACCAATGCGGCTTGCTTTGCTGCCTCTGCTTGCTGTGCCTTGAGAGCGGCTTCTTGTTCTTTCGCTTTTTTATCTGCTGCTTCTTGTTGTGTTTTTGCAGCTTGAGTTTGTTCGGCGAGTTTCTTTGCTGTTGCTTCTTGTTGAACACGGAGTGATGCGGCTTCTTGTCGAACCTTTATTTGTTCTTTCTGGTAATCGTCGTGAGTCTTGACAACGCTCGCTTTTAGTTCCTTATACCCTCCCTCAGATAATTCTTTTGTAAGAGCAAGAATTAAAGGTTTGCAACCGGGAATGATATTATACGCACTCAACTCAGCCAATCTAGTATTGTAGGCTGCCTCGTCCTCTTTTTCTTTCAATTCTTTCTCTGCTACCGCTTTAGCCGCTTTATCCAACATTTCTTTTTGAAGGATAAGTGCTCCAAGTACGTTCTCAAAAGCACTATCCGACATTTCTCTCACATTGTAGATAGACGTATCAACTACAACCTCAGACAACTTCTCTTTTCTTTGTTGCTCCTGTTCATCTAATCTTTTTTTCTCAGCAATCACAGGGAGATTCTCAATCTCACCTAAGTGTGCTTCGACTACTTTTGCTCTTTCCACAACAAACTGGGAGATTTTCAGTAAGGCTTTGTCTTTTTGAGTGAAAACCGACATTTCTTGTTGAACACCCTCTCTCTTTTGTTTCAAGAAAGCCTCTGAACTGATTCGCTCAGACTTAGTCTTTTTTCTTTTTATCCCTGCCAACTGGATTGTTGTTGTGTCTTCCAAACCTGTGGCAGACAATGTTAAATCTTTTTCCCACCCGTCTACCAATGTCAGTGCTGTCTTAGAAAACTCTAAGACGTCTGCCACCAAAACTAGGTCGATACCTTCTTTTTTTAAAATTACTGCTAAATCTTTGTGCATATTATACGTTTTTAATTTCGTTTCTCACTTCTTGTTCTAAATTGATCTTTCTCTTCTTGTAGTTTTCTCCTCTCAAATGTGGGTGCTCCGCTTGTAAGAGTTGCCGTAGCCTCCTAATAGATTCAGGAGAGGCGTATGCACTCTGGCTCAACTCTTTGAGGAAAGACACTGCTGTCTTGTCTACTCTCTCTTCTTTCTTTATCTGGTAATACCAAATGATACTGACCAGATAATAATCGTTGTCCCTAGTTTTGGGGGTATCAGTGAGTGCCTCTTTGACTCTCAGCTTTAGGTCTTTGATGTGTGTTATCAAGTTGCTGTTTTTTGACAAATGAGTAATAGTCCTGGCGAATACTTTGCTTTAGATAGTCTTGGAATATATCAGCAGGTATGTAGTTATCAATCGACCAAACAATGTCTCTTAAATAAATAAACCCTATACTCTTAAACTCTACTAAATCCTCGCCCAATCTTCTGGTTAACACTACCTCGTGTTTTTTACAAAATCTTTTGATGTACCCATCTGCTATACAACCAAAGTCTCTTTTGTTCCCTGCCATAAGTCTTGAATTTTTAGAGGGGACATTAATGCCCGTTAGGCTCGACATTATCAGGGTGACTTACCAATTCTTTACCGAGCCTAGTTACAAGCGCCTGCATATCGTCCAAGACAAATCTCTCCACTGCGGACTCATGTTGTTTTTTGAATCCCTCGCACGCAGCAGTGATAAGAGCGACCTCTAGCCAAGTCAGCTCTGTTTTTATTTTTTCATTAAATGTGAACCCCATTTCAATTAAGATTTATTGTTACAAAAATACTCTTGCTAATCTATCTGTCTATCAAACGGTAAATAGTTCCAACGCCTTACTTGATTTAATAAACAATCATCAACAGTTAGATTTTCATAGTTTTGACATTTAAGAAAACCCTGTTTTTTTATTTCAGGGGGATTAAGAATAGATACTCCTTCGTAATAGTTTTTAGTTTCGTTTTCTATAACCACTGCATCAACCCAATGAATTACGTTTTCATTTTTAGATTCTACTAACAATGAGTATTTACCTCCATTTAATACTACCTTATACATTTCATTTAAGATTATAATAAAAATTACTACTCCCAGTACCTCCAATATTTCGGTGGGTCACAAATCAATCCCACATCACAACCATTATCACCATCTGTTGCAAATCCTTCTCCGAAATACCCGTGCCCACCTGCTATCCCTGCCATCATACAAACCCGTCTGTCTGTATAATCTAAAGTGCCTTCAACGGTCTCTCCATCTTCACTGTACTCTATGTTTGTACCTACTCTTGGCGTTTCATCACTTGATAATTTCCATTCCATAAAAAGCCTTTTTCATAAAATTAATTTTAAATTTGTTGCTACAAAAATACTCTTTTTATGCTCACGAGAAACGTTGTTTGCTCTTGCGTTAGCCACAATTAAAAGCTGCGCCGCCAACGATCAATTTTTTCTCTGGTGGCAGAGCCATAGCCAGAAGCATTTTCCAGTGTTCGCCCTTTTTCGTCAATATAGACGTTACCACCACCAAAAACATAGCTCTCCCCAGTGGCTTTGTATTTATATACTCTCTCCTTTACGCCAAAAAAACGTTCTATACAGTTTGGTGTTCTAGTGACCAGATACACACAACCTTCCTTCTCTATTTTTGCTATTTTCATTTTGCCGTTTTTAACTTTTCTTCTAAAAATATTTCGATTCCCTCAAAAAATTCGCCGTCCCATTCACGGTCTTTGTTGCCTTTTTCAAATTCATCGGTCAACTCCTGAGCCAATTCGTAGAGACCCCCGTGCCCTTGTTCTTGATGTCGTTTCACCACAATGCTGTCGGGGGCTGACTTCGACCATTCTTGAGTTATGGCTACCACGACTTCAAAGTGAGTTTCGTGCCACGAGGTGAAACCATTACTAAATTTCTTTTCCATTTGAATTTTGTTTTAAGTGACTACGGTTACTTATTCAACATTAAAAAATGCTTGTAGTGGGAAGAGATATCAAATATTGTCGTCAACACTTCCGCCTCAACTCTCGCTATTCGTTCAAGAGATATTTCTCTTTGGTGATACCATATTTCTTCTCCAACACTAAGCAGGTCTCTTCTTTCTACCATTCCAAAACAATTCCCTTTTCTTTCGATTATACAAACCTCGGCTTGTGGTAGAACGCCCGTCTCTTTGTAAACTGCATTCGCATACAAATCAAGTTGGGTGTAATCGTCTTTGTAATACCTTGCCTTACTGGCAACGCTTGCTGTTTTGTAGTCCCGAATCAGGGTTTTTTCTGGAGTCATATCATCTATGAACCCCTTAATATAAACGTTAGGCAACACATAGTATTTAACCTCTTGTTGAAAAAGGCCCAGCGGGGTGATTCTATCCAAAACTAACAATTCATTAGGTTTGAATTTATCTGCCCCACTCTTCTCACAAACATAGTCTTCAACATCTTGTCCAAATTCTGCCCAACCTTGGTCTGGCCAACGCCTTTTAAGAAAATAAGAAGCCATGTATTCTATACGACCACTAATACCAAGATTAAAACTTTTAATAGCACTCCAAGTGCTCTTCTGTGAGTACGACAAGTAATACTCTCCATTCTCATCTTGCCTAGGTAGAATTATACCCTCCATAATAAAATTGTTTTGTTATTTTTTCCCAAAATTAGGGACTATAGCTCACGAATCTTTTTCTCCAAGGCAGGTTTTATTTTCCCATTGTCATCAACAACTGCCGCTCGAAGAATCAATCGGATTATTTCTTTGTCCCCTTCTCCTAGTTTATCAATGTATGCTTGGAGCTCATCTTCTTGCCCCTTTGTGATATTACCTGTATTCTTAATTGCTTCAATTAGTGGAACAGGCTCTATCAATTCTCCCTTAGTATCGTATATCACATCTGCTTGTGCAAAAACAGTCTCAAGTTTTAACCTACGGAGTACATTGTAAGTTGCGATAGCATCTAAGCCGCAATAACTTGCAATTTTCTCAAGTTTACCCTCATAGTACGCTTTACCAACTTCGTCTCCAACCAAATCTACTTTTGATATTTCAACATCTAGTGCCACACATAGTGCGAACAAACTTGACCCCGACCCTGTTCCAAAGGATTTCCATAGAACATTGGTATCGAGTATCTTCTTTTCCCATGGTTTTGAGTCTGATTCATCTAAGATACCGGGAATCTCCAGGCTATTGATGAGAAATCTTTTACAGAGGAATGGGATATCAAAATACAACATTGCATGACCACATAGAGTGTAGTTTCCCTTTTCGTTTACCTTATTGAGGAACGCCGCCAAGTCTCTTAGGAGCGCCACCTCAGAATAACTAGCGAAGTTTCGACAGTGTAGTTCTCCCTTATAGTTGTAAGCGACGCTCACAGCGCATATCTTGGAGAATTCTGGGTAAAGGGCCGCCTGCTTCTGCCAAAGGTCCTCAGACTTCTCTTTTGAGGGTATCTCCCCATCATTCTTGTTCTTGTACTCCCAAGCCTGTTGGTACAAATTATTGAGGGTTTTAAAATCAGGACTGATTCTTACTGTCTCGATATCAAGAGCAATAATGTTTTCCGTATTAACGTGTCTAAGAGCCTTCATATTTCTTGTTTTTTAATTTATTAATTCGAACTTACCTAATTTCTCAAACAATTGTTGCATCGTGAATTTAGGAATGTCGAAACTACGCTTCACACCGTTTGAATCTTCAAATGTCAATTCTTTTCCATCTGAATCACGAGTGTACTCACTTGAGTAACCATCTGAATCTTTATAGCCCAACATTTTTTCGTTTGAATCGTAGGTGCAGTCCCATGAAAACCCACCTGGACATTTGGAAAAGTCATAAATCATTTTCCCATCTTTATTGTATAACTCTAAGTTATCGTTTGTTCCAAATACATTTTTCATGACAGCGGATTTCTCTGGAATATCAAAACCACGTTTCACGCCGTTTGAATTTTTATAGGTCAACTCATTTCCATCTAAATCACGGGTGTACTCGCTCGAATACCCCTCTGAATTTTTATAAACCAACCCTCTCCCGTTTGAATCGTAGGTGCGTTCACTTGACTTGCCAATTGAATCTTTAAAGAGCAACACGTTCCCATTTGAATCGAAGGTACGTTCCCATGAGCGCCCATCTGGTCCCCTATAAAAATAATAAAGGTTTTTCCCATATTTATCGAACAACTTTAGACTCTCATCTTTTCCAAATACATTTTTCATCTTAATTGTTTTAATTATTATGGGGAGGCTACCCCCCACTACCCATTGCTTTTTGATTATTAAACTCTTTTGCTGCTACCGATACCGATTGAATCAGCGACTGAAGTACCCCCTGATAGTAGCTGTGTAGTGCATCTGCTTTTTCAAAAGACTGTTTTAATCTTGAGATTAATTCTAATCTTTCCGTGTAGTAGGGGTGGCTATACACTTTTCTCTCGGCTGATGTGACATTATACTTGGCGCCTGTTACTTCATCAATCGAATGAAGCATCAAGTCAATGGCCTCCGACTTTACTCTTTTGATCGCATCTTCAAAGTAGGCATGATTAACACCCTTAAACTTTCGTATGGTACCGTAAAGGTTTGTAAAATAAAGCAACTCACCATTAAATCTTCTTTTAAGCAATTCCAATGAATCGTAATCCACTGTACTGTTATTTTTTGAGTACTCTTCTGTGAGTGCGTTTAACTTTTTTATTGCCGTTGCAATAGCTTCCAAATCTTTTTCTTTGATGTTACTCACAACATCTCCTATTGTTAGTCCACCCATTCGAACGCTCTCCTAAAATCTTTTTCTGTTCGACAAAAAAGTTCGCCCCCTGCCGATGACATTGCCACATAGTAACAAGCATCACACCACACACCCCCTGTCTTCATTTGCCCTGTTTGTATCAAAGAGTACAGATTCCCTGTCCTCTTGTGTTTGTATATCCCTTTATTCACTTACTTGATTTTTTTCTGTTATCCATTTTACACAACATTTGACAATTTTGTTCGGTTGTCTTTCCCCCTTTTGACCAGGGTATTATGTGGTCAGCTTCCATTTTACTGAATTCGAAATACATACCACATGTCGGACAAATCCCTTTTTGTTGTTCATATATTTTTTGTTTAATAGGCTCTGAAAAAGTTCTAATTGATAAGTACTTTTCATCTCTGGTTAATATGTAATTATAAATCCCTTTCTTACTGTCTACCTCATCATCCATAATTAGTTGTAATGTTTCGGCTTCAATTGCTTTGCTGTCGTATATAACATCCTTATACTGATTGTAAAGCGAACCCCAATTAATGCCTTTCATAAGATTTTTACGTTGTGTTGTAAAGGTAGCATTAACCCATGTTATAACAGATTGAAAATATAACCATAAAGCGGTCGCGTTTAAATCATGTTGGTGCGTAGCCATATAGTTTTCAATTTTATTTTCAGAAATCCAATCAATTACAGTTTCAAAATAATCCTGTCTGTTGACGTAACCATTTAGGTAATCGCTCCCAATACTGTGAGCAACACAATTGGTTTTACTAAAGTATCTTTTTGCATCCGAAATCCATGGTCCGACATACACAGCATTTCTTAATTCCTGTTCAGTTAGTTTTTCTCCTGAAATATTAATAGTTCTAAACCACTCTAATTTTTCACTGTCTGTACCACTACATAAATAAATCATTACTTTGTAATTGAGAATTTGTTCTTTCTTATCGCTTGTTAAGTTATGAAAATACAAACCGTTGTGAGAATAATCTCCATTGACATACTGTGAAATTGAAATTGTTCTTTGTTGCCCATCAATTACTTCATAATTATCATTTTCATTAACTGCCCAATACATCACGTTTAATGGGTAATCTTTTGTTATAGTAGTAATTACAGCGTCTCTCTGTTTATCTTTATAGATGAACTCTCTCTGGTAGGGTGGTCTAATATCTAACAAACCGTTGTACCCTATAACACCATTCTCGGCATTATCTGAGTAACCATTTGTTAATTCACGAACAGTGATTTCTTTTAATTCAATTTTCATATATTTTTATTTCTAATTAGTAACCTTTTATAAATATTTACGCCCTTAACAGTTACATTCATATTTATAGATTTATCCCAATTAAGGGGCCTACCGTAATCGTAAGAACAACCAACAATCTCAAATTGCTCTGGGTTATGATTGCTTAAAAACGTTATAGGAACTCCGATAACCTTGAAATAGTCTTTAGGTATATCCTTTACCTTATCAACATTAATAGCATCGTAGTTATCGTATTTTGGGTATTCTTCGGGAGTATATTCTTTGTATAAAATTAACTCTTGACTTCTTTTATTATGCTGCACATTAGTAAACCAACAAACACCTGCCACTCGACTAACTTTTTCTCCATTTTGTTCTTTTTCAAATTTATATGTGTCTGAGTAAACAAAATCATTTGGTACTTTGAAATACATCCCCTTATTAAAATTTGTAACACCCAACCAAAGTTTGTTAGCTTGAATTATTTGAAATACTTCCTTATAAGTAATAGCATTCATATTACCTATGATGATAAATTCCTTATCATAATCAATTAACTGCTTTACGTACTCTCTGAATAGGCTAAAAGGTGGATTAGTTACTACTATATCTGCTTGTTTTAATAGTTCAATTGATTCTGGTGAACGGAAATCACCATTACTTTTTAATTTAATTATCCCTATTTCTTCTGGATTGGGTACTCCATCCCCATTAAGGTCCCCATTATATTCTAATGACAAGCCAAAATCATCTTCTCTATGACAAGCCGTTATTAGTTTTTTCAACCCCAAATGTTCAAAATTGAGCGAAAAGTACTTGAAGAAATTGGAAGATTGTGGTGTATCGCAGTTACAATAAACTACTTTACCTCTAAAATGATTTTTATAATGCATCATTTCTTTTTCAATATCAATCAATTGTGTGTAAAACTCATCGTTCTTAGCCGACTTAGCCTTATGTAAATTTCCGTTTTTAGTTATCGTTTCCATTCTGTTATAATTTGACATTAGTACTAAGTGAGCCCGCTCCCAAAATTGCTGATGAGAGAGACTCCACGATGGTAACACTACCACTAATGCGGTAGTTCACCTTGATTTTTTAGAGCCTACTTTTTTGGTGGCGACTTCTTTGCCCCTTTCGGACCAGACCACAAAACTTTGTCTGCCCAGTATGCAGCGGACATCTTCCCTTTTTTAATGTTTCCACCATGCCTAGCTTTGAAGGATTTTCTTGCGGCAGGAGAATGATTGTGCCCCATTGATTGGTCGCCAAACCTAATTAGCTTTAATTTCTCACCTTCTTTTGCGAGAACCACTCCTTTTTTTTTTGGATGTGATGGTGTTAACTTGGGTTTGTTAACTCCAGCGAGACCGTGTTTATCTAACAGGTTTTTCTTTCTTTCTTCTGACATGCTGCAAATATAGCTTCAAATTTTTTGTTTTTCAAAAATGTTTTTGAAACAATATTCGAAAGAAACACCCCACAAAATTCGGCCTACGGTTGTCCACACGAGTAATTCAGTGAGTGTAACGAAACGCCAAGCAAGGAGAATCGCTGCGACTACACACAGATTTCTCAGAAATTTAGCGAAATGCCAAGCGTCTGTCGTGAATACAAGGACAGTGGAAGACAAGGGAAATTTCTCCCCATTCTTTTTGACACCTAATTTCCACTTGTTTCTCCAACTGAGAGTTGGATCCCAGAATTGTTGATTAGCGAGCCCCTTGAAAATAGACTTCTCAAAATGAAAGTTCAGCTTGTCCATGACCGCTTCGAACATACCTATGAAGACAAAGGTTAGCAAAAAAAGCACTATCATTTCCCGTCTTTTAATAGAAGAAGAGAAGCTACAACTACACCAACACTTGACAACCATCCTCCAATTAATGGATACCATACTACATTGTCCGAGATTGTATAGCTAATCATACCTCCTATACCGACCGCCCCTATAATTAACGTTACAGTTGAAATTACTTTGGTCATATTTTCTAATTTTGAAATTTTGAAACAGAGCGTGAACACCACGCCCCTCATTTTTAGTCTTTCTGTGCCTCTTGGTTGTCAAAGGCCTCTGTGACTATCATCTTCTGTTTGTCTGCCTCTAATTGTAAGACCGGCAGGCAAATATAGTAAACTTCTTCACTTGCCAGCCTTGCAATTAAAGAATACCGTTACACATTTTTTCAGCATTTTTAAATAAAGTATCTGCTCTTTTTTTCCTTTCGTTTTCACCCCAAATATTATATGCCGATGTATTAGGTTGTACTCCCATATCTAACATTGATAAAATATGATTCCATTTATCCCCATCAAAAAAATCTGTGTTACATTTTTCTTGCGCATTATACGCTTCGTATGTAATTTTTACTTTTTTGCCTTTTATTTCAGCAATTAAACAATCGTGGCTACTACTAGAATTGTGTGTTGAATTTCTAAATATTTGTTTCATAATAATTAACTATTACTAACAAGGTATATATGAAATACCCTATTAAGGTTTATACTAATTTTAAAGTCTGGTACAAAGGTACTTCATATATACCCAACCCGTTATCGGCAAGCGTAAGACGACCACTGCACAGCCATAGCGTTTGCAATTCCATCAAATGTTTTGCTTCTTAATTTTGCTCTTTCATCTTTCGGTAACTTCCAAGCATCGGCATACCAAGTAGGCATACTTTTACCGCTCGCAAATTCAGTTCGTTTGGGTGGCTCAACAATATTTGTTGGTTCTAATTTTGGCAATCCTTTCAACCATAAGCAAGTCTTTTTTTCAAACGCATCGCCAAATTGATAAGGGTTTATAATTTGGTCAGGTTTTCGCCATTCGCTACTCATTATGCCTACTGGGTTTTCAATCGCTATAAATTTGCAATCAGCATCAGCAAACATTTTAAAGAATTTAATTGCAAACTCTCTGTCTTTGTGCCTTTGTATTGCTTGTTCGCCATAGCGTTCAATATTAAACCATCTATTCCCTGTTACGGTAATATAAGTGCAAGGCGGAAACGCAATTATCATATCCCATTTTAATTTTAGCAAGTCTGTTACATCGTGCTGTAAATGCCATTCAGGGTATCCACCGCTTTCAGGCAGTAAATCACAACTATATGCTTCGTGTCCTAATTTGCGTAATTCCTTTGTAACAGCTTGACTTTCCTCACAAGCAACAAGCACTCGTAGAACGCCAGCCGATAACACGGGTTTGGCAAAATGGCTGTTTAGTTCTTCTATTAACATTTGTTTTTAATTTTTAAGCTTAGTTTTTCAATTTAGCATTCGGTTCAGCCACTTCGCCAAGCCCGAACCCGTTATGCACAAGTTTAGTATCGTTCTTTGTTGATAATTTTTACACTATTTTTATCGTAAACTACATATTCAGTAAATCCATTATATTCAGTTGAAAATTTCATACCACCTCCAAATTTTCTATCTTTCACTACTAATACATCATATTTTTCAGATATACTTTTCCAAAATAATTTTTCATTATCATTTTTCTCTAAAAATTGAAATAAATTTTTATATATTTCTTTTTGGGTTGTTATTAATGGATTTTTTGCATTTACTTCACAAGTATATATATACCCCTTGTTTTGTTTGAAAGCAAAATCCTGTGCCATTCGCTTTTCACTTGTAAAATAAAAACCACTACCAAATATCAATTCATTTTTAGCTGTTCCAATCTGTGAATATTCAAATGAATTAAAATCAGAACCACCGTGATAACAGATAAATGTTTTTGTATTTGGAAACGAATATTCAATCAATATTTTACCATTTTGAATAGATTGCTTTACTTCTCCACCACGTTCTTTGATTTTAGCAATGTGTTTGTTTGCGACTTCTTTGCTTTCGTGTAATCTTTGATACTTTTTCATATATTATTTATTTAAAATTTAGTAGTAAAAACCTGTGCATAACACCACCTACACGCAAATTTTGTGAAAAACAAAAACTGCAAGTGTAGCTGCAAACCGTTATGTGCAAGTTTTAAATAAATATTTTTTGCCAACGCACCCATCAATTTTTTCAAAATTGTGAAAAGGTTTAAAATCACTCTACAATTTTATTTCTCCATTTACATTCAGGACATTCCCATAAAATATTCTTTTTTGAATTTTGATATGAGAATTTTTCTCCGCAATCACATATTGCAATCATATCGTGTTCGGTTATTTTAGGTGTAACTCCTAATTCTTTTGCAGAGCCAAGCAATTCAAAATTTCCATTTAATGTCCCACCTTGTTTTAATATTATTTTGTCGGCATCTTTCAAGTCCAATCGCTCCCAATAACCTAACCCAAGCTCAATTATAGCAAGTTTATTATTACTTGGCTTCCAACCAACATTAGCACCATTAAAATCTTTTACATATATTTTTTTGCTTTTCAATTCCATTATCATATCATACCATTCTTCTCCAAATACTGTTGCAAAACCTTGATTTTGCTTGTATGTTTTAAAGTAGTTGTCAAAAATACTTTTGGTTACATCTCCGTTTAAGAACTCTGACGAAATGAATGATAATGACATTTTATTGCCTGTGTATTCAACAAAACTATCAATTAACCTATCAGAATAATTTTCATCCACCTTGCAAAATTCTTTGATTATAATGGCATATTTTGTATCATTATATTCAAAGTAATATGTTTCGTAAACATCAGCAATATGATTATTTTTTAGTCCTTCAATCTTTTTTGCGTATTCATATTCCTTTAAATCTTTCGTTATCTTTAAAACTTTTTTAGGGCTAATTTTAAAGGCACTACCAAATCTTCCGCTACCAAGTTTTTTAAAACTTTTCGCTTTAAATCTGTCTTTTATTTTCTGCATTACCTCTTTAGGTAAAACTTCTTCAATATCTCCACTATCGGTATATCTACTCATTGTTTTTAGTTTAAATGTTTCATTCAAATTTGCAAATTAAAATGCCAACGCACTCCTCTAAAAAAAATATTTATTTAAAACTAGACACATAACACCACCTATACGCAAGTTTTGTGAAAAACAAAACCTGACGTATAGCTGTAACCGTTAAGGGCAAATGTAAGAGCGAACTCTAACATTTGCCCTATAACATTTTAGTCCTTTGCAAAGCGACCTCTGATTTCAGAAACAGTACCGTAACTTTTACGCTGTCCTACATAGAGTTTTTTAATCGCTTCTTTTGCAGACTTTGCTACAACAGTAACTGAATACCATTTACCGTTGATTTTCTCGTCTTTTCCTGAGAACGTACCCATAAGAAATTGATTTAAACACCCGCCCTTAACATATATTTGGCGCAAGCGGGGGCTGATTTATCCGCTTGGTCAAATTGGCTACTAATTTACATTTTTTCACGCAAGAAAGGCAGTAGTCCTTAATCCCCAACTGTGCCAATTATCGTCATTATGCAACATTCCAAAATAATTTATTTTTGTTTTGCCAACGCACAAAAAAAACATCACACATAATAAAGGCGTGTCTATCTTTTTTTAGAACCCTAAACATCTCAAGCATTAACTCCCATAATTCTGTACTATCAATAGTTTCAAACCAACCAGTTTGTTTATCCTTATCAGAATTGCCACCCAGTCTGGTCGTTGTTCCTACATTTCGCCACTTGTTTAAAGTCCAATATGGGGGGTCTGTAAAAATAAGATCAACACTTTCTTTTTCTAAAGTTTCTAAAAATGCAAAGGCATCTTTTTTCTGTAAATCTATCATTGGAAGACAGTTAAGGTTGAAATGTGTTTTTTACTCAAACAATTCGGACACTCCCACAAAATGTTGCTTTTTGATTTTTGATACGAAAATTTGTCTTTGCAATCGGAACATTCAGCAATCATATCGTGTCCTATTACAGTTGTGAGTAGTCCTGTTTCTTTTGCAGAGCCAAGTGATGAATGTTTGCTTTCTATCGCTCCACCCAATTTCAATTTGGGCTTATTTTTGCCGAGTTGATGTATTTGTTTGTAAATAACCTCTTGTTCAGTCAGTAACTTTTCTATTTCAGAAATATTAAAACGGTCTTTGAACCTAACTTTAAATTCCTCTAATCCATATTGCTTTATAAGCCCATTGCTTTTGCTGTTTATTAGTTTTGTTATGCGATTGTGTTCCTCCCACTTTAACCGTAATTTTTTATTAGGTTCTGGTTCTTCGTAAAGTTTTGGCAGAACAATATCGCTATCCTCCGACTCTACTAAAATATTTTTTTCAATAAGATAATTAATGTACGGTATTAGTTCATGTGTTGTTTTATAAAAATCAACATAATCAAGAATAATTTTACCGTTTTCTTGTTTTGAAATATACATAACCATAAAACGCTCATCGCTGTATTTTTTATACTTATTCAAGTTGTCTTTTTCAGAAAATGGAATTGCTTTTTTTTCGTAATACCTATTCGATATAAGCACAGGATAATTGCTCTTTATGAATTTTGGAAGTTCTCCTTTGTGAATAAAATACCCTTTATCTTCAAGCTGTTCAACAAGTAATCTGTATTTCAATTTACTCTTTTCTTCTTCCCTTGTTCGGTCTTTTACTTTCAAGCCATATAGTTTTTCAAAATCGTGTAGCAATGATGTTGTTCCGTTTGTAAAAGAAATGCGACTTCCATATTTACCACCGTGCATTACACTCCCAATTTTATACCCAGCTATTTCATCTCCTATAAATGCTATAACAGGCATCTTCTTATTCTCAATAGCCGATTCTCCAATTCTTACAATTTGTTCAATGGAAGCGTCCGTTGGTAAATCAAAATCGGCTTGTCTGCGAAAAAATGATGCCTCATGGTCAGACAATCTTATTAAAGCATCTCTACCTTTGTCATCCCAAAATCTATAATAAACACTATCGGTTGATAGCGATTCTGATTTTTTATATTTGATATTATTTTTTCTTACCATATTTTGTAACTTTTAGTTATTCAAATAATAAATATTTGGCATGTACTTCTTTAGTGTATTAATAATGTGAAATTGTTGTATTTTAAGCATAGCAATACAATTAAGTTCATCAAACCAGTTTATATTTGAAAGTACTTTAATAACATCATCTTTATTCTTTCTCATACGCTGTATGATTCTATGTACGAATCGAAATACATAGGAGTTAAATCTTTGCAAATCTCTTTTGCTCCTTCTGAAAATCTAAAATACAGATACAAGCCATACATTGATTCACTCGAAATGATTTCTATTTCTTTAGTTATTTCGGTTTTTGTTTTTTCGGTTCTCGCCCTGTTTCTTTTGGTATTTAATGAATCTATGTGGTTTTTTGCAAACTTTATTAACTCGTTTTCTTTTTTAGTTTTAGCAACAATTCTTTTTTGTAATTCTTTCTTCCTTTTTTCTTTTAGTTGTAAATATTCCTTTTCGCTGTATTCGTGGGCTTTTGTTACTCCATCCCATTCAACACGGGTGTGGGATAAACCGAAATTCTCAGCGTTTGTAAAACCACCTCCAGTATGGAAACTTATTTGCACTAAATTAAAGAGAAAGTAAACAACATTGTGCCTACCATCGTAAAAAATAGGATAGTTTTTGGCTTTAGCAACTTTCACAAGTTTCTTTAACTCTTTATTCTTTTTAGAATATCCATCATAATCGGATTCTTTCCATATTTTTCTATATCCCTTCGTTAGTGTTGAATTAAACTTCGCTAATTCGTAAACAGCTTTTTTAAAATTTTCTTTGTTTGACATCTTGCTTATTTAGAGCGTTATTCAAAGCGTTTTCCATCCATAAGGTAAGATTACCACCAGTAGTTAAATTAGCTTGTTCTTGCCACTTATTTACATCTTCTGAATTAAACCTTTTTGGAAGGCTTATATCTCGTTTTTTCTTTTCCATTATTTAGTAATATAAATATGAACTATGTATTTGTATAATGCATGAGAAACATATTCACATACATAATAAGGATTTCTTTGTGTTGGTTCTGTTATTATCGTTAAACAATCTTCTAAATCTTTATCAAATTGTTCAATGCTCAAATAAACTTGTTTTGTTGCTGGGCTTACCATTTTGTTTAGTTTTAAATTATTTTACTTAATTATTGTAATGCAAATGTATATACAAAAATAATACAAACAAAATTTATTTTCAACTATTTTCAAAATATTTTCTAACTGACTGAAAATGAGTGCTAAAAATCCGCATCAGCCACTAACAAAGTATTGGCAAAAAAGTGGCAACCTTTTTTCTTTAATCTGTAACAAAACAGCTTGACGAGTTACGCCAAGCTGTTTTGCATATTCTGTTACAGATAAAAGTATAAGTTAATCTACTTTTTTTTTGGTTTATCGTAGCGAGTTTTTATCGCCTTTAAAACCATTCCTTGTTTTTTTAACCTTGCAATAGTTGTATCAAGGTCTTTTTTTGTTCCGCAATTTTCTGTTACAAGTTTGCCATTAAGCATACCTAAAACTTCGTATTTATACCAATTTGCCATAATATTTGTTCAGCTACCTATACTCCGAAAGGTTTTAGTTAATATTGAGTTATAAATTTACAAAAAAAAACTGCACAAAACACCCAACCGCTATCCTTTGTATGTAATTAAAATTTTAACCACTTCATCAAAAGTCATATCAACTAAAATAACTCCTAAAGGATATGCAGAGGAAAATATTACACAACAATATTCTGGGTGCAATTCGTGTGCCTCTGGATCATCACAACCAAAATCTGAAAATCTATCATCGGACAAAATCTTTTCAACGGAGGATATTGTTGAAACATCAATCAAGGCATCGGTTAAATCCCAACCAGACCTATCTACATTATTTGTTTCGTATAAAATTTCGTTTTCTATAAACCTACTTTTTTTAATTTCGGTTTGGGTAAATAATTGTTCATTTTCTTCTGCTGATAATTCTGAAACTTTGTTTGGCTCTGGGGAGGGATCAATTTCTATTTGAACTGCTGGTTGTTGAAATACTATACCACCGCTAACCTCTGTAATTTGTGGTGGCATAAGTTCAGATGCAAAATCTTTTGGCATTACTCTTTTTTTGGTCATACTTCTTTGTTTTTATTCTTAAATTATCATTGTTCACTTTCTATACTCAATAAAGAACAAAGATACATTATTTTTTGAATAACATATCAACTAATTTATCGTGTCTATCCCAATCTATTTTTCCAGCAAGGGCATCTTGATAGTATTCTTCCATTTTTTTTAATCTAAATAACTCCAATTCTGTTTGTGCAAGTTTAATTCTTTCGTCTGATTTTATCCGTTCTATATTAATATTTTCAGTTGCACGAATCCTCTCCATTTCTAATTGATCGGATGGAGAAAGTTTTGATGGTGTTATTTTTGATTTTAAGGGTTCTTTTGGAGGTGGTGGGGCGATGTATTGTTCTTTTGGGTTATACTCGCTTAAAAAGGCTATTAAATCATCACTCAATGGGGTTTTCCCCTCGCTATCTACAAAAGTAATTGTACTTATCCATTTATCTTTTTCCCAAACTGGTGGAGTAGCAATTATTCTCAAATCTTGGTAATCAAATTTATTCTCTTTTCTTTGTTTGTCTAAAAAATTTATAAGGTTTTTAAAGTTTTGTCTGTAAAAATCTTGTGCGTCTGGTTCAAGTTTTGCCCCCCCTTGAATAAGTAATTGTTCTTGACCAGCTATGTCAGAATTGAAAAATAAATTATCGTCTTTTAATGTTTCGTTCTGAATTAAAATAAGAAGATCGTACACCCCAAAGTAATATCTTTCATTTGGATCACTTAATTCAGTTGGAAAGGTCGGAGGGGTGCGTTTTATTTTTGCCCCCCCTTGAATAAGTAATGCAAAAGATACTGCTCTTTTTGTTATTTTACTATAAGGAGAATACTTGAAATTTGGGTAAATGCTACTCGCTTGTTGGCGAATGTCAGCAAGGGTATATGCTATTTTCTTTTTTTTACTATCCTTAACTAAATAAGATACAATTCTACTGTATTTGCGGAGGTGTTGGTATCTCCTTTTGATTTTCTTAACGCCTCCCATTACCTACTTAATATTACAAACATTAATGCTTGACAACGATAAAACGTGCAACAAA
>Ga0335396_10002886_pt1 | contig 20366 bp, 3 predicted proteins | sample FRY02_FD_205743 | JGI IMG/M metagenome (GOLD analysis project Ga0335396, IMG submission 205743) | Freshwater microbial communities from Lake Fryxell liftoff mats and glacier meltwater in Antarctica - FRY-02 (spades assembly) (version 2) | ecosystem: Environmental > Aquatic > Freshwater > Ice >... | reverse complement strand
TTTTTAGACTGACGTGCCACAACAGGACTTCGTGGATTGAGGCATGAGGGTACCATTAACCCATTGATTTTATTAGCACCGGACAGAGCCAAACCCCAAAAATCAACCCGTAACTGTCGAACTTGGGGTGCTGATGGTGGCCAGCCACGCATCTGAGCGCCGGAGGTTCATCTTGAGGGCGATGGCACCTTCAGCCATCTAGGGAGACTGTTAGGCGCCACGAGCAGGGCAGATGTACTGGGAGCGCCTCACTTTCGGTGGGCTTGCAGCAGCGCCAGCACCTGCAGTAACTTGTCCAACCCATATAGTCAGCCAGAACGCTGCCAAAGCCGACCTGTCAACCAAGTGGACAAAGGTCGTTTCGGCAACCTTCATCATCACTCCGAGCATCATCATAATGCGTTTTGCAATTCATAACAGCGTCGTTCGCGCCAGTTACGTCGCGTGGGACATCTTCGAATCCTACAACGAAATTGTCGATCATTGCTGTGATACTTGGAACAAGCTGATCGACCAGCCCGCCCGCATCAAATCCATCGGGATGCGCCAATGGGCTCATGAGTGCTGATCAGCGCAGGTCGGTATAACCCGAAACATTGAACGACACGCCAACCTCAGCGGCCTGAAATCCGGCCAAGATGGTTGTCGCGCGCGGACAAGATGGTTGACGTTCTACACCAAACTCTGGGTTTCCGATACTTTGGTCAGAACACCCCATAGATCGCACTACGGCGCAGTCCTTCGGCGTTGTAATCAACGCCCAGATCAAAGCGATAGGGGGCCAAACGGGGCAGATCGCCCACAAGTATTTCTGTCAGCCCCGGATGAAACCCGGCTTCTTGGGCAAAACGCAGCGTTGCTGCAACATCTGCACGCGAGAAATAAACCGCCGACGAATGCGATTTCCGCGAGATCACGAAAACCTCTTCGTCATAGCGTCCGGGCGCCAGTGGCGCGGGCAGGGCGGGCAGATCCGCCAGATCGCGCAGCACTGCTGCCCGGTCGGGGCCGCTGCGGTAAAAGCGGTAGTCGTTCTTTGGGGTGCGGGTCTTGCCATCCCAGACCTCGGACAGGCCGGCGCTGATCGTGCCTCCCTCGCCTTCGAAATAAAGATCGACCGAAGGAATGCTCTGCCCAGACAGGGTGGCGGCATTGAATTCGACCGAGAACATGAACCACGGGAAATCATCCGCTGCGGCAAGGCTTGGCGCGCACAGACCCGGTAGGCAATCGCACAATGCCGCAATGCCGTTGCGCCGCGCATCGCGGTCATAGTCATAGAAATACAATTCCCATGACAGGCCTGTAGGTGCGGATTTGATGCCCCAAACCGTCTCGAACGCGCCCCAACGGCGGCGAATGCGGCCAAAGGCATCGGCCAGCGCAGCCCCTTCGGGAACCATGTCCAGCGACGCGGCAAGAAGGGCTGACTGGCGCAGGGTATCGCCACGTGGGGCCGTGGCGGGATCATACTCCCACAGGCAAAAGTCGCGGAATTTATCACCCGCCTGAAAGGCTTCGCGGCGCAGGGTCATTCGGGTTTGATCGGCCAGCCGTAAAGCGTGACGAACAGCGCGCCCTGACGATCCCGGCCAATTGCCACGTGGGACGGCATCTCTGATGGGGCAGGGGCCTCGGCATTGACCGCCGCGATCAACCGCGCGACGACGGGCAGAACATCGCTTGTTGGCTCAAGACCGGCCAGCCCGATATCAAGTGACAACCGTGCCTCACCGGGCTCTGCCACGCGCAGCAGATCGCTTGATAGATTGGCAAGCAAGGTCGCTGGTTCCGAGAGCGCCTCAGGCAGGGCAAGCGTCGCAAGCAGCGCCCCGGCCTCGTCCACGCGTTCATAGCGGTGGAGGGCTTGCCGTCCGCCGCCGCATTTTAGCGCCAGATAGGCAAGGTCAGGCTCTGGCCCCTTTCCGGGCGCAAATTCGAGGTAGAGTTTCTGGACCGTGGCCCCAAAGTCTGCGCCATCCAACCCGACATGCAGCATTTCGGTCCGCTGCCAGTTGTCGGCCATCACGGCGGGCAAGAAGCCCCCGACAAGGGCCACCAATGGGGCCGGATCTTCCGGGTTCAGCAGGTCCGCGCGTGAAAAGCTTAGCAACATGCGCCGGTCAGACACGCCCGCCGCCGAAACCTTGTAGGACCCAGCGGTCAGCGGATTGTTGTGCAGCAAGGCGCGCAACCCCTGCAACAATGCCGCCTCGGTGGGCAGGTGAATGGCGGGCCGCATCGGCGTGTCAGACCGGGGTGACGGGGCGACGCTGACGGGGCTGTCGCCCGGGTCGGCGCTGACTGGCCCCACGCTGACTGGCCCCGCGCTGACTGGGCTGCCATACGGGGTGACGCTGACCGGGCCTTCATATTGCGCAGCGCGACCTAGTTTCAGGATGTTTTGCAAGGAATGCAGATGCGCGTAGCACAGTGCCAGCTCATCCGAGCGGAACAGGTGCAGCATCCGGTCATGCGGGATGCGCTTCAGCTTTTCCCGGTTGATCACCGAAAAGCCGCCCATGCTGCCTTCAGCCCCGGTTGAATCGCGGTAGCGGGCCTGCGCCTCTTCCAGCAGATTCAACGACTCCAGCCGGCGACAGAAATCCTGCGTCTGATGAAACTGGTTCTGGAACTCCACCGCAAAGGCCAAGGCGTTTTGCAACGTTTCGCTCTGGCTGCCATCGGTTTCGAACAGCGGCGTCCCCCGGCCTTCGCGGTTCAGGCGCGGGCTCGCCTCGTCGATGCAAAGTGTATAGGTGCCCGCGGTGTCCCCCTCGGGGCGGGAAAAGACAAAAGGATGACGGCGCAGAAAGGCGGGCAGATATCCGCCCTGCCAGCTTCCTTCGAAATCCACATGGTCATTCACCTCGGCGCGCAGACCAAGCAGGGCGGCGGGAAAGATCGCTTCGCCGTTGCGGGCAAAGACGATGGGATGATCGGGCGCAGCGGCGACGAATTCCACCCCCAACAAAGGCACGGAATTCACTGTTCTGGCAAAGCCATAGCCCATGCTGGGTTCAATGCACATATCCGCGTGCACATCAGTGACGATGGGGGTCACGCGATCATAGATCAGCATCTGTCGGGTCAAGATAAATCCTTAATCTGCGATGCGCAGGGCTGTCTTTTTTTGGGGTTCGATTTGATGCGATCGTACTGCATGTCGCACTCTCGGGTTAGCATTAAAAGCCATGAAAATACTATCCAAAAGGATATGTCATAATATTCAAAAGGCATTTTTTAATATCAGATGGATGTCCGCGAATCGCATAAAAATCATATATTTTCCCGATTGTTATTTGAGGCATAGCGACCGATGCTGTCTATAGGCCCATCAGATTGGGCATTTTACATACTTTCGGCAGTAAACTGACTTTTGGCCGCGGGAATAAAACATTCCAGACTGGGATTTGAATTGCAAATTTGGTTAAAAAACCGCCTAGTCAAATCAGGGATCCTGACCATCAGTCGCGGTGGATGGGACGCATTGCATTAAAGTAGGCCACCATGTCAGCACCTTTCGGCACTCGCAAATTCGGGATGTCTTTGTCGCGCGCTTTGCGCAGGGCACGTGATCGGGCGGAACGTCGCGGCATGGTCGAGACGACTCGCTTCGAGACGCAGGACAACACCTATCGGATCGAAACGCTGGAACCGCGCATCTTGATGAGCGCGGATATCCTTTTGGCAAGCCTGACCGGAGCGACGACCGGCGTGGCGGCGGAAGTGAAATTCCTTGAGACCAGCGGCCGCCGGATCGAGGTGTATCTTGACGGCGCCCTGAAAAGCACGGTGACCGATCTGACCGGCGGGGTGAACATTACCGGCACCAGCGGCGACGATGAGATCATTGTCAGCTTTGAACAAGGCTTTGACGACAGCGGGCTTGATCTTAGCGTATCGGGCGGCAGCGGGGCGGATACCGTCACCGTGATCAGTAAAGAGAGCTCCGGCACCACCCAACTGGGTTCGTTGACCGTCACAGCGGAACAGATCACGCTGGACAATGGCGCTGGCAGCACGTCGTCCCTCTTCGTGACAAACGACGTCACACTGACAGCGGCGTCGACGGTCACCGGCGGAACCGCGTCGATCTTGATCAAGCAAAGCATCACTGCAGGTGGCGCGCTGATCGCTGCGGCGACGGGGGGGCGTGCCGAGGGCGGGTCGGGGGCTGCGGCCGCCGCAGAGGTGAGCGTTTCGGGCGATCTGGTGACGCGGACGGGCGGAATAACAATCGCAGCCACTTCGACCGGGGCGGGCGACACAGCGCCGGCTACGTTCGGCAGTTCCGCCTTGGTAACGCTTGAAGGCGACCTTACGGCGGGAACTTCGGGTGACCGCCACGATGTTGTGGTCACTGCCCTGTCGCAGGTCGTTTACGCCAAAAGTTCGACCTCCGACATATCGGTGACCGGGGTGCAGTCCGCGAAGATCGACCTTCGGTCGGAGTCTTCGGTGACCGGCGCGCGCGTCACGCTGGACGCACAGGTGGATACGGCGCTTTCGGCGCATCTGCAGCCCGATGGGCTGACCGGATCCGTCACGATCGATCTGGAGATGGACGCGCTGGTGCGCATGCGTCCGGGTGCCGCGATCATCGCAGAATCTGCGGCTGCCGATGCTGTTTCGGTCTCGGCTTCTGTGCTGTCGAATGTAACCGCGCGCGTCACCCCGCGGATATTCTCGGTGTCGGGTCTTTTGTCGCTGGATGCCTTTACCGCCACGGTCGATCTTGCGCGATCAGCTGATGTCATTCTGGGCGATGATAGCGTTAACCATAACCGCGATCTTGCAGTCGAGAATTACGCAGGTAACACCTCGCTTTGGGCGGCGGTGGATGTGCCGGGGCAGACACACATGTCTTCCGACGGGGTGGGTGCCCCATCAGGGCTGACGCCACTTCGGGTCGGCGATATTGTCCGCGTTGACCAAGGCCACACCGCCGGGGGCACCGTTGGCCAAAGCTATGTCTTTTTGGGCGGCGGCCAGAAGGCCGACATTCGCACCCCCGGTGACGTCACCCTTTCGTCGGAAATCCGCGACCGTCCGGGTGTCACGCCGGGAGAAGGCGTTCTTGTCGATATCGAGTCGAAGCTTTTCGGTCTTGGCACCCTGAAGGTCGCCGACCGTGCGCTGATGCTCGGTCGCAATGTCGCTATCGAGGCGGACGACCTGACTGCCTCGGCGGAATCGAATGCAACGCACACGACGATCGCCCAATTTGCTGATGTTGCGGCGACCGGCACCACCTCGGCCGATTTCCGCGCCCTCTTTGTCGATGGATATGGTGTCGATCCTGCCGCGAATCGGGTTACGATCAGCGCTCTTGATGCCGCAGCGTTCCGGACGTGGTCGACAGGTCTTGACCTTGATGACCTTCCGCCTGAAAATCCCGGCTTGCTGATCGATATCGAGGCCGTCGGTGCCATCAACAAGGTTGATCGCCAAGTTTCGGCGCTTGTCGGCGGCGGTATCATAGCTGCCGACCAGCTGTCCGTCCTGTCCACCGCAGCCCAGTTTGTCGAGGCGAAAGTAGCGGCCCATGCCGTGACTAATGTCGGCGGCGTGCTGCGCATTCCGACCTTTTCCTTGGGTGCAAGTTTCGCGCTGAACCATGTCATCGGACGTGCCGTGACCGTCGTCGAAGGCGTGCGGATTGTGGCGACAGCCTCCGCTGGCATCGCCGCAGTTGTGCTGCGCGCCATCAACGACATCACGGTCAACGCACGGGTCGAGGCGGGCAGCCGCGCCGTGGGCGGTATTGGTGCTTCGGGCGCCGCTGCAGTGGCGTTGAACGTGATCGGGCATGCGGCTGCGCCGACCGAGCGCACCACGGCAAATCACACATCTACGGCAACCTCGGCCAATCTTGCAATCGGTGAGGTGGTCGCCGTCGGCTCCGCTCTCTACCGCTTTGTCGGCTCGGCCGACGAGACCAACGTAGATCTGTCAACCCAGACCTATTCCGACACAAATCGCTGGGAGCGGGTCTATCGCCGCTCCACGGACGATTTTCTTCTGGTCGATATGGCCGTGTCGTCCGACGTATTCAGCGCCGAGACAATTCTTTTCAATTCGGTGATCGTCACGGATGGCGACGTTTCCGTGACTGCCGCGCAGACGGGAATCGTCAACGCGACAGTCACCAATGCCGCCGTAACCAAGGCTTCGGCTCTATTTGGTGCCTTAGGCATGAGTGCGGGCGCCGTGATCGCCAGTAATGCGCTCAGGGGTGCTGCCCGTGCAACGACCGACCGCACGCGGATTGAAGGGCGCTCGGGCACGGAGCTCAGGGCAGGGACCATCCTTGTCACGGCCACCGACAGTCGAGGCATCTACAGCAACGTCAAACTGGTGTCTTCGACGACCACGACCAACGATGGCGGCGCGGCCCTGTTCAACGATCTGCTGCGCCGCGATCGCGCCAACCATGACAGTTCACAGATCGTTAACCTGTCCTTCGGCGATCTTGTCTATGTCGATGCCGGCCATAACGCCGGCGGCACGTTGGGCGCGCTCTACCGCTACCTTGGCACCGATGACACGGGGGTGAACCTGTCGCTTGTCGACTTCGAGAACCTCGATCTATGGCAGACCGATGACCTGGCGGTCCCGTCGCTGGGCAACCTGACCAGCAGCACTGCCATCGCCATCGGCGCGGCCTTCGTGTTCAACCTTGTCGACGGCGGCGCGCTTGCAGTTGTTTCGAATGCGGTGATCACGGCTGGGACGGTAACGGTGTCGGCGGACTCTGCTGCGGCGATTTCGGCCGAGCTGGACAGTTTCGCGGAAAGCAGCGGCGGATCGAACCTTGGGGCCGGGACCTCGCTGGCCTTGAACGGGTCGATTGCGACGAACGCGGTAACGGGTGCGGCGCGGGCAGAGATTCTGAGCTCAACAGCCGAAGCCTGGGCGGCTGGCACTGGTGTGTCGGTTCTGGCCATGAACCGGGCGTCGATATCGGCGTTGAACAAAAGTGCGACGGTGTCTGGGGACACGGCGGTCGGCGTGAGCCTTGCGTTCAACACGGTGGGGTTTGCGCCGTCGAGCGTGCTGTTTGCGTCGCTGAATGCGCTGGTGGGCACGACGCTGGTGGCTGCGGATGCGGCGCAGGCGGTGGCGCGGATCGAGGACGGGTTGGTCACATCGGTCGGCGGGGTCATGGTCTCGGCGGTGAATCGGGCTTCGATCGATGCTGAGCTGTCGAACGAATCCACCTCTGCGGCCTCGGCGCTGTTCGGGGCCAGCGGGATTGCGGCATCGGCTGTTCTGGCCTTGAACCGGGTGGCGGGCGGCGCGCTGGCTGAAGTGGTGACGACGCCGGTAACGGCGGGCGGCGCGGTTTCGGTTGTTGCGGATGACGATGGTCTGATCACGGCGTCGAGCGTGATGCAGGCGGTTTCTTCGACGTCGAACGATGGGGGGGCCAGCATCCTTGGCAACCTTGTTGACCAGCTTGCGGCGAGCTACGGGTTCAGCTCGCTTTCGGTGGGCCAGTCGGTGGACCCACGCGGTCTGGTGCGGGTGGCCACGGGCCATGCTAAGGGCGTTCCGGGCGGAGTCTATCAGTACAAGGGCGCGGCGGCCGTAACGCTGGCGACGGGCACGGATTATTCCGATACCTCGCTGTGGTCGCGGGTCAGCGAGACGGCGCCTGCTTCGCTGATCCCGCAGGGGCTGAACGTATCGGCGTCGAATTCGGTGGCGGTGGGCGGCCTTGTGGTGCGCAACGAGCTGTCGGGCGGTGCGGTGGCGCGGGTGTTGGGGTCTGTGGTGGCGGCGGGGGGCGATGTGGCGGTGACGGCGACGAGCCGGACCCAGCTGGACGCGCGCTCCGAGGGGATCGTGAGCAGTTCGGGCGGGTCTGCCTTTGGAACCGGCACGTCGCTGGCGGTCAATGGGATGATTGTGTCGAACGCGGTGACGGCTGCCGCGACGGCTGCGGTGACGGACGGCAGCGTGACGACGACGCAAGGCGGGGACCTGACGGTCCATGCGGTGAGCGATGCGCGGGTGAATGCGCTTTTGAACAGCGTGACGACCTCTGGCGCGCAGGCTGTGGGCGTGGTTTTGGCGTTCAACACGCTGGGCTATGTGCCGACGAACATCCTGTCGCAGACGGTTGATGCGCTTTTGGGCACGTCGCTTGGCACGTCCAACCCGGCGCGTGCGGTGGCCTTTGTCAGCGGCACGGCGCTGACGGTGGCGGGCGATCTGTCGATCCTGGCCGACAACACGGCACAGTTGAATGCGACCCTGTCGAACGCGGCGAGTTCGGCGGCCTCGGCGCTGTTCGGGGCGACGGGCTCGGCGGCGGCCTTTGTGCTGGCCTCGAACATGGTGGCCTCGGGCGCCGATGCGCGGCTGACAGCCCCTGCGGGCACCGCCACGATCACCGGCGCAGCCAAGGTCGCCGCCACCGACACCTCGGGCGTGCTGGCCAATGTCAAGCTCGTCTCCTCCTCGGTCACCTCCAACACCGGAGGCGCCGACATCCTGCGCACAACGCTTGATAGCAGCCAGGACCTTTCGAACCCACCGCGGTATTACGACACCGATGGCGATGCGGCGTCGGCCTTCCCGATCGTGTTCGGTGACCGGGTTCGGATCGGTGAAGGCCATACGGTTCCGGCAGGGATCTATATCTATCTCGGCGCGGCGGCGACCTTTGCGCCTACGGATACCGACTTTGCCAACCTTGATCTGTGGAAGCCTGAGACCAGCGCGGGCGGCTATGTGCCGTCACTGGGCAACGTCACAGGCTCGAACGCGGTCGCCATCGGTGGTGTCGCGGTGCGCAACCTTGTCGATGCAGATGCGGTTGCGGTTGTTTCGGATGCGGTGATCACGGCGGGGACGGTGACGGTTTCGGCGGTGTCGGATGCGGCAATTTCGGCCGAGCTGGACAGTTTCGCGGAAAGCAGTGGCGGGTCTGCGCTTGGCGCGGGTGTATCGCTGGCGGTCAATGCGTCGATCGCGACCAACGCGGTGACGGGTGCTGCGCGGGCGGAGATTCTGGATTCCACGGTGACGACGACCGATGCGGCACCAGTGGATGGCAGCGGTGCTGCGCGGGCCGGGGTGCTGGTTCTGGCCGACAATGACGCGTCGATTTCGGCGCTGAACAAAAGCGCGACGGTGTCTGGGGACACGGCGGTGGGCGTGAGCCTTGCGTTCAACACGGTGGGGTTTGCGCCGTCGAGCGTGCTGTTTGCGTCGCTGAATGCGCTGGTGGGCACGACGCTGGTGGCTGCGGATGCGGCGCAGGCGGTGGCGCGGATCGAGGACGGGTTGGTCACATCGGTCGGCGGGGTCATGGTCTCGGCGGTGAATCGGGCTTCGATCGATGCTGAGCTGTCGAACGAATCCACCTCTGCGGCCTCGGCGCTGTTCGGGGCCAGCGGGATTGCGGCATCGGCTGTTCTGGCCTTGAACCGGGTGGCGGGCGGCGCGCTGGCTGAAGTGGTGACGACGCCGGTAACGGCGGGCGGCGCGGTTTCGGTTGTTGCGGATGACGATGGTCTGATCACGGCGTCGAGCGTGATGCAGGCGGTTTCTTCGACGTCGAACGATGGGGGGGCCAGCATCCTTGGCAACCTTGTTGACCAGCTTGCGGCGAGCTACGGGTTCAGCTCGCTTTCGGTGGGCCAGTCGGTGGACCCACGCGGTCTGGTGCGGGTGGCCACGGGCCATGCTAAGGGCGTTCCGGGCGGAGTCTATCAGTACAAGGGCGCGGCGGCCGTAACGCTGGCGACGGGCACGGATTATTCCGATACCTCGCTGTGGTCGCGGGTCAGCGAGACGGCGCCTGCTTCGCTGATCCCGCAGGGGCTGAACGTATCGGCGTCGAATTCGGTGGCGGTGGGCGGCCTTGTGGTGCGCAACGAGCTGTCGGGCGGTGCGGTGGCGCGGGTGTTGGGGTCTGTGGTGGCGGCGGGGGGCGATGTGGCGGTGACGGCGACGAGCCGGACCCAGCTGGACGCGCGCTCCGAGGGGATCGTGAGCAGTTCGGGCGGGTCTGCCTTTGGAACCGGCACGTCGCTGGCGGTCAATGGGATGATTGTGTCGAACGCGGTGACGGCTGCCGCGACGGCTGCGGTGACGGACGGCAGCGTGACGACGACGCAAGGCGGGGACCTGACGGTCCATGCGGTGAGCGATGCGCGGGTGAATGCGCTTTTGAACAGCGTGACGACCTCTGGCGCGCAGGCTGTGGGCGTGGTTTTGGCGTTCAACACGCTGGGCTATGTGCCGACGAACATCCTGTCGCAGACGGTTGATGCGCTTTTGGGCACGTCGCTTGGCACGTCCAACCCGGCGCGTGCGGTGGCCTTTGTCAGCGGCACGGCGCTGACGGTGGCGGGCGATCTGTCGATCCTGGCCGACAACACGGCACAGTTGAATGCGACCCTGTCGAACGCGGCGAGTTCGGCGGCCTCGGCGCTGTTCGGGGCGACGGGCTCGGCGGCGGCCTTTGTGCTGGCCTCGAACATGGTGGCCTCGGGCGCCGATGCGCGGCTGACAGCCCCTGCGGGCACCGCCACGATCACCGGCGCAGCCAAGGTCGCCGCCACCGACACCTCGGGCGTGCTGGCCAATGTCAAGCTCGTCTCCTCCTCGGTCACCTCCAACACCGGAGGCGCCGACATCCTGCGCACAACGCTGGGCGAGACATCTACGCAGACCTTCAAGTACCTGACCTCGGATGGTGTGCAAACGCTGACGTTCGGCGACGTGGTTCGCGTGGAAAGTACCTTTGCGGGCGACGCAGAGCCGGGAAGCTATTATCGCTACATGGGTCTTGATGGCGTCGCGATCGATCTTTCGCAAGCGACCTACGAGGATGCAGGCTATTGGTACGCGCTGTCACCTGCGAAATACATCCCGAACCTGAACGTGACAGGATCAAATTCCGTTGCGATGGGCGGGCTGGTTGTGCGCAACGATGTCATGTCGGATGTCGCTGCGGTTATCGATGGGGCGACTGTCCAGGCCGGATCGCTGATCGTTTCAGCCGATGCGGAAACCACAGTCCTTGCGCGCAACGACAGCGAAGTCACATCGTCGGGCGGCAGCGCGGCGGGCACGGGCACATCGCTGGCTGTGAATGCGGTGATTGCCACCAACCTTGTTCTCGGTTCGGTTCTGGCCGAGATCAACGGCGGTAGTGCGACCACGACGACGGGCGACCTTGCCGTTACGGCAACCAACGCGATGACCATCAGCGCGCGCAACAAGTCGAACGTGATGTCGGGCGACACGGGGGTGAACGCGACGCTTGCCTTCAATACCGTCGGGTATAAGGCGCAGAACATCCTGTTCAACACGATCGACGCGATCGCTGGCACCAGCATCGGCGCGGTTGATCCGGATGCGGTGACGACGGCGCGCATCAGCGGGACTGTGCTTGGCGTGGCGGGCGACCTGCGGGTCACTGCGGACAATGAGGCCGCGATCCGCGCTCTGATGAGCAATTCGACCGAATCTGCGGCGCAGGCGCTAGCCAACGCTAGCAGTCTTGCGGCGGGGGTGCTGATCGTTAGCAACATGATCGCAACCAAGACGACGGCAGAAATCATCTCTTCCGGGACGGTGAATGCCACCGTCAACGGGGCCGTGCGGGTGACCGTGTCTGAAACCGGCACGATCCTGTCCGACACGCGGCTGTCGTCCACGGCGACGACCGTGAACGATGCGGGCCTTGGGCTTGTGATCGATCTGCTCGAGGATACGCGCGGACTTGATTTCACCGACCGGTCGGGGCTGCGGACGGTGCTTGCCGGCGATCTGGTGCGGATCGACGATGTGGACCACACCTCGTCTGACCTTGTGGATGCGCTGACGGCGGGCGCGCGGGTGCTGCTCAAGTTTGATACGGCCGGGGCAGCGGCGGGCGATGTCTACGAATACAAAGGCGCTGACCGGACCGATGTGGATCTGGAATACGAGGACTACACCTCGGCCGACTGGCGTCTGGTGAAGGGAACGACCGGGCAGATCTACATCTACAAAGGCCCGAACGGCGTTATCGACCTGAGCGACCAGAACTATGACAGTACCTCGCTCTGGAGTCTGCCAACATCGGCGGTGATCAGCGGTGTGTTCACGGATTTGGGCCTGAGTACGAACGTGACCGCGTCGAATGCATCGGCCTTCGGCGGAATGATCGTGCGCAACGATGTCACAACGGCGGCACTCGCGCGGATCGACGGCTATGCGGTGGTGGCAGGCGGCAACCTTTGGGTGAAGTCCGACAATCTGGCGCGCATCCGGGCCAATGCGCAAAGCACCGTTTCTGCCGCAGGGGGCAGTCTGTTCTCGGGCGGGTCCGAGACGGCTGTCAACGCGGTGATCGTGACCAATGCAGTGCGATCCTCCAGCGTAGCCGAGGCGACGGACGGCCGGCTTGAATCGCTTGCTGGAAATATCTCGATCCTGGCCACGAACACGTCAGCGATCTTAGCCGATGTGGACGCCCGCGTGGAATCTGGCGGCAATTCTGTGGGCATCACGCTGGCCTTCAACAGTGTGGGCTATGCACCGCTGAATCTGCTCGGTCTGTTGGTGGATAGAATCGCGGGCGATGTCTTCGGGACCGAGGACCCGGCCTTGACGCGCGCCAGAACCCAGAACCTTGCGCTGGCCGCAGGCGGGTCAATGACGGTGGCGGCCGACAATAACTCGTTGATCCGGGCGCGCATCCTCAGTGCAGCAGTGACCACGTCAGTCGCCGTGACGAACGGGGCGGACCGCATCAGCATCGGGGCGGTGATGGCGCTGAACCGCATCAGTTCATCAGCTTATGCCGGGATCGGGGCCACAACCAGCTCGGTCATCACCGGAACGGGCCTGTCAGTCACTTCGGACGAACGGGCGCGCGTGCTTGCGGATGTGCAAACATCTTCGGTGGCCTTGGGTGTCGGCGTGTCCGGCGGATCAAGCGCGGTGTCGATGGGCTTCACGATGGCGCGTAACTCCGTGCGGTCTGACACGGCGGCTGAACTGGCCGCGGGCCAGAGCATCACTGCAGGAACCGCCGCTGTGCCCGGCGCGGTCACGGTTGCGGCCCAAAGGATCGGCTTGATCGAGTCGGTGGCGACCGCATCGGCCATCGCGATATCGGCTTCGGCCGCTGGCGCCTCGCTCAGCGTGGGCGGGGCCGGGGCCATCGCGATCAACGCGATTTTGGGTGGCACGACCGCGCAGATCGCGGAAAGCACGATCTTGCGGGCTGGCGCCGTCTCGGTAACGGCGACCGACAGCGCGGCGATCATTGCGCAGACGCGGGCCATCGCGGCCAGCCTTGCCATCGGTCTGGCGGGTGGCGGCACGGCGGTCAGCGTCGGCGGTGCCGTTGCTGTGAACGAAATCGGCTGGGATTACGCAGCACCGACGCCCGATTTCGAGAGCACTGCTCTGCCAACCACGGTTCAACTTGGCACGGGCAATAGGGTGCGGCTGGCCGAAGGGCCGATGGTTGGCCGGGTCTACGAATACATCGGGCCGGCACAGGCGGATGCCGACCTGTCCGTCCAGAACTATGAGGATCGGTCGCTGTGGCGGCGGGTTGACCGGTCGGAGACCACGGCAGAGGTGCGCGCGCTGGTGACCAACAGTTCCATCGCTGCCTCGGGCGCGGTGGCCGTTCGGGCCTTGTCGGTGTCGCAGATCAGCGCCACCGTGTCGGCGCAAACGGTCGGTATCGGCGTGTCCGGCAAGTCGGGCGTCGGCGTCAATGTGGGCGCGGCGATTGCCGTGAACGACATCGCGATGGACGTCGAAGCGGCGATGACCGGCACCGGGCGCAGCCTGTCGGGCGCAAGCCTTTCGGTGATCGCGGAGAACCTGGCCTCGATCGATGCGCGCGCCAGTGCGGCGGCCATCGGTGCGGCCCTTGGACTGACTTCGGGGATGTCGATCAGCGTGGGCCTTGGACTGGCCCTGAACGAGGTCAGGGGCGACACTGCGGCGCGGATCGAAGGCTATTCGGCCCTTGCCTTGAACGGTGACCTGACCCTGCGCGCCAAGACCGGCGAACCGTTGTCGAGGACGGTGTCCCGTCCTGGCGCGGTCACTGTCCCGTCGCTAATCAGCGCGGGCGAGGAAAAGCTGGCGTCCCACATCGTCGATGGCGGGGCCTTGAGCCCGGAAGTGCTGGATACGGCCGCCTCTGGAACGGTGAACGCGCTTGTCGCGGCGGTGAATGCCGCCGTTGCGGGGTCGGACATCGTGACCGCGGGCGCGGTCTTGCTGGCTGACGGCGAGGCCAACCGAGAAGGATGGTCCCTGACCGGGGTCACGGCGGCTGGCATCACGCGTACGTTCAGCCTGACCTTTGACGACAATGGCGACCTTGAGGTCATCACCCGCGACTGGGACGACCTTCAGGCCGACCGCGCAGTGTTGATCGCGCTGGCCGATGTCATCAACACGCAGTTCAGCCTGACCGAGGCAATTACCACCGCCGACATCGACGCGGGCCGGGTGCGCCTGTCGTCCACCGGCGGCGAGAGCTTTACCCTGATCGATCAGCTTTCGCGGCAGTTCACTGTAGGTGTCGATGGCAGCAGCCTGGTTCTGGGCCGGCCGACAATCTCGGCGGTGGCATCGGCGGCGGCGCTGGCGGTGGGGGCGGGCAAATCCGGTACCGCCATTGCGGGCGGCGGCGCGATCTCGCAAAACATCGTGCGGACCAACACGCTTGCCCGCGTGTCGGGGGCCAACATCACTGTCACAGGTGCCCGGACGCTGGCGGTGACAGCGGAAAACAGTGGGTCGATCCTTGCCACCTTGCTTTCAGCATCGGTTGCGGCGGGAATTGGCCAGACTGGTGCGGGCGTGGCGCTTGGCGCCGCGGTCGCGATCAACGAACTGTCGGGCCTTGATGGCGCCAACAGCGAAGTTCGCGCCGAGATCCTGACCAGCGACATATCAGCCTCGGGGTCCAGCCTGTCGGTGCTGGCGCTCAGCGACCGGGAAATCCGCGCGCTTGTGTTGGCGGGAAGCGTTGGGGTCGGTGTGGGCCAGACTGGCCTTGCAGCTGCCGGATCGGGCGCGGTTTCGTTGAACGTCATCAAGAACGATACGATTGCACGCATCTTCGGTCAGTTTGCATCAGGGACCGACACCGCGATCGAGGTCGCGACACTTTCTGTCGCTGCACAGAACGACAGCAGCATAGATGCTTTTACGGGTGCAGCCTCGGTCGCCTTCGCCGCTGGTCAGACCGGCGCCGCTATTTCGATTGCGGCCTCGGTGGCGCGCAATGAGATCGTGGGCACAACTTCGGCTTTGGTCGATGGCGTGGTTCGCGGTGTCATGACCACGGCCACCTTCCTGCCCGTGAACCGGAGCGCCGGGTTCGAGGTCGTGGCGACAGATGCGGCGCGCATTTCAGCGAACGTGTTTGCCGCCTCTGTCGCGGCTGGCTTCGGCCAGGTCGGCGTCGCGATCAGCGGCGCGGGTGGCTTCGCGGCCAATATCGTTGGGAGCAGCGTGTCCGCCTTGGTCAGTGGCAGCGATGTGACCACCACCGCTGGTAACGTAGAGATACTGGCCGATAGCACGGGCACGATTACATCTCGGGTGATCGCAGCATCGGTTGCCATTGCGGTTGGGCAGACGGGGGTCGGCGCCTCCATCGGTATGGCCATCTCGGAGAACCAGATTGGCTTCAGCCAGCGCACACAGGACGATATTGACCCAACCTTTGTTGCGGGCACCGATACGCCCAAGCAGGTTGTCACCGGCAATATCATCTACATCCCCGTCGGCGGCCGTTCGGGCGAGGCTTATGAATACATCGGGTCGGAAACGCTGACGGCCAGCAAATGGCCAAAGTTCACCAACAAGACCGGCGTTGCGCGCGATACGGCGGTGGCGGGCGGCGATGTGGTCTATGATGATGCCACGGGCGCGTTCTATACCTATCTCGGCGACACCGACATTCCGACCTCCACCGCCCTGTCGTCGTTCAATTACGCCGATGAGGCAGTCTGGGCCAAGGGTTCGGTGCTGAACCTGCTCGATTACGGCAATGGCGATCTGTTCAAGCGGGTTGACCTTGTGCGCAGCGGGGCGGCGATCCGGGCGCAGATCCAGAATTCCGATATTAAAGTGACCGGCGGCGATGTCGCCGTGACGGCGCTGAACACGGCGGAAATCAACGCTGTCACCATCGCAGGCTCTGTCGCGATTGCAGGCGGACAGATGGCCATCGGCCTTGCGGGCAGCGGCGTTGGTGTCACCAACCGCATCGCCACCGATCTGACGGCACGGGTCGCGGGTGGGTCGGTCGTGGCAAACAAGCTGGCGGTCATTGCACGTGACGACAGCACCATCACGGCCGTGGCCGCTGCGGCGTCGATTGCTGCGGCCTTTGGCCAGACTGGCGTCGCGATCTCTATCGGCGTGTCCATCGCGCGCAACGCGGTTGACAACAACGTCAAGGTCGAGGTGGCCAATGTCACCCTCGGCCTTGACGATGAGGCAGATCCTCTGGTCATCGAGGCCCAGACAGGTGCAGGCAATCTGCCGTCCGATATCACCACCGGGGGGAATCTCACTTTTGACAGGCTGGATGCTGCCGCCATTGCAGATGATCCGGCCTCGAACTCTGCCGCTGCGTCCATGGACGAGGCGACCCTGCTGGCGCTGAAACTTGCGTTGGAAGAGTCCGGCGCGGTGGTCGACGCAGACGAGGAGAACCTGCTGACAACGCTGCGGATTTCCGCTCTGACCGTGGGCGAAAGCTGGTCCATCGTGGACCTCTCGGGCCGTCAATGGACCCTGACCCGCGATGGCAACAGCCTGACCAGCAAGCGCAGCACGATCTCCGCGATCAGCGCCGCAGCGGCGCTGTCCATCGCAGCGGGTCAAGTCGCTGTGGCTGTGGCCGGGGCAGGGGCGTCTTCGGTCAACGCCATCACCTCGAACACGCGGGCGGTGTTGTCCGATGTTAGTGTGAAATCGTCCAACGCCGGGCAGATCACTGTCCATGCCGATGATGTCTCCGCGATCGATGCGACGGTGATTGCGGCCTCTGTCGCGGCAGCGGTGGGGCAGGTTGGTATCGGGGCCTCGATCGGGGTGGCGATTGCCAAGAACTATATCGGCTACGATCTGGACGGCACAGCGCGCTTGGATCGCGGTGCCGTGCGGGCCGAGGTGACAAACCTGACCTTGCGGGGCGAAGACGGCAGCGGCGCAGGCAGCGCGCTTGACATTGCGGCGGCCAGCACGCGCAAGATCAACGCGGTCGTGTTTGCCGGATCGGTCGGCATCGCCGCCGGCCAAGTCGGCATCGCGCTTGCCGGTGCCGGGGTGAATGCGGAAAACCGCATTGCCGGCTCCACCGTGGCGGGCATCTTTGGCGATCACACCAACATATCGGCAGAGTCGATTTCGATCACGGCCACCAACGCCTCGCGCATTGACGCGGTGGCGGCGGCCGTGGCCCTGACCATTGCGGGCGGCATGGCGGCGGGGGCAGTCTCTATTGCCGCGACCGAGGCGCTGAACGATATCCGCAGCACGGTCGAGGTGAATATCTCCCGACTGGCGGCGGATAGTGGCACGGGTCTTGTGCAATCCACTGCCACCATCACCGTGCTTGCCAAGGACGAAGCGGCGATCCGCGCGATCGCGGCAGCGGCGGCCGTGGCGATCAGCATCGGTGCGGGTGCCTTGTCCATCGCCGGCGCAGGCGTCGGCGCGCGCAACGCCATTGGCACGCAGGTTGTGGCCGAAGTGGACGGCATGTCAGTCGGTGCCACCGGCGACATCACGGTTCAGGCCACGAGCACCGGCGTCATTGATGCCACCGTGGTCGCTGCGGCTCTTGCGGCAGCGGGTGGCGGCGTCGGCATCGGCGCGGCGGTGGGGGTTTCCATCGCGCGCAACGAGATCGGCTATACCGAATCCGGCCGCGCTGTGGATTACACCACGGCAGTCACCGGTCCGGCGCAAATCCTTGCGGGCAAGGTGGTTATGATCACCGAAGGCGCACGCAAGGGCCAGAAATTCGAATATGTCGGCCCCAATACCATCACGCCGGCCACAGGTGATACCACCGTAGACCTGTCGCGGATGGATTACGCCAATTCGACCCTGTGGCGTGAGGTTGGCCGCAGCCGCAGCGCGGCGAGCGTCACCGCCATGATCAACGACTCCACCGTGACCAGCACGATTGGTGACGTGGTTGTTCTTGCGACGTCGGAACAAAAGATCCTGTCGATGGTGCAGGCCCTGACAGCGGCGCTGTCGGGCGGCGGCGTGGGCGTGGGCGTGGCCGGGTCGGGCGCATCGGCGACCAACCGTCTGGCCACGGATGTGCAGGCGCTGGTGCAATCCAGCACCGTGACTGCGGGCAATGAAGTGTCTTTGCTGGCCACCGACAACTCCACCATCGACGCGGTGACCGGGGCCTCGGCCCTTGCTGCCAGCTTTGCCGCCGTTGGGGCGGGGATGGCGATTGGCGTGGCGGATGCGACCAACCTTGTCGAAAACCGGGTGAGGGCGGAATCCGTCTCGTCGGATCTTGTTGCCGCTGGCACAGGGGGGGATGACAAGAACGCCATCACCATCGAGGCCTATACCGGCGCTTCGCCGCAAACAGCGGGTATCAGCAATTCGCTGACCGTGGCAGAGCTGACCGACCTGTCGGGCACCGAGATGGATGATAACGGCGATCCGCTGGCCTTGGATATTTCCGATGACACCACGCTGCGGGGGCGGCTTTATGACGACCTGATCGCCGCTGGTGTCGGTCTGCGCGGCACGGCGGCCGATTTGCGCGTGTCCGAAGTCACGACAGGCACCCGTTGGGCCGTGGTGGATATCGCCTCTGGCCGGCAATGGGTGCTGGACAAGGGCACGGGCACCAGCCTGACCGCCACACGCGTAACGATCAATGCCCTGTCGCAGGCAGCGGCGCTGGCGCTGGCTGGGTCAGCGTTGGTAGGCGTGGCGCTGGCCGGGGCGGGGGCCAATGCGGTCAACGTCGTTAACACCGATACCGTGGCCCGTCTGACGGGCAACAAGACCATCGCGGGCACCCGTGCCACGGCAGCGGGCATCCGGGTCGAGGCAGCCTCTGACAGCAAGATCCAGTCCACCGTTCTGGCCACGTCGCTTGCAGCGGCTGGCGGCACGGGGGCGGTTGGCGTTGCCATCGGGGCGGCCTTGTCCACCAACTACATTGGCTACAACCTGTCGGGCACCACCGGCACGACCAATGCCAATGACACCAACACCGCCGTTGCAGGCCGGACATGGGCGCTGATCGAGAACGCCAAAGTCACGGCCAAGGGTGGCAATTCGCAGGTGCTGTCACGTGCCGGTCAGACCATCAACGCGCTGGTGATCTCGGGGGCGGGGTCCGTCGCCCTTGGCGGGATCGGTATGGCGGCTGCCGGGGCGGGCGTGGGCGCGCGCAACTGGATCAACGCTGATACCGCAGCCCGCATGTCGGGCGCGTCGCTGAATGTCGCCGTCGATGCGCTGACGGTGCGCGCCACCAATGCGGCGCGGATCGAGGCTGTCGCCGCGGCCATTGCCTTCTCTGTCGGTGGTGGCTTTGTGGGTATTGCCCTTTCCATCGCTGCATCCGAAGCGGATAACCGCATCACTTCCACCACCACCGCCGAGATCGTGAACGGCGGTGCCACCGGCACGGTCCGGGCCACGGTTGGTGGTGTTACGGTCGATGCGCAGGACACGGCGCGGATCGCGGCACTGGGTGCCGCTGTCGCCATCAGCATCGCGGTCGGCGCGGTGGGTGTCGCCATCGCCGGGGCGGGGGTTGGCGTGGTCAACACCATTTCTACCCGGACCGAGGCGGAAATCGGCGCGATGACCGTCGCCACCGCGTCGGACGTCTCTGTCACGGCGGCAGGGTCGGATTCCATCTCGGCTGATGTTATTTCGGCGGCAGCCTCCATTGCCGGGGGCGGTTTGGGCGCGGGGGCGGCCTCTGTCGGGGCCTCCATCTCGCAAAACCTGATTGGGTCGTTCGGCCGGTCGGATGGTCAGCGCGCCGGGGCCTTTGCCCTTGTGTCGGCCGGGGCCAACATCGCTACTGCCGCCGAGGCGGAAAAGCTGGATTCGGGCAGCATCACCGTCAGCAACGGCACCTTTGCCAAATCCCAAGATGGCAAGCTTTATCAATATCTTGGTGCCGCAGATAAGGTTGTCTCGCTGGCCGCGGTGGACTTTGCCACCGATACCGACTGGTTCCAGGTTGGGCGCTCTGTCGACGGTGGCGGCGTTGCCTTGCCGACAACCGCAGATCTGACCGCCCTGCTGGAGGGCACAATCGTCACCCAATCGGGCAAACTCTACCGCTATTTCAAACCTGCGGC
>Ga0335396_10002885_pt1 | contig 20372 bp, 16 predicted proteins | sample FRY02_FD_205743 | JGI IMG/M metagenome (GOLD analysis project Ga0335396, IMG submission 205743) | Freshwater microbial communities from Lake Fryxell liftoff mats and glacier meltwater in Antarctica - FRY-02 (spades assembly) (version 2) | ecosystem: Environmental > Aquatic > Freshwater > Ice >... | reverse complement strand
TACGAGGCCGGTGAGTGCCGCCTCGTCACGCTGCTTTCGCCACACGCACAAGTTTGACGAGTAGAGGCCTTCGCGACGGAGCAGGGCGCCGAGCTGCCCAGGCTGGGTGAGCCGATCTGCTTCCTGAAGGATACGGGCTTTGTACTCAGCGGTAAACCGCCGCCGCACGGGCTTCTCTTGGCGGTGGCAGGGTGTGGGATGCCCCCACTTCCACGGCATGTAATTTGGATCTTTGTAGCCAGACCGACAAACATCTGTGATCAATGTGACTTGGAACGACGCCACTGCTTTTTGCAAGTGGTTGAGTCAGAAGGAAGGCAGAGAGTGCCGGCTGTCGACAGAATCGCAGTTGGAATACGCCTGCCTGGCAGGTGGAAGAACCTGTTATTTTAGGATTTGAAAAGCTGCAGGCCCCCCCAGACGGCAAGCAGGGCCGTGAGAGTGGTGCCTGCTATCAAGGCAAAAGCAGCGAGCGGCCGGTCAGCCTCCAAGAGCTCCAGCGACTGAAACGCAAATGTCGAGTAGGTCGTAAAGCCACCTAGAAATCCGACCAGAACGACCGTTTCGAAACCCGTCAAGCCAGCCGGAACCGTACCTCTCGCACGGGCCACCCCCCAGATCGCGCCAAAGGCAAACGACCCCAGCACATTTACAAAGAGCGTGCCCCATGGAAAAACCGTACCCAGAAATCGGTCGATCAATTGATACGAACCAAACCGCAACAGCGTGCCGGCGGCCCCCGCCACGCCAATCGCCAAGATGTACAAAAAGCCATTCATAGCTGAGTTGAACCCAAGAAGTGCCGGCTTATGACTGCGACGACAAGCCGCAGACCGTCGCTCATTGCCGATCATGAGGTCGAGCAAATCATACGCCAGACCGGCAAAAATACGGAAGAAAACAACCCCGCAACGATTTCTGCTTGACAAACTATTTTGACTCATTAAGATAGTTTGTTTGACTGTTCAAAATAGATATTTTGACTGCTCAAGATTTTGTTTTTGAGAGGCAAAAAATGACAGCGTTTTTGGCGGTTCTTTTCAGGGGGCATAAGTCGAAGCCCCGACGAGCGTTTACGTTGGTGGAATTATTGGTCGTGATCGCCATTATTGGCACTCTGATTGCCCTCCTGTTGCCAGCCGTTCAGTCGGCCCGCGAGTCGGCCAGACGCACGCAATGTGGCAGTCAGCTTCGCCAGCTAGGTCTCGCTCTGCACGTTTATCTGGATGCCCGAAAACGCTTTCCGGCCGGATACTTGGCCGACACAAATAACTCATCTCGCGATCCAAAAACATGGGACGCCCCTCCCGGCACCGGCTGGGGAATGGCGATCGCCCCGTTCATGGAAGAAGGCAATCTCTCCTCGCAATACAAGGTCGCAGATGGCGTTGCAGGGGTTGCCAATCGGGCGATTGTTGCCCAGCGATTGACAACTTTTCTCTGCCCATCATCGGCTGGGCAGCGGGATGCATTTGAAGTCCTCAATGCCAGTGGAGATCCACATGCTTCCGGAGCCAGGCTCGGCAGAGCTGACTACGTGGCCAACGCCGGCCACGAGGATCCGTGGGACACGTCGCCTCGCTCTAGCTGGGAATCAATTTGCAACGGCCCGCTTTACAGAAACTCACAAATCCGTCCTGCAGACATCAGCGACGGACTTTCCAAAACTGTTTTTTTGGGCGAGCACTCGCAGGCAGTCTCGCAAAAAGCCTGGGCTGGTGTCGTGGCTGGCGGCTTCTGCCAACCGACAGAAACATACCGCCTGCTGGCACACGCAACCCCCGCGCACGCGGCTGCCTTTGTACTCTCCCACAGTGGCCCAGCCGCAGATGAGCAGTCAGTGATTCATGCCCCCAACGACTCCAGGGGGGACCCCGATGCGATGTTCTCCGAACATCCGACAGGAGCAAACGTGACGCTGGGCGACGGTTCTATGCGGCTGATCGATGCTGCAATCGACCACCAGGTGTGGGCGGCCCTCTGCAGTCGTAACGGCAATGACTCGCTCGGCGTTGCGGAGTGACCGTCGCTGGGTAACCGCGCAGCTCCCTAGGCGGCTCAATGCCCTCGCACGAGCCTCACCATTGGCTCGACTTTCTGGAGAGCAGCCTCGGTTGCAAAAGTCGATATACTTCCGCGTCGACCATTGGGTTTCCGTTTGGCAGAGAGTCGCGTCTGTTGCCACACTTCGCCTGTATGCTCAATTCTTTTAATGAGAAGGTTTTTAATAGTCTCAGAAGGTTTTACAGAAAGAGTCTCGGCACAACTCATGCTTTCCTTCCATAAACGCATTCTCTTTGTCGGCTTTGGCGCTGTTGCCCGCTGCACTCTACCGATCCTGCTCGACCATCTGAAAGTCGCGTCATCCCAAATCACGATCCTCGACTTTGACCCCAACGACGATGCTCTCAAGCCGTGGCTTGAAAAAGGCGTGACATTTGTCCGCGAAAAAATAATGCCCGAGAACATGGGGGATGTTCTGGGCAGCTACCTCTCGGCCGGCGACCTGCTCATTGATCTGGCATGGAATATCGATTGCTGTGAGATCGTGCAGTGGTGTCATGACCACGGCGTGCTCTATCTCAATACATCGGTTGAACTCTGGGACCCCTACGAACATTCTAGGAACGCTCACCCCGCGCACCTCACGCTCTACTGGCGGCACATGAACCTGCGGCGCATGATCGCCGGATGGAAAACGCCCGGCCCCACGGCGGTGCTTGAGCATGGTGCCAACCCCGGTCTGATCAGTCATTTTACAAAGCAAGCCCTCCTCGACATTGCCGCCAAAGCACTGGATGAAAAGAAGTTCACCGGTGCCGCAGCAGAGCGGATTGGGCAGCACGCCAAAGCCCACGCCTTCAATCACCTGTCGCACGAACTCGGCGTGAAGGTGATCCATTGCAGTGAACGCGACACGCAGATCACAAACCGCCCCAAAGAGGTCGACGAATTTGTCAACACATGGAGCGTGGAGGGATTTCGCGAAGAGGGCACAACCACGGCAGAAATGGGTTGGGGAACGCATGAAAAAGAACTACCCCCCTTTGCCTACGAGCACACCGAAGGCCCTCGCAGCCAGATCTGCTTGGCCCGCATGGGGATGAACACATTTGTGGCTAGCTGGGTGCCCCACTACAACATCGTGGGAATGGTCGTTCGCCACGGCGAGGCGTTTAGCATTACAGAAAAATTGTCGGTTCGCGATCAAAGTGGCACAACGATCTACCGGCCGACGGTGCATTACGCCTACTGCCCGTGCGACGCGGCCATCGCCAGCCTAAATGAGCTGCGGGGTTACGACTACAAACTCCAGCCTCGCATTCGCATCATGACCGACGAAATCACCAGTGGCGCCGACATCCTCGGCGCGCTTGTGATGGGCCATCCCTTTACATCGTGGTGGTGCGGCACAGATCTCTCAATTGAAGAGTCGCGAAAACTGGTGCCCCACCAAAATGCGACCACGATGCAGGTGGCGATTTCTGTGGTCGCTGCCTGCATGTGGATGATTGAGCATCCCGATCGCGGGGTGAATTTGCCCGACGACCTGCCGCACGAATACGTGCTCGGCATTGCCAAGCCCTACCTCGGAAAATTTATTTCGATCGCCTCCGACTGGACACCGCTCAAGCATTACGCCAATGCCTTCCACGGCTACAACCAGCCCCAACTCGACACCACCGACCCGTGGCAATTCAAAAACTTTCTGCTCACCGACGGCGACTGATTCACACTTTTTCTTGAACCCTGCCCCTGCGATGAACAAAAAAACACTCCTGCAACTTGCCAAGACACATGGCACCCCTCTGTTTGTTGTTGACCACAGCGAACTGCGCAAAAATTACGCGCTCTTTCGCAAGCACTTTCCCCGCGTGCAGATTTACTACGCCGTTAAAGTCAACAGCGACCCGCAGATTGTGAAAACTTTCTACAACCTCGGCGGCAGTTTTGATGTGGCAAGCATGCAGGAGTTTCACACAGTTCACGAACTGATCAAGAAACTGCCAGCCAAGGAAAGGCAGAATTTCATCTGGGATCGGATTATCTATGCCAATCCGATCAAGCCTGTTGAGACGCTGGAGGAGCTTGATCGCTACAAGCCGCTTGTCACATACGACAACCACGAGGAAGTCAAGAAGATCGCCAAGCACTCGCCGCAGGCCGGATTGGCCCTCCGACTACGGGTGCCAAACACGGGCTCGATGGTGGAGCTTTCCAGCAAATTTGGCGCGTTGCCTGGCGAGGCTGTGGAACTCATCGCCTATGCCCACCAACACAAACTCGTCGTGGAAGGTCTATCCTTTCACGTTGGCAGCCAGTGCACCAATCCCGCCAACTTCATCCAGTCGCTCCACCTCTGTGCGGCGATTTTTGCCGAGGCGAAGTCGCGAGGATTCAATCTCAAATTGCTCGATATAGGCGGCGGCTTTCCAGCGGCCTACGACGAGAGCGTGCCGGCTTTTAGTGGACTGGCAAAAACAATCAACCATGAGCTCAACCGGTTGTTTCCGGAGTCGGTGGAGATTTTGGCAGAACCTGGGCGATTTCTGGTGGCCTCAGCCGGGAACGCCGTTTCCAAGATCATCGGCAAGGCTTTTCGCAACGACAAACTCTGCTACTACGTCAACGACGGCGTCTACCACACCTACTCGGGCATTATTTTTGACCACTGCACCTACCACATGAAGAGCTTTAAGAAGGGGCCGACGCAAATCTGCGCTGTGTTTGGGCCGACCTGCGATGCTCTCGACACAATCAGCCTGGCCGAGCAGTTGCCAGAATTAGAGCTCGACGATTATCTCTACACTGAAAATATCGGTGCCTATTCGGCAGCCAGCAGCACCCACTTCAACGGTTTTCCGCCGGCAAAAGTCGTGCACATCAACCAGTAATGGATCGGGTGCATCTTGCACCTCTCGGGGTGTCAGCGGATGCCCCAACGTGTTGATAATTCCCGGCTCTTCAGTGGCACGATCATTCAATCACGATCATTCAATCACGATCATTCAATATGGGGTAGCCCCGCGCGATAGGGATCGCTGTTGTTAAAAAACAGTGTGCTCTCGGCTGTGATCCACGCGCTGCCGCGCACGCTTGGCACGACCATGCCCTCCTCACATCGCACGCTTGCTTCATACACGCCACCCAGAATGCTTTCCTGTCGCCAGACTTTCTCTGCCGCCAAAAAGCCGTCTGCGTAGAGAGAGGCTACAATCGCACTGGTGGCCGTGCCGCACGGCGAGCGGTCGAATGCCCCGTCAGGACAAAGCACAAACGCACGGCCATTGTTCTTTGGACTCTCGGGCTTTCCCAGGAGCACAATGTGATCGATCGCTTGCCCCGCATCGCCACTGATTCCGCGCGACATAAGTGCTCGACGGATCGACCACGCCCTGGCTGTCAACCGGGGAATCTCTTTCGCTAAAAGAGATTCTCCATGGTCGGATGTCAGAAAAAACCACAGGCCGGCCGTGGAGATGTCGCCCGTCACTCGCCGTCCATCGGCGCATTCAACCGCCAAGCCCCGCGCAATCCGCCGGGGAGGCACATTCTCAAACGAAGCATCGTTGCCGCCGTGCCATGTCACCGTCACGATGCCAGCAGGAGTCTCCAATCGAAATGTTCCGGGGACGATCCGCCCCAAATGCCCAAGCGTGACGGCTAAGCCGATTGTGGCATGACCGCACATGTCGAGGTAGCCAACCTCATTAAAATAAATTGCAGCCATGGCGCATGACGGTTCCGAGGATGGCAGCAGCACCATTCCCACCATCGCTTCGGTGCCGCGAGGGTCGGCAACGATTCCCCTTCGCAGAGCGTCAAAGCGTTTGCGGAAGACTCTGCGACGCACAGCGATAGAGCCCTGCCCCAGATCACACTCTGCCAACCAGGCCGGATCGATGACAATCCGAGTCGGCTCGCCGATTGTGTGGGAATCGACAACCAGTAACCGCGAGGGTAGGCCGTCTGTCGGGCCTGCCGTCTCGCGGCAGTCGTTCATTGCGAGACACGCGAATGAGTGGCGGCCGGACGCGTGCGGATTCCCTCGCGAATAATGCGGAGCACCTCCTCGCGTTCGGTTCCCACCAGCGGCCGCCTGGGGGCCCGCACTGTTTCGCAGCCGATTCCCACCTCCGCTGCGGCCAGTTTAATGCACTGCACAAGTGTGGGGCGCGTATCCAGATGAAGCAACGGCGTGTACCAACGATAGATATCGCGCGATTCTTTCCAGCGGCCGGCCACGGCCAGATCCCACATCAGTCTATTTTCCTCCGGAAACGCATTGACAAGCCCCGAAACCCAGCCGACTGCACCCAGCAAAAGAGACTCAAGTGCTAAGTCGTCGACTCCGCACAGCAGCACAAATCGCTCGCCAGTAAGATTCAACAGGTCGGTGATTCGCCGCGGATCCTCGCTCGATTCCTTGACCGCCACAATCGTAGGCTCATCGGAAAGTTCTGCGATTTGTTCCGGCTTCAGGTCGATTCCGTATGAGACGGGATTGTTGTAGAGCATGATTGGCAGGCCGCTGGCACGGGCAACCGTGCGAAAATGCTGGATATTTTCGTGCGGCTTCGCCTTGTAGACCATGCCCGGCAGCACCATCAGACCGTCGACGCCAAGTTTTTCTGCCTCGGCTGCAAACCGGCACGCGCCGCGGGTTGTGTATTCGGCAACGCCAGTCACCACCGGCACTCGGCCACGGGACGCCTCGATGCCAATCTTTAAAACCTCTCGCTTCTCATCGAAGTCGAGCGAAGTGCCCTCCCCCACTGTCCCCAAGACCACAAGCCCGTGAATGCCGCCGTCGATGAGTCGCTCGAAGTGTTGCTTGGTCGCGGCCACATCCAGCGATTCGTCGGGGTAAAACTCAGTGGTTGCTGCCGCATAAACGCCTCGCCAATCGATCGCCATCGTGTGTTCCTCAGAGTATTCGCTGTGTCGTTTTAGAAATTACAAAAGCAGTACCCGCCTAGAGTCGCGGCAGAGGCAGAAAGTATACGACCTCGTGCTGGCCCGGCAATGGATCACTGGGAATGCGTGCCCCTGATTTCCTATGGCCGCACGGCTTCAATCAGGTGGTAGGTCTTGATGAGTTCACTGGTCACTTGGTTCCATGTGTTGGGCAAGTATTCGGTGTACCAACTCGGTTGCTTTGTCACGACCAGAAGCGTGCCTCCGGGGGTAAGGGCGCGGCGGGCTGCCTCGACAAAGCGTTCGGCGATGCGAAAGTCGGCATAGTAGGGTGGGTTGGCCAACGCCAAATCATAGCTACCGGGTTCTGGCACATTGCCATCCGCTTCGAGGGCCACCGTAATGTTGGCCAGTTCACTCAGCGCCGCGCCTCGCTGCAGGCACTCCACAGCCCGTGCAGCACTATCAAACGCATGAACGTGCACCGATGCGTCGCGGCCGGCGATTCCCAGCGCCACGCATCCCGATCCACAACCGATGTCGACCACCCGCGATTGGGGCGCCACATCAACGGCACCCAGCAGATGCCGGGCACCTGGATCGATGCGGCGGTGGGCAAATACTCCCGGCCGCGTAACTGCCTTCAGCAGCCGTTCTCGATCGCGAAACATAAACTCAGCGGAAAAATTTCGTACTTTGGCCAGTTCCCGAGTTTTTTCCACGATGTAGGCGACCGTCTGACTGCCAGGCCGCACGCGCACCGTTTCGCCTGTCTGGGCAAGTTGCTCCCGCAGCCAGCGGTCGTGCGGGTTATCGATGGCCGTGACAAGTTGGCCCCCGATTGCAAGGTTTACGATTGCCGATTGCAGAATATCGCGAGACAGTTCTGCATCGCCGTCCTTGGAAAGCGGCACGATTGCCATGTCGTACGGCCCATCTGGCATATCAGCCACGCAGGCAGCCTGCAATCCCGCAGGAGCAGTGCCCCACGCCTCAAGAGCGGCATTCTGCTGAAAAAGATCGAGAAACCAAACGAGGACTCGTGCGTTTGGCCGCTCGCTGGCCAAAGTTTGCGCAGCCTGTGCTCGGCCAACTGTGGTGCATACGATGCGTGTGGCGGGCAATGCACGAGCTACTTCCAGTGCGTGTGACTCCGCAGGCCGAGCCGGCAGCGATGTGGTAGATGATTCTTTTGGAGCAGTCGACATGATCCCGATTAGACCATTGTTTTTAGCTCCGTAAAATCGTTTGATTTTTACTCCGGACGGCGTGGCGGTCGCGGCCCGTCTTCAGGGGCACCCGGGCCGGCACCACCCTGGCGGCGGCCCATCTCGTCGGCAAAGTTTTTCAATTCATCGCGACCGAGTTTTCCGTCGCCATCGGTATCAAATGTCATGGCGTGAGCAATAAATCGCTCCGACGAAGGGGGGCCACTGCGGCCAGGGTTACCAACTGGTCCACCAGGGCCTGGGCCGTCACGCCCCTCGCGCGGGCTACGGCCTTCCGGGCCGCCTTCGCGATGAGGGTCTCCAGGACCGCGACCGCTCTGTCCACCGGGGCCGCGGCGGGCATCCCCCTCACCTTCTCTGCCGAGAGGACCTTGAAACCTGGGCGGCATCGGCGGCCGAAACTCATCGTGGTTGAGACTTCCGTCGCCATCTTTGTCAATCTTCAACAGGCTTGTAGATGCGTTCTTGATTTCATCGGCATCGAGTTGGTGATCGTGATTGGTATCGAGGGCTTCACGAATCGGATCGGGGGGCGGACCACCACGGCCACCGCCACCCGGCTGTTGGGCGATTGCCGTTGCCACAAGAGCTCCGCTGATCGCCGTAACAACCGCAGCGATCCCCAGCCAGTGAATGTGTCTCATCGAAAGTTCCTTGATTCAAGAGGGGAGAGGATTTTGGAGCAAAGGAGGGGCTTTGGATCAGCCTCTGACTCTTGAACGGTTCTCAGCCCAAAAAGTTGCGACCCCTTTGTCGCGGCTTACATGTCGGTTCCAGCAAGCAAAGCGGGCAGTCTGTTCCACTACTCAAGATACGTATTGGACCATGTGCTAAAAAGTTTTCCTCGGCTGACGCGGGCAGCATCTTCCCGCATCACCTCGGGCGTGCGACGAATGACCCGGATGGTTTTATGACGGTGATAAAAAGTCCGCGATCGAGCGGTGGCGGCAGGGCCGGTGTTACGCGGCGTCACAACACTCCGCTGCGATCCCTCTTGGGCGGTTGTAATCGATGCGATCAGCCATACCGCAGCCACGACAGCCACAGACAGAACACTCGTGCGAAGGTCATGAAAGTTTTGGAATTGATTCATCATGCAAAGCAGCAGCCTCTTGACGGTCATGCCTCAGGTGGCAAAATGTTACGGTGAAAGAGGCTCAAGCGTGAGCGGATCACGCAGCGGCAGTTGCTTGACAAGCCCGCCAAAAAAGTCTTTCATGCTGGCCCGTTTACCCTCGTCTCCGGCAGCAATTTTTTCCCAGTCGCCCACCACCAGAATCGCCATCTTCTCTGGATCGAGATGCTTGTGCGCCACTCGCTGCAAATCCTCGCGTGTCACCGCTCTGACTTTGTCACGAAATGTCTGCCAGTAATCATGTGGGCGATTGGTCCACTCGTCGTTGACAAAAACCCGGAGCATCTGCGGCTTGCTTTCAAACTGGCGGGGGAATGTCTCGATGGCACTCTGCTTGGCAGTCTCTAATTCATCCTCAGTCACCAACTCATTCCGCACTCCCTTGATCTGATCGAGCACGATTTTTGTGGCCAGCGCAACGGTTGGATTCTTGCTCTCAAAACCAGCTCTGAAATCGCCGGGGTAAAAGACTCTCGGAGCCAGCGTCGATCGGGCCGAGTAGGCCAATCCCTCGTTGCTCCGCACCTGCTGCATGATCCGACTGGTGAAGCCACCGCCGCCCAGAATGTCATTTAAGAGCAAGAGGGGAATGGCGTCGGGATCATCTCTGGCAATCGACCGCATCCCCATCACAACCTTCCCCTGCGGAATTTCCTTGGGCACATGGTAGAGGCCCGGCACAAGCACCGCTGTGGGAGCGACTGGATCAGCGACCTTTTCGCCTCGCTCCCAGCCAGAAAATGCCTGCTCTAATTTCTTCAGCATCTCGGGCTCGTCAAAGTCTCCCGACACGGCCACGATCATATTGCCGGGGTGAAAGATGCGGCGATGGATCTCAGCCATCCCCTCGCGGGAGATCGCTGCCACGCTTTTATCGGTCGGCTCACGGGACTCGAAATGATCGGCTCCATACATCAGCCGCTTCCACTCACGGGACAGGATCGCAGCGGCGTCGTCGTTGCGCTGCTTGAGGGATTCGATCACTTGAGCCCGCATCGTTTCCAATCGCTTAGCGTCAAACGCGGGCGTCCGCAGCATCTGGATAAAGAGGCGGAGACTCTCGTCAAAATTGCCTGTGAGGCAGTTCATGGTGGCCGACGATGCGGTTTCGCCGGCGGCCACGCCCACTTCGGTAGCGAGGAAATCAAGCGTCTCGTCAAACTCAGTAGCAGGAATCTGGAGCGTGCCGCCTTCGCGCACAAGCCTTGCGGTCATGGAAGCCAATCCGGGTAGCTCGACAGGATCGAGCGATGCCCCGCCCTTAAATGCCAGCGACAGCGTGATCAGCGGAAACTCATGCGACGGTGCCAAATAGACAACCGTTCCATCCCCCAGCAGGTGGCGAAATTTTTTGGCCACCGGTGGCTCAAATGCCAGCGGCCCAAAAACAATCTCTTCCGGTCGGGCAGGCAGGGCGACGGTCACCGTCGGCTCGGCTGCCACGACTGGCTCTGGAGCCTTGAGCGGCTGCACTGCATCCAGGGCTGTCTCATCAGAGATTTTTGGGACTGTCGCTGCCTGAACCGGCACGACCGCTGCGGGCGGGGTTTGTTTCTGCTGCGAAATAAAGAAGACACCAGCGACACCGATCGCCAACGCAATTGCAATCACACGCATATTCATCAGTTCTTCGTTTCTACAAAAAGGCTTCTTGATTTCAAACGGGATGACGGGGCCATCATTCAATTCGTCCGGTAGTTATTTGGCAGCACCACCGCCGACGCTGCGCCGAAAAACGGCCACGCTGCGGTTGGTCGGTAGAAAATATTTGTTGGCCACTCGCTGGATGTCAGAAGCCGTGACGGCCCCGTACTTCTTGGGGCCATCATTGATTTCCCGCCAGTCGAGCAACGCATCGGAGAACGCGAGTTGGATCAACAGCGACATATTGTTTTCCAGGCGGCGGTAGTTGCCAGCGGCCACACGATTTTGGACTTTTCGCAATTCTCTGTCCGGCAGTACGGCGGTTTGTAATTTTTCCAATTCCTCATACCACGCTTGCTCAAGCTGCTCTGGGGTGGCGTCGCCACGAGTCTCGGCTTCAAAGGCAAACAGGCCGGCGTGCTTCCGCGTGTCGGAGCTGGTTCTGGCACTCGAGGCAATGCCGCGACCTTCCACCATGCCAGCGTAGAGACGGCCGGTGCGATCGTTGAGCACCTCGGCCAACATATCTAGCGGGTAGCTGTCGATGTGGCCCGCTGGCACTGTGTGGTAACGCACCTCTATCGACGGCGGAAAATCCCCTTCGGCGTTCATGCGTTGCTCGGCCAACTGCTCCACTTCCAGTGTGACAACCGGCTGCGGCTTCCGTGTGCCCGGATCGAGCCGCGAGAAATAGCGGGTAATCATCGCCTTGGCTGGAGCGGGATCAAAGTCGCCCACCACGATGCCGACCAGATTGCCAGGACGGTAGTAGGTATTCCAGTAGTCTTGTGCTTGATCAAATGTGTAGCTATTTAAGTCGCTTGGCCAGCCAATCACGGGCCATGCATATCCGCACGAAGCCCAGAACATGGCATCAAACTGTTCCTGAAAACGGCCCGTTGGCGTGCTGTCTGTGCGGAGTCGCCGCTCCTCGTGTACGACGTCGCGTTCGGAGTAAAACTCGCGAAACACGCTGTCGTGCAGGCGATCGCTCTCCATCCATGCCCAGAGTTCCAGCTTATTGGAGGGTACCGTGATGAAGTAACAGGTGAGATCGTGGCTTGTAAAGGCGTTCATGCCGCTCCCGCCCGCCTTGGTGTAGACCTGATCAAACTCATCTTTGACGATCGTGGCGGCCTCGGCTCCACCCTCGCCTCGGCCTTGCTGCGCACGGATTGAGGCGTCGAGCCTGGCCCGCAGCACCCGCAATTCCTGCGTATCGTTGGCCGGATCCCACGGGTCGGCAATGTCGCCATGCATAAAACGCTGGTACTGCTTTGTCCACACGACGTGATTGATTTCATCGCGAACGGCTTTCTGCTGGGCCCGGTATTGTGCGTCCTTAGCTGGGTCGCGAGTGCCGATCGTGCCGGTGCCTTTAAACATCATGTGTTCAAAGAAGTGGCTGATGCCTGTGATTCCTGGTCGCTCATCGACGCTGCCAACTTTTGCAACCCAGCCGGCACTGACAACATTCGGTTGATCGCTGCGAGGCACGAGTAAAAATTGCATGCCGTTGGGGAGCGTGAACTCCTCCACTGCCACTTGCTGGGCCGAAACGAAGCCATCGAAGAACACCAAAGTCAGGAGGGCAAGCAGGCAGGCGAGCAATCGAATGCGCATCGGAAGTTCCCGTAAAAGGAAGAAACAGAAGGAAAAAATCTTGGCGACACGGTGTGGGTTATACCAAAGCCGACAAAAATGTCGCAAAACCTTCGGCAAAGCTCCTGCTCGTTCGCCCGAGAATGTATCGTCTCCGGATTCTGTCGAAGCAAACATCGAACGCTAGAGCGATCAACGCTAGAGCGATCAACGCTAGAGCGATCAACGCTAGTGCGATCGCAGCGCCCACTGCACAAGTGTCAGCACAATCTCAAAGACGATCAGGCCCACGATCGCCCATTCAACCCGCAACGCGCGGCGATTTTGCAAAAGCCCCAGTGCGGTTTCGGCCGTTCGCGTGATCAGCGCCAGTTTTCCGTGAAGCGCCGCAAATCGTTCGCGGATTTCAAATTCATCCCGCAGCCTTGCCCAGAGTCGCTCTAATTCTGGATGATCCCAGAGAAGCTCCGGAGAATCATCGACGCGTGCCCCAGCCACAACCCGATGTTCGGCCAGCAGAGCAACGCCCAAATGCTGCAGCAGTTCCCGCGCCGCCCGCGCGCCGCGGCCCCAGTGATCGAGGTTCACAGCGAACGGTTCGATCCTCTCGAACTGCCGCTCAATATTTTTTTCGTGATACGCCAACGACACGCTCTTGGCCATGATGTCGGCAACCAGTTGAAGTTTTTCGAGCGACACATCGGTAAAAACGAGCGTATTGCCGTCGATCGACTCCTTGCTGGCCGGATCGACACGAATGTCGAGGATTTCTGTTTCCCGCTCCCCTGTCCTAAAAGGTTGGCGGATGTGTGGACTAATCTGCCGTAGGTAGTCGGCAATACCCGCTGGAGCGGCATCGAAAAAGACGGCGGCACCATACCGAAAGAGCACCGCCACGCCACTGCCAGTTGTCGTTTCGCCCGATAAACCAGTGCCCGTCAGCGTGCCAATTAATTCCACAACCAGCGGCGATCCGCCAGTGCGGTCGGTCGCGCCCAGCGACGCCAGATCGATGCCAGTGCCTGCCAGCACTGCCCGTGCGCAAAAACGGCCTTGCGATTGCCGTGGCCAACGGCTTGCAGGGGGCGATCGTGTCGCCATTGCTGGCAACGCCGCTGGGTCAAGCGATTCGATGCGGGTTGTCTCAGCCATCGGAAAAATAACCTAAGAAAACCAGGCAGAAAAGATGCTGCCGGCCACAGGGGGCCGGAAGTGTTCTCTCACTTATTCTAGCTGATAACTGTTAGGATAGAAAAAGAGGGCGGTGCCAGGCCGTCGTGAGAATCATCGATGCAACATTCTTTGGAGGTCTTTCCCAATGAACTCAATCGATCGCTCAGACCCTGTGATACTGGGCCGTATTTTGGCCGATCATCGCGAATTATTTGGGCAACTATCGGCCGTGCGAACAGCGTTTACTCAGACCGCTCGGCCAATGCCGACAGATGTTGCCGCGATCCAGGGCAGCCTTGGGTCCCTGAGGGAATATTTGCGAATCCATTTTGAGCAGGAGGAAGAGGGCGGGTTTATGGAAGAGTCGATTGCCCGCATGCCGAGGTTAGCCACGGCAGTACAATTGATTCTCAAGCAACACCCCGCTCTGCTTGCAGAGATCGACGCTCTGATTGCGACCCTGACGCCAGAAATATGCACGCCTGCGGTTTGGGCTCAGGCAGGCAGCATGTTCGAACAGTTCTCCGCACAGATGCTCGACCATGAACGGAGCGAAAATACGGTGGTGCAAGATGGCTACAACGAAGACCTCGGGCTGACGGATTGACGCCGTTTATCCAAACACAACCGTCCGTCGACCGTGTAAAAAAACGCGTTCTTCCAGCACCAGCCGCACAGCCCGTGCGAGCACCAGTTTTTCCACATCGCGGCCGGCCTGAGCCATGCGGACAGTTGTAAAGGTGTGGTCGACGGCAATGACATCCTGGGCGATGATCGGCCCATCATCAAGATCAGCCGTGACAAAGTGAGCCGTGGCCCCGATCACTTTTACGCCCCGTTCGAACGCCTGCCTGTAGGGACTGGCGCCTGCGAAGGCTGGCAAAAACGAGTGGTGGATGTTGATGATTTTATTTGCATAGCGATTGATAAATCCGGCTGAAAGAACCCGCATGTACCTCGCCAGTACAACATACTCCGGCCTGTAGTCGTCGATCGCGCTGGCGAGTGCCGCTTCGTGTTCTTGTCGCGACAGGCCTTCATGTGAGATGTGGTGGAAGGGCACATCGAATCGCTCGACAAGCGATCGCAAGGCATCGTGGTTGCTGACAACGGCCTCGATTGTGCCAGGCAGTTCACCGCAGGCATCGAGCAGAAGCAATTCGCCGAGACAGTGTGGCTCGCGAGTCGCACAGACTACGATGGGCCGGCGGCCCTCGCGTGGAATGCGCACGCGGGCAGTGGACGGCAGGACTGCCTGGAGGTCGATCAAAAGGTCGGCTGCAGCAACCGGCTGCGCAGCGGGCACGACTTCGGCCCGAAAGAAAAAGTGCTGGGCAGTTGTGTCGACAAACTCGTTGTTGCTCTCGATATTGAGGTGTCGGCCTTCGAGCACCCCGGTGATCCGATGGATCAAACCGACTTCATCTGGAGAGTCGACTAAAATAATTGTGCGTGACACAGAGGCTTTCAAAAGAAGTCTATTTTGCAGTCAAGGAAACGGTATGCGGTTGAATGCAATTCAGAGATATCGCGTGCGAGCTGGATGGAAGGGCTGCTTGTGCAAGTGCTTGCACGGCAGTGGCAGTGTTTGCGGCAATGGGCGGGAGCGGGAGCATGCAGGATAACCCATCGCACGAGTGCCGTAGCAGTGACGGTAGGGCGTTCTGGTAGGAACCGGACAACTCGCCCCGCTGGGTTGTCCCACGGTTGAGTAGAGGGGTTTGTTCTGGTGCGGCGTTTTGAGTGGCACGACAGTGGGGTACTTTCTGCCTGGCTGGTTGCCCTCCATCGAGGCATCCTGCAGACCGTCCTTAAAAAACCTTGCGCCCAACAGGCGTTGAGGGCACCCACGCCAGCACAACATCCTCGACCGTGATGGCTGTTTTCTTGGCTGGCACATCGATTGACTCGAGCACCAACGATGCCGGAATGGCGGCCAAGCGGATTTTTTTAAACTCTTCGGCGACATCTGCTTCCATGGCACTCAGTTTTTCTTCCAAGCTGGCCATACTCTCTTCGGCGTGTGCCACATCGGCCTGCTGACGGGTAGCCCGACTGGCCGATCGCATCGATGTTGCCGCCCTGCTCGCGGTGGCCGAACTCGCCATCTTTCGACCCAGCAATGCCCCCAGCACAGTCGTACCGATCGATACATATGTTTGCATGGATTGGTTCTGGGCTTCCGATTTTTCGCGTTCCACCTTTTGGCGGGCACGGTTCACGCGATCGGTGAGAGACGCCAGCCTCGCCGCATAGCGATCTCGCACTCGGCTCATTTCGTTGTCGCGCCACTCTTTGGCACTCTGCGTGATCCGCAGGCGAAAATCCGCCTCCGACTCCTCCGGCCGCGAGACTTTGTCCAACAGCGGCGCACTCCAGACCACCAGCTTGGATGTTCTGGCCAGATGATTTTTGAGCGATGTTGCCAAACCGGCATATCCTTTTGGAACGGAAAGAATGCTTGGCAGGCTGGCAAACGTACCCGTCCGTGGTGCTGGCTCCATTTCCGGGGCCTCGGCAAACTGCCGGGCATTTTCCCAGGCTGACTCACCGACAGAATCACTTGCCGGAGCCATCGAAAGAACTTCGCGATCGGCGTCAATGCCGGCTAAAGTCTTGGCGTATCGTACGCGAGCACGCCCCAGTATGAATGGCTGGTAGTGCAGGCATTCCTCTGCCGGCATCGCACCCAGAGGTGAGAAAAAAACCTCTCGTACTCCCGGCGGCAAAATGGGCCGAAGCCCGCCCCCGGTCGCGGCAGCGGAAAATCCGACCGCCTGCGGATTGAGGGCAGGCGTTGACTCGGGAGTTCCATCCGCTGCTGTGAGCCGCTTGATTTCCTCTCGCACCAAGGGCCCGCGGAGGTAAGCCATGGTCCAACGCGTTTGAAACACACTGGCCATGTCGTCGTACACGCTGTGCAACAAAAACATCCGTTGCCCGAGGCCGGAGAGCAGATTGTCGAGGAGTCCACGGTCAAAAGAGCGTCCTGCCGAGGCCGCCGCCCCTTCAAGGCCGTCCAGCACGCGGGCTTTATCGCGGGCTGTCTGCAGCCGTCCCAAAAACCAAATGCCGGCGTTGGAAAGGCCCTTGTAATCGAGATCGACTGGGTTCTGCGTGGCCAGCACCACGCCAAGACCGTAGGCGCGGGCCTGCTTGAAGAGCGTCAGCAGGGGAGTTTTACTAGGCGGATTGGCCGTGGGCGGCATGTAGCCAAAGACCTCATCCATGAGAACCATCGCCTTCAGCGAAGATGTGCCCCGCTGCGATCGCATCCATGAAATCACCTGTCCGGTTAGGAGGGTCACAAACGCCATTCGCTGCGAGTCGTTGAGATGTGCGATCGATACCACGCTCACTCGCGGCTTGCCCGCCGTCGTCCAGAGCAGTCGCCCGACATCGAGCGGTTCGCCTTCGAGCCACGCATCAAAGCCGGGAGCGGCGGCCACCGTGTTCAACCGACTTGCCAGTTCAAAGCGTTCTCCCGCCGGGTAAAAATTTTCCAGCTCGAAAAATCCCACTCGCTCGACAGGAGGCGTAGGAATTGCCCGCACAAGCGTGCCAAAATCAAGCCTCTGACCGCTCCGCCAGATGGCGTCCACGATCGTCGACAAAAGCACATGCTCACGGCTCCGACCCGGTTCGGCCTGAATGCCAATCAGCGCCAGAATCCCCGACACCAGCGAATCGATTTGCTCGCGGCAAAATTCTGGATCTTTCACCGCATCACTGGAAGGTGATGCGAGGTTCTGCAGCATGGCTAGCGGCCGGCCGGCCCGACTGCCCGGCGTGTAGACAGCCATCTCCACGCTCTTGTGCAGCCTTGCGATCCGCTCGGAGGACTGTCCGCTTTCAGCCAGACCCTCCGACCATTTTTTCGCCATTCGCTGGGCAAACTCTTCCAACGAAATGCCTTCTCGCGTGGCGGCATCGGCCTCGATCCACGGAAGAAAATCGGCTGCCGAAAGATTTGGAAACGAGAGCAACACATTGGCTAGGTCGCCTTTGGGATCGATGACTAGCGTGGGGATGCCGTCGAGCGCCGCCTCCTCAATGAGATCGATTAAGAGACCTGTTTTGCCGCTGCCTGTCATGCCGACGCAGACGGCGTGAGTTGTGAACCGCTTAGAATCAACAAGGAGCGGTTCGCTGCTGACGCTGCCGGTTTGAGAATCGACCGTGCGGCCGAGATAGAAGACGCCGAGGCCCTCGATCGAACCCTCGTTCAGAGCGGTCTCCTGCTTCACGGTCTTCATGTTCAAAGACTGTGGCTCGGATTTTTGAGTCTCGCCGATTTGCCGGCTGTTCTGTGGGTTGTTCTTGGACATCGACATCACTCCGGTTGTGGGATGTTGCCAGCGGTCTTCTAAGCCAACAGGCAGTTGCTCTCATTCAACGCTTGGCATCCGCATCATGCAACTCAACCCCAGTCGAATCCGTTTGCGACTGCTGGCCTCTTGGATGCGGAGAGTCTAGCTGTGTGCCCAGCAATTCCTGAGCGGCACGGTCGAGCAATTGCACCAGCGGGGCGGGGAAAAGCCCCAATGAAAAAATTGCTAGCAAGAGCGCAAGCATCGCCACTCGCTCCCTCAGAAGAATGGCATGCCGCGGGCCGTCGGCCGCGGTTGGGCCACCAAATACATAAAACCAGCTCCGCATGACCGCGATTCCCGACAGCACCGTTGCCAGAATCACGAGCAGTCCGGCATTGAGTTGGTCATCGAGGCTACCGGACACGATCAGATCGTCGGCCACAAATGAAAGCGATCCCGGCAGTCCAATGCTGGCGAGTCCAAAGAGCAGGAAAAATGCCGCCAAGGCAGGGGCATCCCAAAACAGTCCCTGCGGCGTATCCAGAGAAATCACTCCGGCGCGACTTTCCAGCGCCCAAGTTGCCAGGCCGATGCCGGTGAGCGACAGGCCGCTGGAGATCCACATGCACAGCGCTCCATTGAGTTCCATTGGCAGCGTGCCAGAAAGCCCCGCCAGCACCATCGCCGACTGACTCATCGCCAGCGTGCCTATCAGCCCACGCAGATCGCGCTGTACCATCGCCAGCGCACCCCCGTAGGCAGCCGTGATCAGTGCCATCTGCGACAGCATGACAAGTTCCGAAGCGACTCCGTCGGCATGTCCAATCAGAAGACGCACGGCCGTGTAGGCTGCCACCTGTGGCATTGTGGCAGACAATGCCGTCGACATCGGTGCGCCTGAATAGAGTGCGGGATACCACGAGTGAAACGGCACGATCCCCTTGCGCACCATGACGGCAATTGCCACCAGCCAGCCACCCATGGTTCCAACCCAACCGCTGGCCGTTTCCCACGGTGGATCAACCAGCATGCAGACCGTGCCCAGCGTCATGCAGGTGAGTGCGACAGTCATCGCAATGGCAAACACTCGCGCCGCCGGACGCCCGCCGGGCGTGGCTCTGGTGGAGATCCATGTTGGCAGGGCGGTCATGATCCACAACAGCACCATCGCCAAAGGATGCGAAGTGACAAAGAGCGACGCCGTTGCAACAGCTCCAAACAGGATGCGAGTCACGGCCGCTTGCTCCAGTGAGCGCCTCGGCGCTATCAGCAAAATTGCTAGTTCAACCAGCGCCACGTAGGGCAAAAGCACTGCCGTCAGACCATCGACAAAGAGCAGCCTGCCGCCCCCCATGTGAGCCCCGTAGGCGATCGGTTGGCCATCGCTCAGGCTCCAAAGCACGGTGATCGCCAGACTTGAAACAAGCGAGACCGCCGCTGCTGCCACAGCCAGCAATCGCGGGCTGCGCCGGCCAAAGCCAAGCGACGAGACAATCGCTCCCAGCAGTGGCGCAGCCACCGTGACACCAACGGCCACAAGCACTGACTCGTGGAGATGCTCAGAAACACGGAGAACACTCAGCAGAATAGTTTCGTTCATGGTCGCGCACCACCCAACCAGGCAATCCACTTGCGTTCGGCCGCCGCAGCCATTTTCAGACTTTGTAAGACTGGACCAATGACAAATCGTCCCACGACCATCTCCTCAAAGCCGCGCTCCAGAGCAATCCTGTAGAGCCTCGCTTGAACCTTCTCTGGCAGCAGACTGCCCAACGACCAGCCGCCGGCGCCTGGATGCCCTCCCAGCGCCGCTTCGAGTTCGTGTCGATCGTGCAGCGCCGACGGCGATCGCAATATCTGCAAGCTCCGAACGATCGCGTGGCTGACCACATGCACCAACGGAATCACTCGCCAGCCCAGGCCAATCTCCACAAAGATAATCCCGGCCTGCGTCATCGAGGCATACGCAAGCATGCTCTTGAGATCTGTCTGCACTCGCCCCACGACGCTGGCATGCAGCGCCGTAACAATCCCAATGACAATCAACGCTATTTGGGCCAGAGGTGCCTGCTCGAGCAGTGCCTCGCAGCGCAAGAGCACATACGCACCGGCATGGATCGAAAGCGCCCCGTAGAAAATAGCACTTGACGGCGTCGGCCCTTCCATCGCCCGGGGCAACCAATCCGAAAAGGGCACCTGTGCGCTTTTGCCCATGGCGGCAAAGACCAACAAAAACGACACGATCGTGGCAACGTTAGACGACACTAAGCACGCACCATTCGGCCAATCCTCGACAAACAACCGTTCAAAATCCCCCGAGCCAACGGCCGCATGCACGACCACTCCCGCCGTCAGCAA
>Ga0335396_10002875_pt1 | contig 20392 bp, 18 predicted proteins | sample FRY02_FD_205743 | JGI IMG/M metagenome (GOLD analysis project Ga0335396, IMG submission 205743) | Freshwater microbial communities from Lake Fryxell liftoff mats and glacier meltwater in Antarctica - FRY-02 (spades assembly) (version 2) | ecosystem: Environmental > Aquatic > Freshwater > Ice >... | reverse complement strand
ACTCTAACCCACCGCTCCCGCCGCACGCTTCCATCGCCACGCATCAACGCACATCTCATCGAGACCGCGGCGCGCCTTCCAACCAAGGCGCGTCGCGGCATGCGTTGGATCGGCAAACGCTGCTGGGACATCTCCACTTCGGCGCGGCTTGATGACGAACGGCACTTTCACGCCATTGACTCGCTCAAACGCGCGCACAACTTCCAGCACGCTGCTGCCCACGCCAGTTCCAAGATTCACGGGCTCGCAAGCGAATGTTGCAAGCGACTCGAGCGCACGCACATGCGCGGCAGCGAGATCGACGACATGGATGTAATCACGCACGCCGGTTCCATCCACCGTGTCATAGTCGTTGCCCCATACATTGAGTTCTTTGTACTCCCCCGCCGCAACTTTCAGCACAAACGGCATCAAATTGTTCGGCACATCATTGGGGTCCTCGCCGATCAAGCCACTTTCATGCGCGCCAACAGGATTGAAATAACGCAGCAACGCGATATGCCAGCGCGGATCGGCGCGGTGCAGATCACGCATCATGTCCTCGATCACAAGCTTTGTTTGACCATACGGACTCGCCGTGCGCAGCGGATGAGACTCATCGATCGGCAATTTCTCGGGCTCGCCATACACCGTGCATGAACTGCTGAAGACCATCGAGCGCACATTGGCGTCGTGCATCGCTTCGAGCAAGCGCAGTGTGCCAACAACATTGTTGTCGTAATACAACAGCGGCTTCTCGACCGACTCCCCCACTGCCTTCAGCCCCGCGAGATGAATGACTGCGTGGATCGAATGTTGCGCGAAAATCGATTTCAGTTTCGCGCCATCGCGAATGTCGCCCTCAATGCAGTCCACGGCCGAACCGGTAATGCGTGCAAGACGAGTCAAAACATCGCGCTTGCTGTTTGAAAAATTATCGAGAATCAGCGGCCGAAATCCAGTCCGAGCAAGCTCGACGCAGATGTGGCTGCCGATGAATCCAGCGCCGCCGGTGAGGAGAATAGTTTTGGACATGATTCAAATTTACATTATCAACGACCGAGCGATGCGCACCAGGTGTGCGAAGTGCGCAAGGGGCGAAGCGTGGCGTCATTGGTTTCGCCAGCCGTGGACCAAATTTCCCGAATTGTGCTGTGCCAGAGGCCCTGCGTAAATGCTTTCGCAAGCTTGAATAATTTCGTAGCATTTCATTATGACCGCTGGCAATGCAATTCTGCTTCAAGAAATCCTGCGACGGGTTGTGCGGGTGTATCAACCAAAGCGGATCTATCTCTTTGGATCTGAAGCCCGAGGAGATGCTGGTCCTGATAGCGATTTTGATTTGGCGGTGATTGTCGAAGACTCGTCGCAAGAAATGCTACGAACTTCACGCCCAGCCGCGGAGGCTCTTTGGGGACTTGAACGCGGCGCAGATGTTGTAGTTTTTACCGAATCTGAATTTGCTGCGCGAAAAAATGTCGTGTCAAGTTTGCCTTGGACTATTGAGCGTGAAGGACAAATTTTACATGTCGCATCCTGAACCAGATGTTCGAACATTGGAAGTCCGAAGTTGGCTTCTGCGAGCGAGTGAGGATCTGCGTGCTGGCAAACACGACCTCACAGCAAATCCACCATTGTTGAATGATGCGGCCTTTCATTCACAGCAGTGTGTGGAGAAAGCGATGAAAGCGCTCTTGTCTTATCGAGAAATCCCATTTCGAAAGACCCACAATCTCACCGAACTCGGAGGATCCGTTGCTCAAATTGAACACTCACTTGCGGAACTTATGCGCGAGGCCTCAATGATCACTGAGTTCGCTTGGCGTTTTCGATACCCAGGTGATCCACTTTCAATCGGATTGGCGGATGCGCTCAAAGCGCTTGGAATTGCGGAAAATGTTCTGATTGCAATTTCAAATGCATTGCCGACTTATTGTCGAAATTCCCAATAAATCACCTTACAATTAACGCTCGCGGGTGACCGGCCAGTTCACTGGCTCGGTGATGGCGTAAATCGCATGATGACCGGATGAAATCTGCGGCACCAACGAATGCGTAGTCAAGTTTGTCACTTCCAATTGTGCCAGAAGAACATTTCCTACTTGTGCCCGGCTGAAACTGGCGAGCGCCCCTTCAATCCCAGCGTGACAATGCGCAGCACATCGCGGCGAATTCCGTGCAAATTCAGGCGCAATTCACGGAAGTTTTCGTCGGCTTCATCAATGCGTTTCATGTGCTCAAGCAACAGTGCAAGACCGCTGAAAAGAAAAAGCCCTACAAATCCAGCCAGCCCAACCATCCTCGAGCGCGCGGGGCTTGTCCTCGTGAGCGGCGGCTCGGCAGGCTGAATGATCTCGAAAGAGTGGCGCGTCTCCTGCTCTTCAATTCTGGCCATCTCCAATTGCTTGGTGAGTGCAATGAATACTTCTTCCTGCACTCGTACATTACGCAGTAATTGCTCTTTCATGACCCGAACCTCCGGTGTCGAAATTTTACGATTGCGTCCCTCAAACTCGGCCGACACATTCAGAGCACCGGTCAGCGCAATGTCCGCTTCCGTCAGTCGCAACAGAACATATTCGCGATTATGAGTTGCCTTGCTGTTGAGCACAGTTTGGCTGTACACGCTCAGTTCCTTCAGTATCGCGTTGTTGATGTCGGCGGCCAACTGCGCCTCGCCTGCAGTTGTGGTGAGCGTCACAATCGGAGAAGCGACCCGTCCCCCAACGACCTTCGGCACTTTTAAATCCACCGACTTCACCAAAACTTCTACTGCTAGTTGAATGCGCTCCTGCTGAGGCCTCTCTGGAATTTCGTAATACTCAATCAGACTCATCTCTTGCCCAGTGTCCTGAATCCGAAATGGCAGTTGCACAATTTTTCCGAGGAACGAACTGGTCTTCACAATGGCCGAGAAATATTCCGCTGTGTTCTGTGCAGGATCTGCGTCAAACGACGCGCTCGCTTGGCCAACAACAGTCGTCATTCGATTCGCTACACCATGATTCTGCGATGGCAGGAACAACGACACCGAAGTGAATGTTTTCGCGACGATGAGTGAATATCCAGCGACCACCACCGTCAGCAGCAGTGTCATTTTCACGATCATCCATCGCCTGCGAAGTAGTGTGTTGAGCATTAGCATAAAAGCGATCGATTGTTCGAAAGTTGATTCGCCCGACTGATCGACATCAGAATCACTGCGTGCGTTGCTAGAGCCACTCGCTTGAGCTGGTCCCGCCGAGTCATTCATCGTTGAGTCATCTCGCGTCATTTCAGGACTCATGCGTTACTTCGTCTCAATGTTGGGGCGATTTGCCACCACCACCATGCTGCCTGCTGGCACAAGCGGATTGAACGGCGAGCTCCCTTGCTTCATCAACAATCCGCCATCGGGCAACTGCACCAGAATCCTGTCCACATCTCCATTCTGCGTCAATCCACCGCACAGATTCAGGTAGTAGCCAAGGCTAGCGCCCTCGATGTATTGCACCATGGCTGGTTTCTGCACCGCCCCTTTTATCTCAACCGTGCGCATGCGCTCCGTATCGCGCTGCAGTGGCACCGTCACAACGCTGCCCGGCGACAACAGGCCTTTGTCGGTCGCCACAATCATGCTGGCTACATTATTTGGCGCGACCACCACAATGCGATTGATGTCTGCCTTCTCTAAAAATCCGCCGCACATATTGACATAATCCGAAACCGTGAGCCCCGCCTTATGTTGCAGTGTGAGTGGACGAGTCACGGCTCCACTGATTTGAATAGTGCCCGGATTGGTTGGCACAACCACGCGATCGCCATTGAGCAGCACAATGTCGGAGCTACTGCCGGGCTTTGCCAACGCCGCAACAAGATCGATTGCGACCTCAATGGTTGGAGATGTGGTAATTGCTGATGGAGATCCCGAATTGCCATCTCCATCCAATCTCACAACAGTCGCCCGACGCCGCAACACCGCGCCTGCGGGCAACGCCTCCCTGCGAAGGCCACCCGCGCGCGCAATCATTGCGGAAAGAGTCTCGCCCTTCTCGCTCAATAAATAATATCCGGGCAATGCAACCTGACCCTCAACAAAAATCACATCGCGTGCTTCCCAGCCAGACACGCTTCGCACCGCCACTTGATCATCTCGCCGCAAGGCAGTGCGCTTGTCTGTTGCGAGCGTGATGTAGCTCTCAGGAACCGGAACAATGAAACTCTCCGCTGTCTTCTGGCCAGCGATATCTCGGTGATCGCCGTCGGTTGCCGTGCGTGCAATGACGGCTTCAACCTTGGTTGCCTCGGGGAGCAAACCGCCCGCAAGCACGATCAAGTCCTCAAGTGTGAGACCTTCGATCATGGGATAAGCGCCGGGATTCTTAACGAGGCCGCTCAGCGTGACCGACGACCGCGTTGTCACATCTTCCGGCGTGTAAATCGTAATCACATCGTTTTCTTCAAGGGCAAGATTCGCTGCCGGGACACGATTGAGCAAGTCACCAAGATTGAAGGAAATAATTTTCTGTCCAACCGCGCCGGGCACCTTGCGAAGAATGTGCGCGGTGTCCAAAAATGTGCCCTTCAGAAAAGCCGCATCCTGAAATCCGCCGCGCATGAAAATGAGGTCGTACAGCTTCATGTTCTGCGCCAAAATTGTGGGGCCCCCTTCCTTGACATGGCCCTTCAGTGTGACAATCTTGTCCTTGCCTGAGAGACCCCACGCGGATTGAATGAGCACTTCATCCATCTCGCGAAGTGCAATGTTGGGCGTATCCGCAGCTGGCGTGTCCCCGACAGGTGCGACAACAAACTTGCCTGTGGCTGCATCCTTCACATACAGCGTGTTCAGCCCAAAGGTGATCAGCCGCTTGGTGAAATCATCGTCGGTGCGAATAATGTCGGCGCGGTCAAGCCACGCGTACTCGCGCAATCCTTCAGCCTTGACAATGAGATCGGTCAATGTCATGCCTTGCATGAACTCATATGTCCCAGGGCGCGTGATGCCGTCGCCAGAAATTTTCACGGTGTTCTTGCGAATCTGGATGTTCTTGCTGATGGACAGTGTGTCGCCATCCACCATGGCGAAATCCGCCTTTGGATCCTTATAAAGAGCGCTCAGGTTGAGGTCCACGAAGACTTCGCCGCGATCCACTTCGAAGCGTTGCAGCGGTGCTTGTTTGAGATAGGCCTCGGAGGTGAATCCGCCGGCAAATTTCACAAGTTCCTTGACCCCTTCATCGCCAACCAATTCATAATTAGTCGGGCGTCGAACCTCACCAGTGATTGAGACAGACTTCCGCTTCAGCGGCACGATCACATAGTCGCCCGGCTGCAGACGAATTTTCTTGTAATCAATTTCACCGGTCAGCACAAAGTCGTACAGATCCACGGTGTCGACGCGGCCGTCACTGCGACGAATACGAATCTCGCGCAACGAGCCGGTGGGTTTCACGCCGCCCGCATTGTGCAGAGCATTGATGAGATTCGCAACGCTGGCAGACATGCCGAAGGCGCCGGGCTTGTTGACTTCGCCCACAATGTAAACAAGCATGGTGCGAATTTTGCCAAGCCTGATATCAATGAATGCGGTGCTCTTTGATGGATTGGTGGAATCGATGTAACTGGCGAAAATCTGCGACAGTGCCTGCGTGATCAGTGGACCGAGTTCTCGAAGGGTGACGCCGTTGGTTGAGATGCGTCCGCCTTCGTCGGGCAGGTCGATGAATCCCTGATCCGACACAACCAAATTATATTTTTCAGTCATCGCACCCCAGATGGTCAGGATGATTTCGTCGCCCGGAGCCATGAGATATTGATCGTCAATGGGGCCATCGCTGATGTTTCCAGTCCAAGATAGGAATGCGTCATAGCCGAAGCCGCCGGGGGCGGAGGTGTTGCTGGCTGCGGTTCCTGTGGGATTCGCGCCAATGCCAGTGCCGGCGCCTGTGCCTCCTTCGGCGACCGCTGCGTTATTGCCGGCTTGTGTTCCAGCGGAAGATGATGACTTTGCTCCGCTCATGGAGTCGGTTGTGCCTGAAGACGGAGCCTGCGTTGGTGCGGCAGCCGGCGCGACGGACGCGCCACCGGTCGGTGCGGCTTGCGGGGCTGGGGAAATGGGGTAGGCCGTGGCAGCCGCCCGTAAATTCACCACTAGCGCAAGTGCGATCGAACCAACGATTACGGCAATTGTTTGTCTCATTTGTGACATAAGAACCCTCAGATTCAGCAGCAGGTCGGGAGTGTGGGGATGGTAGCCAAATGACTTTGTTTCTGGTGATGTGCGCACTCAAGGTCGGTCATTCGAGGCGATGACATGAGACGAACCCTCATAATTCGATTGGACCCCACCAGAACGCACTTCAGCGCGCCGACAAACTGGTCTTATCTCCAATTCAAGTCGACAACGGTTCAGAGTTCACATCTGGTGAAGTTGATGCGCGACCTCTCGAGCGAATGTGAGACTTGATTTCCGCCGACCATGCAAGCCGACGGAGAATGCGTTCATCGGGTCGTTCAACGCACGAGTTCGCGCGGAATGTTTGAACGCGAATGTGTTTGAATCGCTTGAAGACGCGAGGAACATCTTGACACATTGGAGAATGGACTAGACTCGTGTTCGTCCACACAGCGCCTTGGGCATGCTGACGCCTATAAGGAGTTCGCTGAATCAAGTCAGAGGAACGAGGTCCCGGTTGACCAGATTTTTTCGCGCTGAAGGTGGACCTGAATTGGGGACAAGACCAGACCGAAACAATCATTATTTGTATTTCTCGTATCATCTTTTATGAACATGTTCGCCAGAAAAACACTCCTAGTCACTGGCGGCACAGGCTCCTTCGGCAACGCCGTCATGCGGCGATTCCTGAAAAGCGACATTGGTGAAATTCGCATCTTCAGCCGCGATGAGAAGAAGCAAGATGATTGCCGCAAGCGCTATGCAAACAACAAACTAAAGTTCTATATAGGCGATGTGCGTGACTATGCAAGCGTAATCAACGCCATGCGCGGCGTCGATTTCGTCTTCAACGCGGCCGCCCTGAAGCAAGTACCTTCATGCGAATTTTTCCCAATGGAAGCGGTCAAAACCAATGTAATTGGCACTGAAAATGTAATCGAGGCCGCGATCAATTGCGGCGTACAGCGCATGGTCATACTCAGCACCGACAAGGCTGTTTATCCCATCAATGCCATGGGCATCTCCAAGGCCATGATGGAGAAAGTGATGATCGCCAAGTCGCGCTCCCTTCTGAACACCAACACAATTGCTTGCGGCACTCGTTACGGAAATGTGATGGCATCCCGCGGCTCTGTCATTCCGCTGTTTGTGAATCAGATTCTTGCTGGCGAACCCATCACCATGACCGACCCGCTGATGACGCGCTTTATGATGACGCTTGATGATGCGGTTGACTTGGTGCTGTACGCATTTGAGCACGGAAAGAATGGTGAAATCTTCGTTCAAAAGTCGCCCGCAGCCACCATTGAAACGCTCGCCAAAGCCATCTTGGAATTACTTGGCAAGCCCAAGCATCCCATGCGCAGTATTGGAACGCGTCATGGTGAAAAACTCTACGAGACTTTGTTGAGTCGCGAAGAAATGGTGTCATCTGAGGATTTGGGCAACTACTACCGCGTGCGGCCTGATATGCGCGATCTGAATTACGGTAAGTTTTTTGAGGAAGGCGAGACTAAATTGTCCGCAATGGAGGATTACAACTCCCACAACACGAAACGCCTAGATGTAGAAGGCATGAAAACTCTTCTTATGAAACTTGACTTCATACGCGATTTGGTTGCTGGCAAAACCCCGCAACTCGTGGACTGAACCCATGCGCGTCCTTGTCACTGGAAGTGACGGATTTATAGGGAAAAACCTATGTGTGCATCTGCGTCAACGCGGTGACCTAGAGGTGCTGTGCATAGAAAAGGACGACACCGATGCGCAACTGGCGGCGAGCATTGATCGTGCCGACTTTATTTTCCATCTTGCCGGAGTGAATCGACCTGTTGATCCCGCTGAATTTGCCATTGGCAACCGCGATCTCACCAACAAAATCGCAGAACTAGTGATCAACAGCGGTAGGGCAATTCCGATTCTCTTGACATCATCGCTACAGGCGCAACTTGAAAATCCATACGCCATAAGTAAACGCGGCGCCGAGGATGCGCTTCTTTCGCGCGTAGACCAACTATCGGGCGGCGTTCATATCTTCCGCCTTCCCAATGTTTTTGGAAAGTGGTGCAGGCCAAATTATAACTCTGCCGTTGCGACATTTTGTAACAATATTTCTCGCGGAATTCCTATCTCTATTCATGACCCAGCATCGCCGCTGACGCTGGTCTACATAGATGATGTGGTTGGTTCATTCATATCAATTCTGGATACATACAAATCCAAAACATCTTTTGTAGATGGGCCCTATCGCGAAGTTTCGATGGTGTATCAAACAACGGTTGGTGAAGTTGCAACACATATCCAACACTTTCACGATTCAAGGCGGCAGCTCTCTGTCGATGCGGTTGGCAACGGTCTTCTGCGAGCGCTCTACTCGACCTACCTTAGCTATCTGCAGCCTGCCGAATTTTCATACCCACTCACCAAGCATGTGGATCCACGCGGCGAGTTCGCCGAAGTGCTTAAGACCGCCAACTATGGTCAGTTCTCTTATTTCACAGCGCATCCAGGCATCACCCGCGGTGGTCACTATCACCACACAAAAAACGAGAAGTTCCTTGTTGTCCGTGGTCGCGCCCGCTTTGGGTTTCGCCACATTCTCACCAACGAGACATTTCAGCTGGAAACCAGTGGTTCTGAGCCGCAAGTGGTCGACACAATTCCGGGCTGGGCACACGACATCACCAACATTGGCGACTCAGAACTGATCGTCATGCTGTGGGCAAATGAAGTATTTGATCGCAGCAAACCCGATACTATTTCACACAATGTCTGACATACAAAAACTAAAAGTGGCAACTGTTGTTGGTACTCGTCCAGAGATCATTCGCTTGTCGAGAGTGATGGCGAAGTTGGACATGTATTGCGACCACACCATCATTCACACTGGCCAGAACTACGATTACGAACTCAACCAAATTTTTTTCGAAGATCTTGGAATTCGTAAGCCGGATTATTTTTTGGAGTCCGCCGGCGCGACTGGCGCCGAGACTATTGGCAAAGTGATCATCGCCGTGGACCAGGTCCTTGCGAAGGTGAATCCCGATGCCATGCTTGTGCTTGGCGACACCAATAGTTGCTTGTCGGTGATTCCCGCCAAGCGCCGCAAGATTCCGGTGTTTCACATGGAGGCTGGCAACCGCTGCTTTGACCAGCGTGTTCCAGAAGAAATCAATCGGCGAATTGTCGATCACGCCGCGGACATCAATCTCACCTACAGCGACATCGCGCGCGAATATCTGCTTCGCGAAGGGTTGCCGCCAGACATGGTGATTAAGACCGGCAGCCCAATGTTTGAGGTGCTCACGCACTATCGATCAAAGATCGATGCTTCCAACATTCTCAAGACCCTTGGTCTGAAAGAGGGTGGCTACTTCATGGTGAGCGCTCACCGTGAGGAGAATATCGATAGCGATTTGAATTTTGATCGCCTTGTGAACACGCTGAATCAGATCGCGACTCACTACGAGTTGCCGGTGATTGTGTCTACTCATCCGCGCACACAAAAGCGTGTCGACACGCGCAAGGCCAACTTTCATCAAAGCGTTCGGCTTCTCAAGCCGCTCGGTCTTTCTGATTATGTGCATCTGCAGATGAAATCAAAGGCTGTTCTTTCAGATAGCGGCACCATCAACGAAGAGTCTTCCATCCTGAATTTCCCCGCGCTGAACATTCGCGAGACGCACGAGCGACCCGAGGGAATGGAAGAAGCCGCGGTGATAATGGTCGGGCTTGAATCTCAACGCGTATTACAAGCGCTGCAGATATTGGAGCACCAGCCACGCGGTGATCAGCGATTGCTGCGTCTCGTGCAGGATTATTCCATGCCGAATGTCTCTGACAAGGTGGTGCGCATCATTCTTAGCTACACCGATTATGTGAATCGAAATGTGTGGAAGAAGTACTGAGTGAGTTGACCGGGACCAATTACCGGAGATTCAAATTTGACCATTGGGTAGTTCCAATATTTCTTTCATTTCATCAATGAACCTACTATTCAATTCATTTACCTTGGCGCGAATGTCATATTTATCGGAGAGATTAACTGATTTTATTGCAGCTGCAATTTGCTGTGGCGTATTCTCGTCATAGTAGAAAATTAATTTATTCACATCAGATACCGCCAATGCTCTTATTCGAATAGAGACTACCCGAAGACCATTAGCCATATAGGTAAGGACTTTAGAGGGAAAAGATGTTTCATTAAATTCGGCGTCGGGAGTTTGAGTGCTAAGCCCAATATCACATTTTTGCAAAAATGTGATAAATTCTTCGCCTTTTAATAACCCGTCGTAGGTGACTTTGCATTTTGTTCTTTGAGATGTTTGGGCGATCTGTTGTAACAGGGTTTCTTTGTCCTTTGGAGTTCCAAAACCGATAATGTGAACATGATAATTTTCGTCCAAGAATTCAGCAGCAGCAGCAGCACTTGCGCCGCCTTTCCTTGGATCAAAAGTGCCGGCATATACTACATGTATACGGGCATCATCAAAGCGCACATTTCGCGGATATTCAACGTAATAAGTACCGTAAATTATAGCGTGTGGCTTACCTTGTTTATTCAGCTTTTCGCTTAATAGCTCTGTCGAGAAAATAAATTTTTCGGCTAAAAGAAAAAAATCAAACTCTTTTCTTTTTAAATGCTTGCAAGATAGACCTACATCTGTATATATTTCTTCAACCTCTAAAATTAACCTAATTTTTTTTAATTTCTTTAAAAAAAGAATCGTATTCATCAAAGCAAGTGAATGATATACGATTACCTGTTCACCACTTTTTATTCTGAAAAATAAATATAGAAAAACAACAGCTTTATTATATAGTAAACTTAATGCCTTCTGGCCTTTGTTCCCCCAAGGTAAGGATGGAAACAGTTTCAGTGTTGTTTTATTGTTAATCTGGGCACTTTTCCCGGGCAAATATTCTTTCCCCTTTGTCCAGCTTGGCGAAATAACCTCAACATCATAACCATTTCCGTTCAAAATCGAGATGATATAATCCATTTTATTTGTTGCGGCCAAGCTAGTATGTCTATCCTCTTTGCTATTATTTAAGGTATCGTAAAAGCCAATATATTTCATGTTGTTTCCATTTTTAAAGGGCTGTCAAATAATAGACTTCTCTACTTTAGAGGAATTATAAGGATATGATTTTTTATGTTTAGCAAGAGAAGCAAGATTAAATCGTTGTAAAAGTTTTCTCTCCATTGAGCCTACAACAACAGAATAAGGGGCAACATCTTTAACAACAACGGTACATGCACCAATCCGCCCCTTCTCCGATTGTTACACTTTTCAAAATGTACGCTCCAGAACCAATCCACACATTGACCGGGACCCCACACAAGGACCACCCCTTATGGGATTTTAGGATTCTAGTTTCATCCGTCCACATGTCAAGCCTTCTCCTTGATTTGCGCTTGTTCAACTCGCGATAACACCGCTTCACCACACCCGCTCGCAAATTCCGCCGGCGTTTGATTGCCAAGCGCTCGCTGCGGCCGCCGATGGTTGTAATCCAATCGCCAGCGATTGCAGAGATACTTTGCTTCAGCGAGCGATCGGAAAATCTCGCTCGACAGCAGCTCATCACGCAGTCTTCCGTTGAAGCTTTCAACGATTCCATTCTGCCACGGTGCGCCTGGCTTGATGTACAGCGCGTTCGTGCCGCCTTCCCTGCACCATCGTTGCAACGCATGCGCAATAAACTCTGGTCCGTTGTCGCTGCGAATATTTTTCGGCGCGCCACGTATCGCAGTCAGTTCATCAAGCACCGCGATCACATCGCGACATGTCATGTGCCGCGATACTTCAAGCGCCAAAGACTCGCGCGTAAATTCATCAATCACCACCAATATCTTCAACGAGCGGCCGTCTTGGGTCCGGTCGTGAATAAAATCCATGGCCCAGACTTCGTTCTTCATGGTGGCTCGCTTGCGCATGATGCCGCTGCTGGATGATCCAATTCTGCTTCTTTTTCTGCGGATTTGTGGCACTTTTAATCCTTCTTCACGCCACACATGTCGAAGTGGTTTGTGATTCACACGCCAGCCTTCCCGAGTCAACAAGTCTTGCATGTGCCGCCAGCCTCGACGCGGATGTTTGCGAGACAACGCACGCAATCGCCTTGCCAGGCGAGCGCGATATGAGTTCTCGCGCAACATGTGTCGTTGCACGCTGCGGTGTTGTCCAAGCAATCGACATGCGCGTCGCTGCGAGATGTCGAAGATGCCGTTGACATGTTGGATGGCCCGACGCCGAAGCGCCGGACCTAGAATTCCCCCTTGGCCACCTCCTTCAGGATCTGGATATCGAGGGCTTGATCCCTCCACCAGTCGCTTGAGGCGTGCGTTCTCTCGTTCAAGTTCTTTCATCCGCTTCACCGCGTCACGATCGGTGGATCCGTACTCAGCGCGCCAACGATAGAAACTCGGCAGCGAGACGCCGAGCGACTTCACAAGATCTTCGAGCGACTCTCCTTGCGCGATGGCTTCGTCAGCCTCGCGTAACTTTGCTACGACCTCTTCAGGTTGGTGGCGCTTCCGTGTCATCAAACGCTTCATACGAAACTCCTTCTGGCCCTTTGGGCCTTGGTTAGTTTCCCATAAGTGGTGGTTCTGTATTGAGGTGCCCGACCATCGTGACTATTCAAATAATCGAAAACCGTTGGGAAAAAGAAAAATGCAGCATACCCAATTGAAGCTGTTAAATTGTTGAAAACTATTAAAAATATAAATGCTAAACCAATAATCCACCCAAAAGTTTTCATTTTATAACTATTACCCCTTGAAATAATATACTTAAAAGGAAGCAACATAATCCAAAAGAAAAAGGAACCCATAATTATACCGTACATTGCAAAAGTGTCCAAAACAGTAGAGTGTTGCCCAATTTTTTGCAAATCAAATTCAGTTCCAGACCCAGCAATATAACCAATAATAGGATAACTCGTAAGAACCTCTATACTTTCGTCTAATCTATCCGAACGAGTATCTATGCTAGATGATTTTGCACCTATTAAAAGTTCAGTTTTCATTTCGTCCAATCGAATACGTGTTATTCCTTCGGGCTGTACCCATACTAACACAGTATCAATAACCATAAGATTAATATCTTTATGTAATGTCAGATATATTATAGAGATAGGTATAAGCAGAAATAACATTCTTTTGCTTCTAAAAAGTAAGGTTATCGATAGGATTGCAAATACAGCAGCAATGAGCGCAGTGAAAAAATTAGAGAGAACTATTAAAGACAAGAATAATATAAGTAATGCCCAAACCAATAATTTATTTAGTTTGCCCAATTTAATTCTATTTCTCTCAATAAGTATTGGTATTAGAGTGATAGCCATAATGACTGCCGCATATATTAATGAATATCCAGATACACCGGATTGAGCAAGTTCAATATTGCCATCAACCGAAGATTTAACCATTCGTGAGGCATATGGATTAGTCAGTAACACAGCAACAGTTATGAGAGAGGTATAAATAATAGGTACCAAGGATAATAAAACAATTCTTATATTATATTTTAATCCTCTTAAAACGGAATTGTAGCTATATATCCAAAAAAACATAGATGTAAGTGCCAAACCTGCATATCTATTGGCAATAATATTCTGAGAACTCAATAAAGAAATAATGATTAATATTCCAAAACAAATAATTGCCTTTGTAAAATATTTGTTGCCACCAAGAAAAAAATGAGGATTAGACGAAAAAGCAACTAACATCCACGAAACTCCCAAAGCTAGCGCAATAATACTAGTGTATTGAAACGAAACAAACTGTGGCAAAATATAAATTACCACCAATGCGATCGTAATAATATCAAGCAATATATTCTTGATATTATTTTTTCGATCAACTGCAAGCACTTTGTGCATTACTGTCATATCCCGTACGATCATAAGGTCGTTTATTGAAGAGGTGCGGATGAGATGCGTACCAGTCCTTCATGGCCTGAATTGGGGCTTTATTCTTCAAGGCGGATTGAGGAAGCTGGTGGTCGTAGATGGCGACATAGCGTAGCAAGGTTTGCTCCAGATCCTGAGCAGAGTTGAAGTGGTGCGTGTTGAGCACATCGCTGATGCGCCCATTGAAGCGCTCGACCATGCCATTGGTTTTTGGCGTTCTTGGCCTGGTCAAGCGGTGCTCGATGCCAAACTCCTGGCACAGCAGGTCAAACTCGTGTCGTCCGCTGGGGTCGCGCTCACGCGAGGCAAACAGGCGGTCCGTGAACTCTGTCCCGTTGTCGGTCAGGATCTTTGTGATCTTGATGGGGCAGGCCGCACGCAACGCCTTCAAGAAACTGCACGCACTGTCGGCTGTCTTGTCCTTCTTGATCGCCGCGAACACCCACCGCGTGGCGCGGTCGATGGCCACGAAGAGGTAACGCCGCCGGGTCTCATCAGCCATCTGAGGCAGGTATTTGATGTCCATGTGCAGGTAGCCTGGCTCGTAAGCTTTGAACGCCTTGTGAGTCTCTTTGGGGACGATTGGTTTGAACGCATCCAAGTTCCCGACGCCGTGGCGATGCAGGCAGCGATGGAGTCCAGAGCGCGAGACATCTTTGCATACAAATTCGCGGGTAACGGCGAGCAAGTCATCCAGAGGCAGGAGCAGCGTTTTGCGAAGCTCCACGACGACGGCTTCCTGCGCTGTGGTGAGCGTGGTTTGAAGTCGGTGCGCGGTGTGCGAGCGGTCGTGCACCGAGTCGCGCGATTTCCATTTGTAGATGGTGGCGGGCGTGACACCAAAGCGAGCGGCTAAGGCAGAGGCCCCTTGCGAGCTGGAGGCAATCTCGGCCCGTATCGCAGGGGTGGTACGAGCTTGGCTGTGTAAGGAAATTATCATGGTCGTTTTGCTCCTTTGGTCTTCTCTTCGATCTGCTGGATCAACCCTCGCATGACACTTCGTGCCATGAACAACGGGTACCGTCTTGAGTCTATGCAATCATACGGTACTGTACACATTACTTTCTACTTAAAAGTTTTTTATATATTCTATCGATTTTAACCACTATAGAATTCTCAGAAAATTTTTCATCAAGAATCTCTTTAGCGTTTTTACCCATATTTTCCCTAAGTGTTTTATCTTCTGATAAAGCAATCATTGCAGCAGTGATTGCTTTCGAGTCCGATGGGGGTGTAAGTATTCCGTTTTTCCCTTGTTCTATAATTTCAGGCACACCGCCCACGTTGCTTGCCACAAGAGCTAAACCAAAATAAGAAGCTTCTAAGAGAGCAATAGAAAGGGTTTCATGTAATGTTGGTAAAACAAAAATATCGCATATAGGTAAAATCTTACTGACGTCATCCCTATATCCCAAAAATTGAATTTGCCTTGCATTAACTTGCGCTTCAAGGCGGTATTTCATATCGGTTAGATAATTGCCACTTCCAACAATTAGAAATTTAATATTTTTTCTATTTTTTAATTTCTTTATTGATTGTGTTAAAATATGATAACCTTTATCCTTTGTTATTCGCCCAACGCTAATAATTACAATATCGTCATTTTTTAAACCAAAATCTTCCCTTGTAAAAGGAAAATTATTACCAAGAAATTTTATTGGTAAATTGTAAACATATCCTGAACTTTTTTCTTTATGTGGTTTTGCAACTCTTAATAAAGATGCATATTTACTAACTCCATAAAAGGTTGATGCCAATAGTAATGTTAATGATTCAAGTAGATACATAACAATCCGTTGCATCTTGGTTAATTCAATTGCCTCGGTCGAGCTTCCATGTATGACTACGATTGTTTTTTTTATTCCAGCTATCCTACAGGCAACTGCTATGTGAAATCCTGAAAGTTGCAGTCCTGTATAATGTACGATATCGGGTTTAATTATTCTAAGTTGTCTTACAATATCTTTTATTCGTTTAAAACTTATAAACCTACCTAAGCTTGTATTATACTCAAATACACGGTAGTCATATTGTTCTTTCAATGCAGATTCCATCAAGTTCAAAGTCGAAGTATATGGACCACCACCTTTCCCCGTTGTGGATATGTCTACCGCAATTATTGGCTTTTGTATTAACGTAATAACCTCTCATGTTCTTTGATTTGTTCATCATTAAATCGTCTTCTAATCTGCATTCTCACACCTGTTACTACAGAATATGCAGGCACGTCCTTATAAACAACTACCCCTGCTCCAATTATGGAACCTTTCCCAATAGTAACTCCTTTTAAAACTATTGCGCCATCACAAATCCAAACATCATCCTTAATTATCACATCTGCATCATCTATACCATCACGCTTTTCAGATAGCTTTATACTTTTCATATATCTGCCTAAAATATCGGTACGATGATTACCTCCATGAATTGATACATTAGGACCAAACATTATGTGATCGCCAAGAATTATCTTGCTACTGGTCGATTGTAAAATCACTCCATTACCCAATGAACAATTATCACCAATATAGACTGTCTGAGGAGTAATGCTCGACCATCTACCTATCCAAACTTTTTTACCACATGAAGCAAGTTGAGAAAAAAGAACTTTTCTTTTAATATACCAAAAAAAAGCTTCAACCGATTTAATCAAGAAATATAATATTTTGTAAATGTATTTCATCTGCTATTCTATGGACCTGCACACGAATCGTGGACACACATCTCAATCCTATCCAGCCCTCGCGGCTGACCGGGACCCCACACAAGGACCACCCCTTATGGGATTTTTGGATTCTAGTTTCATCCGTCCACATGTCAAGCCTTCTCCTTGATTTGCGCTCGTTCAACTCGCGATAACACCGCTTCATCACACCCGCTCGCAAATTCTGCCGGCGTTTGATTGCCTAGCGCACGCTGCGGTCGTCGATGGTTGTAATCCAATCGCCAGCGATTGCAGAGATACTTTGCTTCGGCAAGCGACTTAAAAATCTCGCTCGACAGCAGTTCGTCGCGCAGTCTTCCGTTGAAGCTCTCAACGATTCCATTCTGCCACGGTGCGCCTGGCTTGATGTACAGCGCGTTCGTGCCACCCTCCCTGCACCATCGTTGCAACGCCTGCGCGATGAACTCTGGTCCGTTGTCGCTGCGAATGTTTTTCGGCGCACCGCGTATCGCCGTCAGTTCATCAAGCACTGCAATCACATCGCGACATGTCATGTGCCGCGATACTTCAAGCGCCAAACACTCGCGCGTAAATTCATCAATCACCACCAATATCTTCAACGAGCGGCCGTCTTGGGTCCGGTCGTGAATAAAATCCATGGCCCAGACTTCGTTCTTCATGGTGGCTCGCTTGCGCATGATGCCGCCGCTGGATGATCCAATTCTGCTTCTTTTTCTGCGGATTTGTGGCACTTTTAATCCTTCTTCACGCCACACATGTCGAAGCGGTTTGTGATTCACACGCCAGCCTTCGCGGCTCAATAAGTCTTGCATGTGTCGCCAGCCTCGACGCGGATGCTTGCGCGACAGCGCACGCAATCGCCTTGCCCGGCGAGCGCGATATGAGTTCTCGCGCAACGCTCTGCGTTGCACGCTGCGATGTTGACCAAGCAATCGACATGCGCGTCGCTGCGAGATGTCGAAGAGGCCGTTGATATGTTGGATGGCCCGATGCCGAAGCGCCGGGCCTAGAATTCCCCCTTGGCCACCTCCTTCAGGATCTGGATATCGAGGGCTTGGTCAGCCACCAGTCGCTTGAGGCGCGTGTTCTCTCGTTCAAGTTCCTTCATTCGCTTCACCGCGTCACGATCGGTGGATCCGTACTCAGCGCGCCAACGATAGAAAGTCGTCAGCGAGACACCGAGTGCCTTCACAACATCGTCGAGCGACTTGCCTTGCGCGATGGCTTCGTCAGCCTCGCGTAATTTTGCCACGACCTCTTCAGGCCGGTGGCGCTTCCGTGTCATCAAACGCTTCATAAGAAACTCCTTCTGGCCCTTTGGGCCGGGTTAGTTTCCCATAAGCGGTGGTTCTGTATTGAGGTGCCCTGTCAGCATCAGCGATGTGCTCAACACGCACCACTTCAACTCTGCTCAGGATCTGGAGCAAACCTTGCTACGCTATGTCGCCATCTACGACCACCAGCTTCCTCAATCCGCCTTGCAGAGTAAAGCCCCAATACAGGCCATGAAGGTGAAGGACTGGTACGCATCTCATCCGCACCTCTTCAATAAACGACCTTATGATCGTACGGGATATGACACGTAATAACCAAAACTCTGTTTCTAAATATTATCTTTTTATCCTTTTAACTGCTTTAGAATAAATACCTTTAATTAGACCTTTTTCAGACCTATTGAGTAATAAGTAATAGACCGAAAAACCATAGAGAAAAGCATAAGTAACTCCTACAAAAAGAAATTTCAACCATTTATTAGAAACGATAAAATATGTCTCAATTACAGATTTGTCAAACTGCATTGCACAAAATGCAGCAAGTATGAAAACTGTTAAAAACCTCCCTAACATTGCATAGAACTTTCTTGCATCAAATTTCAAAAACTTATGATAAATTAAACTCATACCAATTGCCATAAAAACTAAGTTAGAAGATGCAATTGCAATTGCCGCACCAATAGCTCCGTATTTTGGAACAAGGATAATAGAAATAGTAACGGAAGATATTGCAGTTAGTAACATCATTGAGGAATGTAAATAGATTTTGTTTTCAACACATAGTTTTGATTGTTCTATTTGCTGACTATTTATTATTAATCCAGGAATTACCATAACCGAAGCTACATAGTATGAATTTGCAAAGATCTCGCCAAGCCAAGCATAAATAAACTGAGAACCTGAAACTATAATTCCGAAAATTATAAACCCACTTATTATCAATTGGAATCGTGCCATTTTAATAGCATATTCCTCAATCTCATTATGTTGCTCTTGTTGTCTCATACGTGTAATTTTAGGGATAAAAAAGCCTGCTATAGCATTGCTAATCTGATAAACGTAACCATAAATGGTTAAGCCGATTGCGAATACAGCTACTTGCTCAAGAGTACTTCTTATTGTAATTATTGCAGGAGAAATATTGTTGATAAACAACTCTGCTATTACATATACAAACAACCACGCAGAGATGCCAAAAATGGCCTTAACAGATTCCTTACTCCAGAATTTGATATCCATTTTTACTCCTTGCTTGTAGAGAAAAAATACCATGAAAATATTCTTCAATAAAGGTACAAAAGCATAAACCAATACCAACCAATATAGACCGCCGCCAAAGATTAAAACAGTAACTATTGTTAAAATAAGTACAACTTTAGAAAAGAGTTCAAAATATCTATTTTGGACAATAAACCCGTAAGCAAACATTATACCCCGAAGAAAATTAAATGGGAAGTTAAGAACAGAAAAAACTGCAGCGATTAGAAAAATGTTTTTAAATTTAATCAATTCCTCTGCGGATAAATTTGAGAAAATAGAGTCAATTAGGAAATAGATTGTAAAAAGTGCAATAGATAAAATGATGTCTATAAACAGATATATTTTGGTTGCAACTCCTATAGTTTGTTCAATTTTTTCTTGATTGCCCTCTGATAGATATTTTGATATTAATATATTTATCGACTGCCACATACCATAGTCCACAACAAAATAAGAAAGGAAAGTTACAGCCAAAATATAAAGGCCATAATCATGCCTCCCTATTTGGGACACCATCCAAGGAGTATAAACCAACCCTGCAGCAATGCTAAAAATAATTACCGCATATGAAATGACAATACCCTTCTTAATATTACCTCTATTTTCCATTATCAATTGAGAATTATTTTTAAGTCCTTGACCGGGACCCCACACAAGGACCACCCCTTATGGGATTTTTGGATTCTAGTTTCATCTTGGTCTTGTCCCCAATTCAGGTCCAACTTCAGCGCGAAAAAATCTGGTCAACCGGGACCTCGTTGCTCTGACTTGATTCAGCGAACTCCTTAGGCGTCAGCATGCCCAAGGCGCTGTGTGGACGAACACGATCATAGTCCATTCTCCAATTTGTCAAGATGTTCCTCGCGTCTTCAAGCGATTCAAACACATTCGCGTTTAAACATTCCGCGCGAACGCGTGCGTTGAACGACTCGATGAACGCGTTGTCCGTCGGCTTACCTGGTCGACTGAAATCAAGTCTCACATTCGCTCGAGAGGCCCACGCAATAAATTCACCAGAAGTGAACTCTGGTCCATTGTCGACTTGAATCACCGACAGCTTACGATGAGACCTCGACAGCCGGTTGAGCACCTTGATCGCATCGATCGACTTGAACG